>JGI2173J19968_10000377_pt1 | contig 16366 bp, 15 predicted proteins | sample DeeMarSWOR136_30_FD_19968 | JGI IMG/M metagenome (IMG submission 19968) | reverse complement strand
ATGGTTGCCCAGTGGCAGAGACTCTTCTACGGTAGGAGATATTCTGCAGTGAATTTAGGAACAGTTCCAGACTTTGTTAAACTAGCTGAAGCCTTCGGTGCGCAAGGTACCCGCGTTGGCTCGCTTAAAGAATTTTCAAAGGCTGTGAAAAAAGCGATAAAGAGTGAGGTTACCACAGTCATAGACGTTCCAATCTCGCCTGAGGAAGACGTGTTTCCAATGATTCCTGCTGACGCTGGTCTTAAAGGCATGATTGAAAGTGCGGAGGAGTTGTAGAAAATGGATGAAAAAAGCTACATAATAGCAGCCATCGTTGAACATAAACCCGGCGTACTCTACAGTGTTGCAAACATGTTTAGACGCAGAAACTTCAACATAGAAAGCATCTCTGTAGGACCTACAGAGCAGAGCGACCTCGCCAGAATGACAATAACCGTCAAGGGAGACGAAAAACTCATCGAACAGGTGATCAAACAACTGAACAAGCTGATAGACGTGATTAAGGTAAGTAAACTGGACCCAACCAGCATCGTTAGCAGAGAAATGGCCCTCGTCAAAATAACCGCGCCTGGCGCCAAAACCAGATCAGACATCATCAACTACGCTGATATTTTCAGAGCCCGAGTAGTAGATGTTTCATCCGAATCCTTAATGGTAGAGATTACAGGCGACTCAGACAAGATAGACGCCTTCATCGACCTGATGAAACCCTTTGGAGTAAAAGAAGTAGCTAGAACCGGCATAACAGCCCTCTCCAGAGGAGTGAAATCAGTTAGGATAGAGGAATAAAAAGGTGAATTGAAATTGGTGAAAGTGTACTATGACGCGGACGTTAGCTTAGATTCGTTGAAAAAGAAAACCATCGCAGTTATAGGTTACGGCAGTCAAGGGCATGCGCAAGCCCAAAACATTAGGGACTCTGGCTTAAACGTTATAATTGGTTTAAGACCTGAAGGCTCATCGTGGAACAGAGCGAAAAATGACGGTTTCAAAGTTTATTCTGTGTCAGAGGCAGCAGAGAAAGGTGACATCATTCACATTTTGATTCCAGATCCAGCGCAAACAACCGTTTACAAAAACCATATTGCTCCACACATGGAAAGCGGAAAGACTTTAGGCTTTGCTCACGGTTTCAACATTCACTTTAAACAAATTGTCCCATCAAACCATGTTGATGTTATAATGCTTGCTCCGAAAGGACCTGGACAGATGGTTAGACAAACATATCTCAACGGCTTTGGAGTGCCCGCCTTGATTGCGGTTCACCAGGACCCTTCTGGGCATGCAAAGGAAAACGCTCTTGCCATGGCTAAAGGCGTTGGGTGCACTCGTGCCGGTGTTCTGGAGACAACTTTCAAGGAAGAAACAGAAAGCGACTTGATTGGTGAACAAACAGTGCTAGTCGGCGGATTGATGGAGCTTATCAAAAAAGGCTTTGAAGTTCTTGTTGAGGCTGGATACCAGCCGGAACTGGCCTACTTTGAGGCTTGCAACGAGGCGAAATTGATAATGGACTTGATCTATCAGAGAGGCATCACAGGGATGCTTAGAGGGGTTTCAGATACTGCCAAGTATGGCGGTTTAACTGTTGGACCTAAAGTTATTGATGATCGCGTGAAAGAAAACATGAGAAAAGCGGTTGAGTTAGTTCAAAGTGGCGAGTTCGCTAAAGAATGGATAAAAGAGGGTAAAGAAGGTTTCAAAACCCTAAATGCCTTAATGAAAGAAATTGAGGGACATCAAATCGAGAAAGTAGGCAAATTCATAAGAAAAACAGCTGGAATTGAAAAGTAACAAGGACAAAGGTTGAATTGAACATCACTGAAAAAATCTTGGCTAAAGCTTCTGGAAAAAAAGAAGTTAGCCCCGGAGAAATTGTGAACGCCAAAGTCGACATGATAATGGTAAATGATTTAACCGGCCCACTATCTGTCAAAACATTCCGTAAGATCGGCGTCAAAAAGGTCTGGGACAACAAAAAAATAGTTGTCGATTTCGACCATTTGGTTCCAGCTAACTCAGAGCGGGCAGCTGAGTTGCAGCGTTTCATGCGGGAATTTGTGAAAGAACAGAACATAGACCATTTCTACGATATTGGTCGTGGAGGTGTTTGTCACCAAGTGATGCCAGAAAAAGGGCATGTGAGACCTGGAGAATTAATTGTGGGTGCAGATTCCCACACATGCACATATGGCGCTTTCGGAGCGTTTGCAACTGGTATAGGAGCAACTGATACGGCTGGCGTTTTTGCAACAGGTGCGCTTTGGCTTAAAGTTCCAAGCGTTATCAAAGTCAATGTGGAAGGGCAGTTCCAGAGTCACGTTACGGCGAAAGATTTGATCTTAAAAATAATTGGTGAGCTCAAGGCTGACGGGGCTATATACAAGGGACTTGAATTTGCAGGTCCCACTGTGCGAAACATGAGTATTGATGGTCGAATGACAATGTGTAATATGGCTATAGAAGCAAGTGCCAAAAATGGTATAGTGGAACCTGACGAAATAACGCTAAACTATGTCAAGGAGAGAACTAACAAGTCGTTTCAAATAGTTAAAAATGACCCTGATGTTGAATATGAGAAGATTTTGGATTTAGATGTCACAAACATGGGGTCTCAAGTTGCTTCTCCTCACTCTGTTGACAATGTTAAGCCAGTGTCAGAGTTGGGTGAAGTGAGCATAAATCAAGCGTTTCTAGGGTCCTGCACCAACGGTCGCATAGAGGATTTGCGATTAGCATGTGGGCTTTTGAAGGGCAAAAAAGTGAAAGATGGGGTGCGAATGATAGTTGTTCCTGCTTCACAGGAGATTTATCTGCAAGCGTTGCGGGAGGGTCTGCTCGAAATATTCTTGAAAGCTGGTGCTATCGTTGGCAATCCTACGTGTGGTCCATGTCTCGGTGGGCATTTGGGACTTTTGGCTTCGGGAGAGGTTTGCGTAAGCGCCTCAAACAGAAACTTTGTTGGAAGAATGGGGAGCCCGAAGGCTTACGTGTATTTAGCTTCCCCTGCCACGGTTGCGGTTTCAGCGGTAACTGGCAAAATTACAGACCCCGGTCAATGGAGGCATAACCGGAGATGATTTCTGGAAAAGCGATGAAGTACGGAAACAACGTGAACACCGACGTTATTATCCCAGCGAAATATTTGGTTCTAACACTTGACCCCGTGGAATTGGCAAAACATGCAATGGAAAGTTTAGATCCTTTATTCTCTAAAAAGGCTCAAGGTGGAGCTATAATTGTTGCTGGAAGAAACTTCGGCTGCGGCTCCAGCCGAGAAGAAGCACCAGTTGCATTAAAACACGCTGGCACCAAATGTGTACTTGCAGAATCTTTTGCCCGTATTTTTTACAGAAACGCCATAAACATCGGCTTGCCAGTGCTTGAATGCCCTAGAATTTCAAGCAAAGTTGAAGAAGGCGACGAGTTAACAGTTAACTTAGAGGCTGGAGTGATTGAAAATCGGTCGAAGAACTCAACTCTTCAGGCAACGAGGCTTCCACAGTTTATCATGGAAATACTGGGTGACGGAGGCTTAATAGAACATTTAAGGAAACAGTTGAAATGACTGGTTACAAGATAGCTCTAATTCCAGGAGACGGAATTGGTCCTGAACTCACTGAAACAACATTGAAGGTTCTGGAAGCGGTTCAAAACAAGTTTGATTTGAACTTAAACATCGTTGAGGCGGAGGCTGGCGACAAGTGCTTCGAAAAGAGAGGTGTAGCTCTTCCAGAAGACACGGTGGAAACCATAAAGAATTCTGATGCCTGTTTGAAGGGTCCAGTTGGTGAAACTGCTGCTGATGTCATAGTGAAGTTGAGGCTTATGTTTGATTTGTACGCTAACCTTCGACCAGTGAAAGCTTATCCTTCAGTTCCCTCCCTGAGGCCTGATATAGACTTCATATTCGTGAGAGAGAACACGGAAGGCGTTTATAAGGGTCTAGAATTCGTTTTGAGCCCTGACGTCGCCGTCTGTTTGAGGGTAATAACGAAGAAGGGAAGCGAACGGATAGCGAAGAAAGCTTTTGAGATTGCTAGAAGACGAAACAAAAAGAAGAGGGTCACAGCGGTTCATAAGGCAAATGTTATGAGAGTAACATGTGGTCTCTTTGCAGAAACTTGTAGAGAAGTAGCCAAGCAGTATCCAGACATAACTTTTGACGAACAATACGTTGATGCCACTGCCATGCGTATAATTAAGGCTCCACAAGACTTCGATGTTATTGTGACCACCAACATGTTTGGCGACATTTTGTCAGACGAAGCGGCTCAGCTTGTTGGAGGACTAGGTATGGCTCCCGGAGCTAACATCGGAGATGATTTTGCTTTGTTTGAACCAGTTCATGGTTCTGCTCCAACCCGAGTTGGAAAACACACGGCTAGCCCATGCTCCATGATTCTTGCGTCACAAATGATGTTTGACTGGCTAGGTGAACAACACGGTGATTCTAAATGTGCGGCTGCGGCTGAGGCGATAGAAGATGCTGTGGTTGCGACGCTGAAGAAAGGAGTAACTGTTCCAGATTTTGGTGGAAAAGCCAAAACCTTGGAGGTGGGCGAGGCTATCGCGGAAGAAATCATGGAGAAAAAACTGGGAGGGGGAAAGTTTGAAGTCTAAAAGCGCAAGGTACGTTCTGATATTTGATACCACGCTTAGAGATGGGGAGCAAACTCCAGGAGTGTCTTTAACCCCAGAGGAAAAAGTAGAGATAGCTCGTCAGCTCGACAAGTTAGGTGTAGCCGTGATTGAAGCTGGCACTCCAATAACTTCGAGGGGCGAGATGGAGGCGGTTAAGGGAATAGCTAAACTCGGATTGAACGCAGAGATATGTGGTCTAGCCCGCACCATGAAAGAAGACATTGACGCAGCCATTGGATGTAACGTTGATTCAGTTCACACTTTTATCTCAACCTCAGCGATTCAGATGAAACATGCTTTGGGCATAAAATCTGAACAGGTTTTAGCGAGAGCTGTGGAATCTGTAGAATACATCAAAGACCACGGGTTGATATGTGAGTTTTCACCCATGGACGCTACCAGAACAGACTTGACTTTCCTAAAGAGAATATGTAGCGCCGCTGAAAAGGCTGGGGCCGATCGAATAAACATTCCAGACACGGTTGGAGTGATGACTCCCGTAACCATGCGTAAACTCATTGAGGAAGTTAAGAACACAGTGAAAGTGCCTATCAGCGTGCATTGTCACAACGACTTCGGCTTGGCTGTGGCAAACTCCTTGGCTGGAGTTGAGAGTGGAGCCTCCCAAGTACACGTGGCTGTGAATGGGTTAGGTGAAAGAGCTGGAAACGCAGCTTTAGAGGAAGTTGTGATGGCACTTCATCTGATCCATAACCTGAAAACAGGAATAAACACCAAACTAATCTATGGAACTTCACAGCTGGTATCCAGATTAACAGGGATTCCAATTCAGCCAAACAAAGCGATTGTTGGCGAAAACGCTTTTGTCCACGAATCTGGCATCCACACCCGCGGAGTTGCAGTTGTCCCCTCAACCTTTGAACCGATTAAGCCGGAACTGGTGGGTAGGCAAAGAAGACTGGTCGCTGGTAAACATGCGGGCACTCACGGCATCAAAACAGAACTGGAAGAAGTAGGAATTCATCCAAACCAAGAACAGTTAAAAGACATTGTTAGTAGAGTCAAGAAGCTGGGAGACAAAGGCAAAATCGTTACAGACGCCGATTTACTGGCTATAACCCGGTCTGTTATGGGAAGAGTGATCAAAGAAGAGAAAATCGTTGACCTCGTGGACTTAGCCGTAGTAACTGGAATCAAAGTTATCCCGACAGCCTCAGTGAAATTAGTGTTGGATGGGAAAGAGTATGTGGCTGCCGAAACTGGTTTGGGTCCAGTGGACGCTTCGATTAAGGCGATGCAAAAACTCACTGGCAGCTTAGTGGACGTCAGGTTAAAGGAGTATCGGCTGGAGGCTCTAACTGGCGGGTCAGATGCCATAGCTGAAGTGATGATAAAGGTTGAGGACAAGGATGGCAATGTGATGTCGGCGAGGGCTGCTCGTGAAGACATTGTTATGGCTAGTGTCGAAGCGATGATAGATGGCATCAACAAGATTTTGTTGAGAAGACGGAGAAAAAAGTGAAAGCGTGGTGGTACAGGTGAAAGTTGCTTTTCAAGGTGAGATAGGAGCGTACAGTGAAAGTGCTGTTTACTCCTACTTCAACTCTTCAGTTCAAGTGAAACCCTGCAGAAACCTGTCAGACGTTTTCGAAAGCGTCGAAAAGGGAGAAACTTCATACGGAGTTGTTCCCATCGAAAACTCGATAGAAGGAAGCGTAAATCAAACCTACGACCTGTTTTTTACCCACGACCTCAAAGTGTGCGGCGAAACAATCCTCAAAATTGCACACTGCCTCATAACCAATCCTAAAACAAGTCTAAACTCAATTAAAGTGGTTTACTCTCACCCCCAAGCTCTGGCCCAATGTAGAAGTTTTTTAGAAAGCTTAGGTTGCGACTTAATTCCCACCTATGACACTGCAGGTAGCGTAAAAATGATGAAGGAAAAAAAACTGATGGATGCAGGTGCAGTTGCCAGCGAAAGAGCGGCAAAAATTTATGGGATGAAAGTTTTAGCGAAAGGAATAGCGGATAACACAAACAACTATACTAGATTCTTCGTCATATCAAAAATTGATTCGCCTCTTTCTGGCAAAGATAAAACTTCCATCATCTTTTCTCTTAAAGACCGTCCAGGAGCGTTATATTATGCTCTTGAAGAGTTTGCTGTGCGGGACATAAACCTAACGAAAATCGAGTCAAGACCGACCAAACAAGAGCCTTGGGAATACAATTTCTACTTGGATTTTGAAGGTCATAGAACTGAGGAAAGATGTCAAGAAGCGTTGAAAGCCATTGAAAATAAGTCGGCTTTCTTAAAGGTTCTCGGTTCCTATCCTCGAGCAGCTAAAACATTTTAGACCGAAACATGAAAATGGCTGTTCGCAAGTAAACTATGGGAAAAAGAGAACGCATTAAAAGGGTGTTTGTGAATGGTAACTGACTTCGCCGTAATCACTGCTACAGGTAAAGATAAACCTGGATTAATCGCAGAAATAACAAATGCCATAGCTGACGCAAACGTAAACATCCTTGACATCGAAGCTTTCAGCATGAGGGGGCTCTTCGCCATTTTCATGATAGCGGATTGTCGCGCCGCACATGTATCTGTTGAAGCCCTTAAAACTCAACTAGTAGATATCGGAAGTGAAATAGGCTTAGACGTAACCTTGGAGCCATATGTTGCGGGTAGGCAAAAAGGTGAAAAAAAACCTGTGTTACTGACCACCATTGGAAAAGACAGTCCCGGCATCGTTGCAAAAGTTTCAAAGTTTCTGTCTGAGAAAAAAGCGAACATAGAGAGGATAAGAATGATTGCTTCTGGAGAGCTAAATGCCATGGAAATCTTAACGGACATCAGCGATCTCTCCTCTAACTTTGAAGATTTCAGAAGCGGACTTGAAGACGCATGTAGCGAAGTCGGACAAGACGTGGTCGTTCAAGAGGAAGGTGTGTTTCAAAGACCAAAGAGACTAATAGTCTTCGATGTAGACAGCACGCTAATCGATGTTGAAGTTATCGATGAGCTTGCCAAAGCTGCTGGTGTGAGTGGAAAAGTAAAGGAAATAACGAAAAAAGCGATGAACGGCGAAATTGATTTTAAACAAGCTTTGAGGGAACGTGCAATGTTGTTAAAAGGTTTGAAGACTGAGGTTCTCAAAACTATAGCGGATAACTTGGAAATAACGCCGAACGCGGAGGAACTGATAAGTACGCTGAAAATGTTAGGGTTCAAAACTGCCCTGGTCTCTGGAGGCTTCAAATATTTTGTCAACAGAATTAAGGAGAAACTTGGCATTGACTATGCGTATGCTAACAACCTCGTGATTAAAGATGGTAAGTTGACAGGTGAAGTGGAAGAACCAATAATCGATAGCAAACGGAAAGGCGAATTAATTCGCGAGTTAGCTAAGAAAGAAAATTTGCTTTTGGAGGAAATTGTTGCGGTTGGAGACGGTGCCAACGACCGATTTATGCTTCAAAGTTCAGGTTTAGGCATAGCGCTTAACCCCAAAGACATACTTAAAAAAGTGGCTGACGGCGTGTTAACGAAGGAAAACCTAACCGGCATACTCTACTGCTTAGGGGCTCCAGAAAAGAAACTAAGAGAGGTTCTGCCTAAAAACTCTAAAAAAAAGACTACTTAGCTCCTACGAACAGTGGCATGAACAGTTCTCCTCTTTCTAAAAACCCGAAGCCACCTTTTTTCGCAGACTCTTCATCAAAACATTTCACATTATCAGGTTTAATAAGTGGAGAACAGATTGTAAATGGAACAGGGTCCCTTGTATGAGTTTTAACTTTTATCGGTGTTGCATGGTCTGGCAAAACTGCGACTGNATGTTCCCCATCTAACCCTTTCATTAGTCTTCCAATTAGTCGTTTATCTAAATCCTCTATTGTCTTAATTTTTTGTTCATAGTCTCCGAAGTGTCCAGCTTCGTCTGGAGCCTCCACGTGAATCAAAACCATGTCATAATTTTTCAGTGCCTCAAGTGCATAGTCAGCTTTTCCTTCATAGTTTGTGTCGTAAAATCCAGTGGCGCCTGGAACGTTGATGACTTTCATTCCAGCGTATATTCCTACGCCTTTAACTACGTCAACAGCTGATATAACTGCCCCACTTATGCCGTACAGTTCCTGTAATGTTGGTATGCTCGGTTTTTTGCCTTGCCCCCAAGGCCAAATCATGTTTCCAGGTCTCTTGCAACGGTTAACTCTGTTGACATTCACTGGATGTTTTTCTAGAATCTTTTTTGAACTCAAAATCATTTTATTCAATGCAGCAACGGTGAATTCAGCTGTTGACGTCTTGGCTTTTGGTAAAGTCTCAGATATTTTAACGCCAATAGCATCATGGGGTGGAGTACAAAAAACTTCGTCTGAGTATGGGCCGTTCCTAAAAACCAATAGATGTCTGTAGCTGACGCCAGCGTAGAAATCAATTTCGTTCGGTTTCCCAAGTTTGTCTCCTACATGTTTCATTAGTTCGCTAGCCTCTTCGCTTGTTATGTGATCAGCAGAATAGTCAACTAGAACACCATTTTCCTCCGTGATAAGATTGCATCTGAAAGCTATGTCAGTCTTGCCTAGTTGGATGCCTCTGCTGGCGGCTTCGAGAGGGCCTCTACCCGTATAGTATTTTTTAGGATTGTATCCTAGAATGGAAAGGTTTGCAACGTCAGAGCCAGCGCCCATGTCTGCTGGAATCGTTTTTAATGTTCCACTACGTCCCTTAGCCGCAAGTTCATCAATGTGGGGTTTGTCTGCAACCTGTAGAGGAGTTTTGCCATCTAGGGCGTCAACTGGATAGTCCGCCATTCCGTCACCGATTACGAGTATATATTTCATCTGAACTCACCAACGGAGCTTTTTTTAGGGAATGTTCAAAAACAAGAGGCTCTAACAATGTCTTTTTGCATATTTGACTGTTTCATCTATGCTTTGAAATCCATACTTAATTTCTTTAAAGCTTTGTCTCATCGCCATCGTGTCTTCTCTCACTTTGCGGGGTGGTCTCTTCCCTTTTATCACAGTCACCATTAAGTCGCATAAATGTTTGATGTCACTCTCTTTAAACCCTCTTCTAGTTACATCTTGAAACCCAATTCGGAGTCCTGAAGGATTTTCCTTATCTTTTTGGTCATCGTATGGCAGTAAGTTCTTGTTAACAATAATGTTTGCTTCTTCAAGGCTTTCAGCTACTTTTTTGCCGCCACCGTATTCTCGAACGTCCACAGCAATTTGATGCGATTTTGTGAATCCGTTTTTTTCTCCTAAAACTTTCACTTCGTTTTCAAAGAGACGCTCTCCTGCAACCCTCGCGTTTTTGACTGTTTGTTTTGCAAGTTCCACGCCAAACACCTTCATTTCTAACGCAGTTAATCCCATAGCGGGTAGTCTTGCCAAGTGAGTGTTTGACGTGGTTAACGGAAAAATGGAGTGTTGAACACTTTTTACTCCCCTTTTCATTCTTTTACCTTCTAAATTTGCAAGGACTACTCCTCCTTGGGGTCCTGGAAATGTTTTGTGCGTTGAAGCGGTTATGAAGTCTGCGCCTTCTTTAAGGGGGTTTTGAAATTGTCTGCCAGCTATTAATCCTAAAACATGTGCACCATCATAAACAGTGTAGGCGCCAACTTCTCTAGCAACCTCTTGCAACTCTTTCACTGGATGGGGAAACAGAAACAGGCTTCCACCAAACGTTACTATGCCCGGTTTTGCTTTTCTTATCACTTCTGCAGACTTGTCTGGGTCAATGTTCATTTCATCCTTATCGTAGACATGGTTTATTGTTTCTAAACCTATGACTTCTCCAGCGAGACCTGTGTAGTCATGGGAAATGTGGGCTCCAGCGCTGAGGGGTGCAACAACCATTCTGTTTTTTTCTGTGGCTGTAGCTAAACCTTTGAACGTGGCTAGGTTTGCGTGTGTGCCCGAAACCAATCTCACGTCAACCCAGTTGCAGTCGAACAAGTTTTTCATCAGGTCGGCTGTGCAGTTTTCAATTTTTGTGATGTATTTTTGTCCTTGATAATATCTTATTTTGATGTGTCCTTCTAGGTCGTTGTTGCCTTCAGCGTATCTGGATTCTAGGTCTTGACATAGTCTTAGCGTTTCTTTTACTGCTGGGGATTTTAATCCTTCACTGGCTATCAGGTTTATGCACTCTGTGTCTCTGTATTTTTCATGGTTTCTGCTGGCTTCAACCAGTTTCAAGGCTGTTTCGAACGAGTTTTGTTTCATCGGGCTTACTCCCAACCGTTGATTTGGTGATTTAGAATCTGAAAAGGATGCTTTATCTTTTTCTCTCTATATGTTTTGCCCGCTCGTTTCTACCTGTAGCCTTATGGGAAGTGCCAGTTCTTAATCATTCTTTTAGGTGCATTGGTCTTTTCTTTTCCATATCGAAGAAACGGCTTTGTTAGGTGTCTCTGAGACCTAGGAGATGTTATGTAAAGCTGTTCCTTCAAAGAACGCTTATCCTCAACCTTTATCTTCTCTAAGTTTCGGGCGCGAAAGCCACATTTCTTACATCGGAATCCTTTACTCTTCCCCATAGACTCCATTCGCCTTCCACAGTGAGAACACTTGGGATTATGAAAGATAAATTTAGGTGTCAACTTTAGAACCCGCATTTTTTCAAGATTAATTGTAACTGGATGAGTTGGCGATGCTGGGCGAACACCTCCATAGACTTCAATCTGGTCGTCCACAATCAGTTTTTCAGCTGCTTTTCGAAGAGCGTCTGTAGGTGCATATGCTGCACAGTCTACTTGTCCGCTTTCATCTTTTATAGAGAAGATGATGTGTCTCCTTGGAATAATGTACGGTTTCTTATTCACAATTCCTTGAACAATCACTGGATTATAGGGTTGTATTTCCCGAATGGTGCTGGTCTTTCTCAGATGCGCATCGGTTCCGTGGTTTGTGCGGAAAATAGTCCATCGTTCAATAGTTTCTTGTGAACGAACAGTCTCGTGAGCCTGTTTAACAGCTTCTGCTTTATCTCCTCTTATGCCATACAGAATTGGGTCAGGACCTCTAGGAGTGATCAGAACTCGTTTTTTTTCGTGATCGAAATTGTTGTAGGTGAAAGGCGCAGTTTTCTCATCCATTTCCACAACAGATAAGGCTTGAATTCTTCTGGGTGTTCCACGGTTCTGTGGTGTTCGATAAGATATAACCTCATAAGTGTGGTCGCCTTCCAAGGTTTCGCCGATTGCAGCTAAACCTCCTATAATTCCTCTTCCTTTTTTGAAGCCCACTGCCTCTGCCTTAAACGTTTTAATAAGTTTAACAGCATCCTCCTTTTTCACGATGCCTTGGATAGCTTGTTTAGCGAAGATTTTAAATTCGCTTGGTATATGGTCGTGGAAAAAGAAAACAACCCCCGGATCTGTGCCATCATAACTAAGGTCAGAGTTTTTCTCAACCGCGTCAACTACCTTGTCCTTGATTTCTTCTATAAGGTCTTCGTTACATTGTATTCTTAGGCATAGGGCGCCGTTGCCACGAGTCTTCCAAGGAACGTTTGGGTTGAGTCGAATGAGGTTGGGGTAGTCGATGAAGGAAACTCCTAGCTTGCACAGTTTTTCCACTAGAAGCGCAGCTATGTAGGTTGTGCATCCCATTCTCGGTGAGTCAGTGTCGTCAAACCCGATGTGCATCGTAATCATAGAGTGTCCGCTCTTTTCATCATTAATCAAGGAAACATGCTATCTTGAATAAGAATTTTCACCTAATGATATGTTTAAGCGAAAATATGTTTCAATGGAACCACTTATGATAGCTAGCAAACTTTGGAATCGTTGAATAAAAAAGGGAGTGTGTGGTGAGTTATGTGCCTTCAACCACAATCATAGTCAAGGAGGACCGAACCTTGTTCAATCGCCGAATATGCCAAGTTACAACGTCCTTAAGCTTATCCATGGTATCCGCCTCGATCTTAGCTACAATGTCGTAAACGCCGTAAACAATGTATGATTCTTTAACCCCTTCAACTTCCTGCAATCCTTTCAGAACTTCCTCCTCAGAACCGATCTCTGCATTAATCAACACGAAAGCTACGGGCACTTAATCATCTCCTTCAGTTTTATTCATTAGCTTGTTACCCTAAATAATTTTCTATACTAGATTCTGCCTTTTTCTATGTTTTACCAAGTGCATACATGCGTCACAACTTTAAAATACAAAAAGGAAGCATACTGTTTTTTTCAAATTGAGGTGTATGATTTGAAGATTTCAGTTATTGGTGCNGGAGCTCAAGGATCGGCCATCGCTCTTATCTTGTCAAAGAATCCGGAAGTGTCTGAAATTGTTTCTGCTGATATAAACTTGAAGGCTGCTAGGAAAGCTGCAGAGAAAACAAGAAGTGACAAGGTTTCCGCGGAACGAGTTGACGCTAGTAAGGTTGATGATCTGCTTCGAGTTGTCAAAGGGTCGGACACCGTTGTAAACGCGACCTCAGGATTCAACCTTAACATGATGGATGCAGCCTTGAAAAGCGGAGCAAACTACGTAGACCTTGCTTCCATGGAGGGCGGGACCCTAGAAGATTCAATCCAAAAGCAATTGGCGTTTAACGACAAGTTCAAAGATGCCAGGTTAACAGCGGTAATGTGCATGGGCGGGCCATATACTACCAATGTGGCTGTAAGGTACGCGGCTGATAAACTCGACCGCGTAGACGAGATACGCTTGAGAGCTGCGTGGACAGGGGATGAAAGCGAAGAATTCATACCAACGTGGGCTCCCATGTGGAGTCCGGTGGCAGCGCTGACCGAATGGATACCTCCAGCAGCGATCTACGAGAATGGAAAGTGGAAATATGTGCCTCCGTTCTCAGGGGTGGAAGACTACCCGTTTCCAGAGCCTATGGGGCCGGCAACTGTCTGCTACATTGACTATGACCCAACATACACGCTTCCTCAATTCATAAAGGGTGTAAAATACGTAGACTACAAGATAACTCCAGATAGAATGGCAGGAACACTAATCAAGATAGGCTTAGGCAACGACAAACCAATCAACGTGAAAGGCGTTAAGGTGGCTCCAAGAGAGGTCCTTCTAACCCTTACACCTCCAGCAACAGAGACATTTGCAATGATTGAGCCAGAGTTCTTACATAGCGAAAAAGAATTCTATGGATGCTCTTTAGCTGAAGTTAAGGGTGAAAAAGCAGGTGAAAAAATCACTCGCGCCGTATACAGGATATCTAGCTTCCGTGAAACTTACGAAAAGTGGGGAACAGTTTGGGCAGGAGTAGCTGTCCCCGCTGCACTCACAGCAACAATGCTTGCCAAGAGAGAAATAAAGATTAAAGGGGTCATACCGCCTGAAGGTTTAGAACCCGAGTCGTTCTTAGCCAAACTCGCTGAAAAAGGATGGGTCTTCCAAGAAAGAATCACAAGGGAAATTCGTCCTTAGACAACCCTTTTATTTTTAACGCGCGCGAAGTCGGTTTTATTCAAAACTTCATGCTTTTAATGTTGCAGTTACTTCGCGCGCAACTTGGCGACATCTGCATTGGCGCGCTCTAGCAAAGTGTAGTTCCGTTGTTCATGAATACAAAAATGTTTATTAAATATTACTACATAATATATATTGTGTGCACGCAATGCCTTACACATTAAAAGATGAAACCGAGAAGCTTCAAAACCTCAAAACCGAATTGGAAAACATAATAACAGTAATTGAAGCAGAACAAAGAACTTTGGAAGAAGAGATAAAACCCATTAGGCAAAAAGTGGCAATTCAAGAGTTGCTGAAATCAGTGAGGAAAAGGCGAGATGAGCTTGATGGTCTTCCCATTCAAAGAACGAAACGGGAAGAATAACTGAAAAAACCAAATGCGTATGGCATACAGAATCTGAAACTAACAAGACGCTGAAATACATAAATAACATAAACGCTCAAAAGTATAAAACGAGATGCATCTAGAATGTCAGCTTACTTAAAGAGAGGTATAGTTGTCTGGATACTTGCCTTCCTAACTTTCATAGCAGCTTTGAATGCAGCTAGCGCAGTAATCTTATGGGCTACTCAATCAGCAGGCTTAGACTACACTTTCACACCACTATATCCCATAAACCTCCTAATCAGCGACCTACAAGTAAGAATTTACCTTTGGGCATCCATAGCATTAACTTTCATCTTCCTAGGCTTCACCTGCGTAGCCGCATTCAGTAAACCCCCAACAGACCCCGCCCTAATCAAAATGTTCGTTAAACTAGACGGAAACCTAACAGCTAATAGAAAAGCCCTAATAGACGGGTTAGAAGAAAACAACGAAATGATTGGAAGCACCCGAATGGACTTACTTGATAGACTGGACGTTAACCAAAAAGCTGATGAAAAACTCTTTAAAACAGTTGATGCAAACCTCGATGGTGCCAAAAAAGACATATTGAGTAGCATTGGAAAACAAAAGAAAGAAATACAAACGCTCCGTGAAGAGCTGTTCCCTGCAATTGAAACAAGCCTTAGTAATGTCCGAGAAGAAACGTTAAAGGCGATAGGAAACCAAGCAAGTGCAATACAAAAAGTGGAGCGCCTAGGCAAAAAAAGCGCTACAGCAATAGAAGCTCAAAGCACAGAACTAACTGACATGAAAACAAGAATTGAACGAATAGAAAGCGGACTTGTACCCTTCCAACCAAAACTAACAAGCCAAGAAGAACCAGAAAAAGTGAAAGGAATAGGCCCTCGATTAGGAAAAGAGCTGAGAGCCATGGGAATAACAAGCGTCGGTAAACTGCTCATCGCAGACCCAGAAGCTGTTGCCGAAAAAACCCGTGCATCACCAGAAATGGTGAAACACCTACAAGCAATAGCTCAGCTACTAATGGTTCCTGGAGTAGATGAAAACGACGCAGAACTACTTAAAGAAGCAGAAGTCAATGGCATAAAGGAACTAGCCGACCAAGACCCAATCCAACTGAGCAGCAAAATAGAAGAAATTGCGAAAATCTATGTGAAACAGGGAAGAATCACTGAGAACGAAAAACCCACCATAGAAGAAATTGTGTCTTGGATAAAACAGGCAAAATAGTCAACACCACAATTTAGTATAGTTCATCGCAGTGCGTATCCTAAAATACTTAACTCCCCATATCAGAAACAAAGTTGTGGGACTAGAAATGATGATAACGAGCAGGGAGATGCGCGCTCTAGAGTTAAACTCTGAATATTTCGGAGTTTCAAGACTGCAATTGATGGAAAACGCGGGACAAATTATTGCTAATGAGATAGCTTCACGTTTTGAACCTGACAAGACAAGTATCGCTATTTTCTGTGGTTTAGGAGGGAACGGAGGAGACGGTTTCGTTGCAGCTCGTCACCTCACCTGTCTAGGCTTTAAAGTGAACGTTATAGTTGCTGGAAAACCTGCAAACATTCGGGATGAACCTGCTCAAAAGAACTGGCGCGCCCTACAGTCGCTAAAGGATGTTATCTTAATCCATGAAGTTTACGATTCTTCGTTAATCCCAATAATCAAAGCTGATGTGGTGGTGGACGCTCTGCTCGGTATAGGATTAAAGGGAGCCTTACGCCCGCCAATCCTTCAGTTGGTAAAGAAAATCAATGAAACAAAAGCGTTTCATGTTTCAGTGGATGTGCCAACTGGAATTAACTCGGATTCTGGTGAAGTTTTAGGTGAAGCTGTTAAGGCTGATTTAACTATTACGTTTCACAAGGCGAAGCCGGGACTGCTTAAAGCTAAGAAACACGCGGGGGAGATAATTGAAAGAGACATAGG
>JGI2173J19968_10000372_pt1 | contig 16410 bp, 20 predicted proteins | sample DeeMarSWOR136_30_FD_19968 | JGI IMG/M metagenome (IMG submission 19968) | reverse complement strand
TTTTGCATTCCATCGTAGACAAATTCGAAGACCTCGCGTTCTGTCTCACACCTGGGCCCACCTGCCATGACCACAGGTACGGGGCAGCCTTTGACAACCTTGTCGAAATTCTCGCACCAGTAGGTCTTAACCACCTTGGCACCCAATTCAGCGCCGATCCGGCAGCAGAGCCCGAGATAGCGGGCATCTCTCTTCTCCAGCTCTTTTCCAACAGCCGTGACGACCATCACGGGAATGCCGTAGTTTTCACACTCGTCCACCAGTTTTCCCAGATTCAAGAGGGAGTCGTGCTCGTACTCGCTTCCCACAAAGATCGACATACCGACGGCCGCCACGTTGAGGCGGACAACCTCTTGTACCGAAGTGGTTATTCCCTCGTGGGAGAGGTCTTGTCCGATGATGCTCGTACCACCGGAGACCCTCAGGATAATGGGCGGGCTGTTCTTTGGATCAACACAGGAACGCAAAACTCCCCGCGTCACAAAGAGAGCATCGGCGTACGGAATAAGGGGTTTGATGGTTTCACCCGGTTTTTCCAATTTGGTGGTGGGACCCTGAAAATAGCCGTGATCAATGGGCAAAAAGAAACAGTGGCCGTCTGGTTGGATCAGCCGACCCAGCCGGTTTTCCATTCCCCAATCCATGACATCATCCTCCTCTGAAATATGAAAAACGAACACGCCCCCCTAATTTTGGGGTTCGATTATGACCTTAAGGGAATCCCTGGCCTCAGCAACCAGTCTGAACGCTTCGCCGATTTCCGCTAAGCCAAACCTGTGAGTAATCATCTCCTTTACTCGCAAGCGTCCCAATCGAATCAGTTCAAGTGCTTCCACGTGGTCTCCCGGACTTCCCGCATAAGAGGTCGTGAGGGTGATATCATTTCGAAAGAAAAAATCGTTTATGGAGAGAGGAACCGTGACCCCAGGATCTGTCGGGGCGAAAAAGAGCACCGTGCCTCCCCTTTCCACCGATTCCATACCCTGAATCTGAGCGGATTTCGCCCCAGTGCATATCAGGACCAAATCGGCCAACCATCCATCATTGACCTCCCTGACCCGAGAGGGGACATCCTCCTTCGCATGGAGAACCACGTCCGCTCCACATTTCCGCGCGGCTTCAAGACGGCTCTCGACAATATCCGTTGCCACGATTCGACCCGCCCCCAGGGCTTTGGCCAATTGGACATGGAGCAATCCGGCAATGCCGCACCCCATGATGAGAACTGTCCGTCCCGGCTGGAATCGAGCCATCCTCAAGGACCGAAAAACGCAGGCCAGGGGTTCTATAAAGGTCGCCTCCTCAAAGGAGACTTCATCAGCGAGGAGATAGACACCTCTGTCCACATTGATTGCCGGAAGACGAACGTACTCGGCGAACCCCCCTGGCTCAAAATGTGTTTGGCGCAATGTGTTGCACACGGTGTGGTGTCCCTTCAGACAGTAGCGACAGGTATTGCACGGCACATGATGAGACGCGGACACACGATCCCCCTTTTTGTATTGCTCGACACCCTGTCCCACCTCGACTACTTCTCCCGCAATTTCATGGCCAAGGACTAATGGCACCTTATCCCGCCGATACCACTCCATCACGTCGCTCCCGCAGATGCCGCTGGCCTCGATCCGAATGAGCAGTTCGCCCGGTCCAATTTGGGGAACGGGCATCTCCTCAAGCCTCACATCGCGATTGCTATAGTACATTCCTACACGCACAGTGATTGCCTACCGCCTCGTTCAACGAGAGGGAAACATTCGACTAACATATTATGAACGTGGTCCACTTCTGTCAAGGGTAAACGCGTCCGGGGTTTCGTCAATTCCGTCGAGAACGCCGTTGTTCATGAGCGAAGTTTGCTGGAGAAGTGGGGTACCCATGGAAGGCGACCGGGAGGGGAAGGCCCGCCCTTTAGAGGCTATGGATACGTTGAGGGGGTATGTACTTTAACTTTCAGGGTGTGTGCGATGTGTGAGGAATATCTGGCGGCGATTTAGGAATGTCCGATAGAACGGTTCTAATTAATTTAAACACAAATCGATAATTTTGGCTCGCCTCCCGATGATCGATTTCATCTTGAAATATTTACCTAGCTCTTATCTACTTTCCCCTGTCAGGCCGCCAAGTCAGTTTCTTTCTTTTGGCTGACCTTCCGAAGTTTCCCTACGGCCTTTGCTTCGATTTCACGCACTCCTTCCGGGGTTAGCCCAAGGCATTCCCCCGTGGATTCCACCGTAAGAGCATCCTTGCCTCCAAAGCCAAAACGCAAGGTAATCACCGCTCTTTCCGTCTCCCCCAGTAATTGCAACCACGAATTTACCATCTCTAGTTTCCTGTCTTCGTGTCTTTCCCTGTAAATAGGCAAAAAAGTGTAACCGAGAACCCCTTTTTCTGTCGACCTATTATAGGTTAAAAGCATGGAGAATTCCTTCCCATACCAATGGTAGGTCTCCACAAATGGATTTGGTTGACGGCCAGGACCGCATAACTGAAACAGCTTTTCCTTCAATTTTGCAAAATTGCCAGATGACCGAAAATGAATCTGCATGTCTTCAAGCCTATCTTTATAAAATCCATACATTACTATATCTATGTCTGCGCCCCATATCTTCGTCTTTTCGCTTTCCATCCTATAGACTTTTTTCCCTTCAGCATCTCCGATGAATACCAGATTATCTGATCCTGACTTTATTGCCTTTATCATGACATGGTCCCTTGTACTCAAAATGAAATTAAGCCGAGTCACCCATTGATTTTGGCAACCCGGCTGTCTTCCGAAGGCTCATGAATCTCCCCCGCTAGATCATGGTCTTCCGTCCCATCCTCCCGGATGGTTTGACCTTTCTCAGTACTGACCGATCATAGCAGAGTGGAACAAGATTCACAAGCAAAAATGCGAGCACGCAGGATGGCAGTACCTACAAATCACCGAAAAAGGTAGGTGCGAATAATGAGGTAGGCAATGTAAGCCAATAGGAACAAGATCCCACCGATTAACCATTGTTTGAAGGGTGTTCCCTTTCCTCGAGAAAGGGTATGCAGATAATTGGACAATTTCTTAAAATCACCATCCGAAATACGGGAGAAACACAATCTTACACGAACCTTATGGTTAAATTCTTCGATTGCAAGGATTATTCCCTTGCACTGTATCCTGGCGTTATCTGTAAGAATGGCTAAATCCATGGGCTCCCCAACCCCTAAATCAAAATTGGCCTCCAGTTTCAGTCCACCCCGACTGATATCGAGGGTTCGCATGGTCATATGCCTCCCATAGCGGAAGCAAATGACCGGCGCCGTTACGGTAAAACGAGGGAATTTCCGCTTTTCATGCATGTCTGTGTCAATCCACATATGTACTATGGTATTTAACAGTGCTAGTGAGATTAAATAGGGTGAACACTGTATTTCATAGGGAGGAATACAGTATTTTGAGGCTGGCTTGGTATGGGGGGTTAGCCAGATACTTAATTGTTTGGACCGAGAGGGGATTAAGTAAAGGTTTCTGACTCTATCTGACTCTAATCGATAATTTTGGCTCGCCTCCCGACGATCGATATTATCTTGAAATCGATATTCTGAGAATATCTCTCGTTGTCTCACCATTCTTAAAATATCGTCTTGATACGGATAAAACATTTTTTGTATATTTTTTCTAATGTCGATATGGAGGTGAGGGTATGGCTAAACGGGAAAAGGACACCTACACGATTCGGTCTATTCGCAACGCATTGAGTCTCTTGGAGGAGTTCAAAGGGGACAGGGATGAACTTGGGGTGACCGAACTGAGCAAGAGGCTCAACCTCCATAAGAACCGGGTTTTCAGGATACTGGCAACCCTTGAGGCGAAGGGATACATCGAGCAGAATAAGGCCACCGAGAATTATCGACTGGGCGTGAAAAGCCTGGAGTTGGGTCAAACCTTCATCAAGCAGCTGGGCCTAGTCCGGCAAGCCATGCCTTTCCTGAAGGAAATCGTAAAGCAGTGCAATGAAATGGCCTGTATCGGGACGATCCGGCAGGGCTCCGCCATCTACCTCGATGTGGAAGAGCCCAACCAAATGGTGAAGGTGGCAGATCGGGTCGGATGGAGACTTCCGATCCACTGTACAGCCATCGGAAAAGCCCAGATCGCGTTTGTATCGGAAGAGGAATTGGAAAAGCTGGGCGTTTTGGACAATATGGATAAGTTTACGGAGAATACCATCGTCGATAAGGTGGAGTTCATCAAACACATTAAGGAAGTGGCTAAGCAGGGATATGCAGTCGATAATGAGGAGCACAATTTGGGGGTGCGGTGTGTTGGTGTTCCCCTCAAGGACTATACGGGGCGAGTCGTGGGGGGGATCTCCGTTTCCGGCCCCTCTTTCCGAATGACCGATGAGGTACTGAAGAGGAAAATTATCCCCGTCGTTAAAGAGGCCGGCGGAAATGTCTCAAAAAGGCTTGGATTTGGGGCTTAGAACGAATCCATGCTCACTAAAGGATTTTGGTCTCCCATCTTTTTCCTTTTTCAACAAACCATGCCTGTTTCTTGAGTTTCTCGGAATGGTCTTCCAAAGTGGTGGCGCTAGCCTAACGATTTGCGATTGAAATCGATGATCATCAGAGCTGGGCCCGAACCACCTAATTCATCTTGTATTCTTCCCTTAGTGTTTTGTCTCTCCCCTTCGGCACCAGTAATCCCCGATTTCATAAATCTCTCTTTTTAAAGCTATGAGAATTTGCGTTCAAAGGTAATGTGGTATATTTTGGATTTAGAAGAAGTGACGACTTGTAGGAAACTTTTCAGTAACGCTTGTGAGAGAAAAAAAGGAATGAGAAAGCGCGGCTGGTCGTTTCGGATTTTCGTGAGGTATGTGCTCTTCCAGGTGCCCGGGGTGGTCCTCCTATACCTCCTCTTGATTCTGGTTCGACGCGTGGTGGCTCTCCCCACGTGGTTTATCTGGAGCCTGATGGCACTGTGGGTTATCAAGGACCTAATTTTGTTTCCCGCTGTGTGGCGTGCCTACGATCAGGAGAGGAAGGACGATGCGATTTCGATGGTTGGTCCCCGGGGCATCGCGGAGGATCGGTTGGATCCTTCGGGTTACATTCGGGTGCACGGCGAATTGTGGAAGGCAGAGGTGATGGGAGATAGCCCATCCATCGGGAAGGGGGAAAAAGTTACGGTACGGGGGATCAGCGGATTGAAACTGTTCGTAGAACCCGACAGAACTACATGATGGCCCCGAGTACTACCCTGGGCCCATCTAAGATTTCAAACGTTAATCAGTAGCATTGGCAGGGAGGGCCGCTGATCGATAACATCTTGAAGTCAAAACGGGCTGTTGATTTCTGGACTATAAGCCCTGATTTTTGCTCCACCCTTCACACTGTCCCTCTGCCAATTCAAGATTGTGCTTTCCCCGTGACCCCAAGGACACGCAGGAAAGGGAACAATAACATAACTACAATGAGAATGATACAAATGGTTTTGCCGATCACACCGGTCAATACGAAGAGTTGTCGGAAGCCGAACACCCAACTGACAACGCCTCCTACCATAGACGGTATTACGATCAACAGTGCTCTCTTCACCGACATCCCAATTAGCAAACCGACAAGCGCACCAACCAAAGCGCCCGTCCACGGAAATGGGAGCCAGACAAATACCGGCAAGCCCCATGGGCCGTAATTACGTATCCTGCTTCTTTGTACTTCAGCCGTTTTCCTTGTTGATTCCAGCATATTTCCTAGAAACCGTAGTTTTTTGACATTATGAGAGAAGGTCACAATCAAGGGTAAGAAGAAAAATAGCATGCTCGAATTCCAAATGGACAGTAAGAGAATGATTGACAAAGAATGTAGCCCTAATTCCTGTCCGGTGAGTATCGAAGCCGTCCGTCCACTAAGGATTGATGCGGTAATTACTGCAGCTATTTTCAGAGCTAGTTCGTGTTGCACGAACCATAAAATAGAGAGCGCGACGAGTTCCGATGCAAAAAGGCAGCACCCCAAGCAAAAAATGAATGCCTCTATCCGTTCACTGCAGCGAAACATGCCGCCCTACTGTTGAGAGGAGGAAAGATATCCGCCAATATAGGCAACGATCTCATCGATGTTGAGACCATCAAAGCATCGGTCGCCTGGACATTTGTTCGTTATTCTTTGAAGAGAGCACGTAATGTCCTTACAATGAGGGGAGGCTTCAAATACTTTTGACGGCGCATCTTGGCTGGCTTCCACATACGTATCCTCGAAGGAATCGTACCCATATATCTCTGGATCGCTCGATCCAAAAATACCGACAACCCCGGTGCGATTCTTGAAAGCCGGCAAATAGTCAACACAGAGTTTTCTGGCAGCGGCAATGTGCATCGGTCCCGTATCACCGGTTATAAAGAGATCGCACATATCAAGCAAAGAGGCGTATGTGTCGAGCGGGGCCTCCTCGTCGAGGAGAATTACCTTCTCCCTGAGGGGAGCCGGAATGTTAGCGATTAGGTGCCGTTCAATCCCTTTGAATGTGATCCCGGGCCCCAATAGCAGGAAATCGAAACTATCTTGGGATAAAAGCCGTCTCAGCAAGAAGAGCTGCAGTCTGCTATCCAAAAAGGTATATCTGTTTGACGCATCGGGGTTAAAGAACACGATCAGATCATCCGGCGAAATACCCAAGGGTCTCAAATACCGATCCCTCGCTTTCAACACTTCGGGAGATAGATAGATCTTGGTGCCCGAATAATAACACTTTCCCCTCGTCGAGTTCTCCGGTGATTCCGAGAAGAGCTCGTTTACGTATTCAGTGATTCTGAAAGCCAGATTTGCAGTTTCATCTCTCTTGGTCTTTGCCCTCAATATCTCGGCTATCAACACTGCGGGGGACAGGGCGGTGCAACCAGCACATCGAAAATTGTGACCCGACAGAAACGGACAGAAATTTATCACGAGATCGTAAGTATTCTCCGCGCATAGTCGTTCAACTAACCTCCGTTCGGATTGTGAGGGCTTGAAAGGGCTCCGGAAGATCGGGAAGAAGGTTGATATTTGGGGGTTGCTCCTTATGATGGGATCGGCAACGGCACTGTAGGCATAATCCACATCCGAATCGGAGAAGTAGTGCTTCAACGCCTCTATGGAGGATTGTATAATGATCGCATCACCGATATTAACATCAGAGATGACGAGGATTTTTTTTATTTCTCCTATATCGCCCAGAAGTGCCAGGTCTTTTTTCCGAAGGTAGTTACTGAACGTTTCATCCCTTAAGACATAAGAGAGAGCCTTCCCGAGGGGTCTTGACAAGATCAGCGGCAAGCGTCCTATTATCTGTTCGAGCAAATTCATGTTCTCAGATTAGTCCACGTATCCGAGACTCTGGAGCCTTCTCCTTATCTCTTCTTCCTCCTGCGCACCGTAAGTGGCGGTCTCTTTGTCAAATCCCACCAGATCCCCTTGTTTTTCCTCGCCCTGTCTCCTCATCGTCAGATGGGATACGAAATCATCGAGTTTTTGCTTCAGATCTTTGCGAATAGAAGGGTTTTGTTCCACAATATTAACCCGTTCAAAAGGGTCATCCTTCAAATCATACAACTCTTCGGGCCCGCCATGGATTCTGTGGCAATAGGAGCAATAGCCCACGCCATCGATGGCGCAGATGTACTTATACCTTTCTGTCCGTATGGCCCTCTTTTTTTGAACGTACGATTCCTCAGAATAGGCGAAGGGACGAATCCCCGGGACATCATTCTCGATCAAGGGTATCAGACTCGTGCCGTCAAAATGGAACTCCTCAGCATCAATATTCAAGGTCCCTAAGATAGTGGGAAGCAAGTCGGTATGTTGAACGAATCCCTTTATCCGGTGAGCCTTAGGGCAGATCGCAGGATATCGTAAAATCAGGGGCACATGGATCGTGGCTTCATAGAGTCCATGATGGTCAAAGAAAATGTCATGCTCAGTTAAACTCTCCCCGTGATCAGCCGTAATTATGATAATCGTATTGTCCCAGAGATTCCTACCCTTCAATTCTCGGAAAATCCTCCCCAGCTGTTGGTCAACATATTTGATTGCTCCAAAGTATCTGCCAATTAGTCTCTCCTTTCTATCCGAACCCCGGTAGGATTGATACTCTCTCGGACAATGGTAAGGTGTATGCGTATCCCAATAGTGGAGAAAGAGAAAGAAATTACCTTTCTGGTTTCTTCTTATCCTGTCTATGGCCAAATCGGTAACGAAGGCAGCATTCTGGATTTCGGCGAGTTCCTTAGTAAATAAGAAAGTGCGTAAAACCCCTCTTGCGTCTTTCAGAGAGGGAATGCTAAATCTCCTTCCATCGCTGTATTGAAGGAAGATATCTCTGTGACCCAAGATGTATTTAAGATAGAGGAAAATTCTTTTTGTGATATTCTTTTCCCTCTTAGTATCATAGTAATCAAATCCCCTCCTAAACCACCTTCCCATCCAATCTACAGCAAAAGTTTTATATCCATATTTCCTCAGAATTTCGGCAAGATTTTTGGTTCGTGTCTTATTAAAGGTAACGAGATCCTTGGCTTCTATTTTATCACCGTGGTGGATAATCCCATGAGATTGGGGATATTTGCCCGTGAAAATCGTAGTAAGGGATTGATCGGTCGTGTTCCATGTGGAATATGTATTCTCGAAAACGACTCCCTCACTGCCAATGTTATTAATATGTGCCAATCCAATGCTGCCCCCGTAAATCTCTAAATCGTTAGCCCGTAGGCTATCAATTACGATCAAGAGAACATTCGGGTATGGTGTTTTTCCGCTCCGCATTGAGAATGTCTACCAACCCTGTGGGTATCCCAGGAAAGGAATCAACTGCATCCCATTTCAATTCCCTCTGAGATCTTTTTCTGAAGGTACTTCAATTTCTTCTTCCTCGTCCTCCATTGCAACACAATATAAATCACTAACATCGTCAGTCATGAATTCGGCTACTGTCTCACCATCTTTTTTGATACGCAGAATGTTTTCTGCGGGATATTCAATTCCAGTCCCAATTATTTCTACTTTTTTTCCTTCCTTCACGCGATTAACTGTATACTTATACAGTTTCCTTTTAACGGGCATATTCCTGGCCTCTCCCCAGATTCGGTAAATTTATTCTCACGTGGAGGGGAACTCCTTATCTTACCCTATAAATTCTTTTTCTTAATAGGCTACACACTCCCATCTCCGCTTCGCGTTTCCCTGGGTCTACAAAAACTGCAGGGATGGGATGTTATTAACTGCCTCAGTGAGAAAGAATCTGAAAGGCTCTGGGAGCACTTCCCCTCCGCCATCCGTAATTGCCAGGTTTAGCACAGTTCATGATCTATTGTATCTTCTTCAGGATAATGCTATCCCTTCTCTTGGCCACTCTAAAGCGATCCCCCCCCTTGAAGCCGAACCGTTCTACCAGCAATGCCCTACTAAGAAGAATGATTCCCCTTTTGCCAATGGTCAATATCCTCCTCTTAGACATTGCTTTTCTAAGTTCCTTCTCAGTTACGATATCCTTTATCTTTCCAGCCTCAACCAGGGCATCATAATACATCCTTCTCAAAGCAGATTTTGTCTGGATTCCCAGTTCTCCCATTATTTCTTTGTCAGGTTTGCCTTTTTTGACCATCTCAATTAGTTTCTCCTTCATGATCGGCATTTTGTCACCCACCTTTCAAGATCGTTTTCATTTCTCGCCTTTACCTCCCTGAAACCATGTTAGGCATTCCAGCTATCCTGCCGAACACAGTGAATTCTCACATTTTATACTTGAAAAAATCCGGGTTTAAATTTTGAAGCCTTATCTTATAGGGATCCTCATCTCCTGATTTCATTTTGATTACATATGCCACCGATAGTAGCCTTTCTGACACATAAATCGGAACCCTCTGGCAAATCGCAAGGGCAATAGCATCGCTTGGTCGACAATCCAATTCAATTTCCCTCCCTTGAGCTTTGATATGGATAACGGCGGAGTAGACCCCTTGTTTGCGATCCTTAATCGCCACTCGATTTAGCCGTGCTCCACATTTCGATAGGATCTTTCCCATCAAATCGTGCGTCCAAGGCCTCTTTCTGGGAATTCTCTTCATGAAATCCAAGATAATTCTCCCCATATGGAGGTCAATCCCGATAGGGAGGACTGCATCGCTTGTCTCATTGTTGAGCAACAAGACAGCCCCTCCAGCTTCGGGCGATAGTATGATGGCGTATTTCCGTACCCTTAGAAGCATAGAAGCCTCTGCCGAACCGTATTATCTCCTCCTTTTCAGATTCCGAATCCTCCAAATGGCTAACGCCAAAAGCCCTATTACAACCAGCAAACCTAACTGATAGAATCTGGTATAGGACTTGGCTGGCACATCGAATGAGGCAACCAGGTTGACTTCCTTCCTGGGAACTCCTTCCATTTCCACGATGAGTTTACCCAATACTCGGCCCTTCACGATCGGGGCGGTCACGAACTGGGGTATCCGCCTCTTCATCGGAATATTTTCAGCCCTATCCTTTCGCACCGTTATCATCACCGTATCCTCGGCGGAGAGACCCACATCCGGCAATTTCCCCTTTTTGACCTCGAGCTTTCCCACGATTTCCCCTTTTCGCACAACGGTCTTCGTCGTGAAATTCCTAAACCCGTGCTCAAGGAGTTTAAGCGCATCCTGGTCTCTCTGCCCCGAGGTATCTGCTCCCATTACTGCGACGATAAATCTCAGCTCCCCCTCTTTTGCAGACGCCAAGACATGGTAGCCAGTATCGCTCAGATAACCCGTTTTCAAACCATCCACCCTCTCGTCAACCTCAAGGAGCCCGTTCCAATTCTTCTGCTTGATACCCCGATACTTGTACTCGGGAATCGAATGCAGGACCAGAGCATCTCGATGATCCCTGGTATAGTGAAACCCCAAGATGGCTGAGTCATAAGCCGTTGTATACTGATCCTCGCTAAAGAGCCCGTGAGAATTCGCGAAGTGGGTGTTCTCGAGCCCCAAGGCTCCGGCTTTTTCATTCATTTCACGAACAAACGCATCCTCGGTGTCCTCTAAAAACTCGGCGATCACCACCGAAGCGTCATTTGCCGATATGGCGGCGACTGCTTTCAGCAATTCAACAAATGGCACCTCATCCCCGACCTTCAAAAACATTTGCGAGCCGCCCGTTTTCCAGGCTTTCTCGCTGACAACGACCTTCTGGTCAGGGTTTACGCGTCCATCCTTTAATGCATCAAAAGCCAAATAAAGAGTCATCACCTTTGCCAAGCCTGCGGGACCAAGCCTTTTCTGCGGGTTTTTCTCGAAGATCACCTGCCCGGTCATCCCGTCCATCAAAACAGCCGAGGGGGAACGAATCTCCAAAGGAAGCCCGTTGCCGCATTCAGCTAACCCACGAGAGAGAACAACGCAGGGCAGCAGACCCAATATCCACCACATAAACAAACCGCTCTTTAGCTCCTTCATGATCGCAATCTGTTTCTGTTTCCCTCAAAGAGTTGAAAGTTCCAGCCGGTTTCGATCGACTAGAAACGACTGTTGATCCTCCTTAGCCTCTTTTGCCATCTCTTTCTGGCCGCACGAGCCTTTCTCTTCTTCTTGACGCTGGGTTTCTCATAATGATTCCGTACCTTCGTTGCCTTCAGTATTCCAGCTTTCTCAACCTCCCTCCGAAACCGCCGCAACACCTTCTCGAAGGGTTCATCTTTTCTTGGTATTACAGTAACCACCGGATCCGTAACTCACCTCCTCACTCCGTGGCAACCCCTCTTGTGAAGATTTGCTCGATCACCGCTCAACTTTCCCTTTTAAGGTCAATCCCCACCGTGTGCCGCTTTCCGATTCCTTGATGGGTTGCACTAACCCTTGGGACTTGAGAGACTTCAACCGTTCCAAAATCTCCTCTTTGGTCATATGTGCCACCGATTTATCCGATTCGCCAAGCTCGTACCAGAGCTGTAGCAAGTCGAGATCTTCATACAGGGAGAGGACCCGTAATATGCTTCGATCGATGGTATCTAAAGGGTTACGTCCCTCCATGGATGCACCTCCCTCTATGGGATCTATTCGGGTTCAGGAGCTATCCGCATCCCTTTCGAGCTCCAGAAAGAGATTTCCCGACGNTGGAAACTCGCCACCNTTACGGTCGAGGGTATCGAGGATGCTCTCGGCGACGATCATCCTGTTAACCTTTGTATCCCGCGGCCTTACCTTCCACGAGATCTCACCGCCGATCTTCGTATTGATCCAGCCCTCAAACTGGTCCCAGGTCCCTGAAAGAAAGTTCTTGTCGGCCATCTTCACTACCTCAGCTGTTCTGCAGAGAGACCCATCTCTTTGTTGAGTCCTTTTGGGATTGTTTTCCTTTCCCCCGGCTTGCCATCTTTGGTTTTGCGATTCAAAACGATCTCAGGGGGTTTCGCTCAAGAGGCGGACCACTGCCGATTCAGGATCGGAGGAAGACAATACTCTCTTGAGCCAACGATTCGCCTTCTTCTCCTGTTCGGAATTGAAGAAACTTTTTCTCGTACCCTCCTGAAGCTCTCGTTTTCTTCGNGCGATTTCNATTTCGATCAAAGGGCGCACCATTCGCCACCCAAACCTCTCGGCAATAGCTTGCGAGTCGTGAATGTTTTCGATCCTCTCTTCTTCCCAACGACTGCGGACACTTTCCGGGATCATATCCAACCCCCTGACGACCGGGTTCTCCGAGAAACCTAGCTTCCAAAAAGCTCGAAGCCANTTCTCCCCTTCTTAGGAAGAGAAGAACTCATTGGACGTTCGTGAGGCCTTGTTTTTTCTATTCTTGTGACCCCGAATATCCGAACCCACCCCATCAAGCCCGGGAGCGATCCTGTGTGCGCGATCTCTATCAATCCATGGGGTCACCCTATGACCCGAACTGCCGGACTTACAAGATCTCCAAGAGCTGAATATCGAAGACCAGATCATTTCGTGCCAGCGGATGGTTCGCATCCAATGTGACCTTCGATTCGGTAACACCCGTGACCAGCACCTCCGTTATACCTCCATCCTTTTTTTCGAGCCGTAACCGCTTACCGATCTTCGGATCCATCCCCTCGGGAATCCTCCCCCGATCAATTTCCACCACCAGTTCTTCTCGGTATGGACCAAAGGCTTGATCAGCTGGAACCTTTTCGGTCTTCGAGTCACCAGGGCTCATACCCACAACCGCCTGCTCGAAACCAGGAATCACCGTCCCTTGACCTATGGTGAACTCCAAGGGCTCGCGGCTCTCCGAGGAATCGAAAACCGTCCCGTCCTCCAATTTGCCGGTGTAGTGAACCTTGACGGCATCACCATTTTTTGCCTCTGCCATTTCTCCACCCCCTCTTTTCCGTACTTAAGCGCTCGTGAATATGGCTTTCCGGGGAAAACCTCGAACGAGATCCACCTGTGCCTCGGGTTTCCCGGCAGTGTACGCGTCATCCTTGGGCCGTTGGTCCCTAAAAGGCCGTGAATTTAAGGGCTCCCCTAATGAAAAAGCCGGGTAACCCATTCGGTTCAGGAACCCGGCTATCTTTAAACCCCACAGATTTCTAGGACTTTTTGACTACTGCGGTTCTACCAATCCGCTTTTGACCCTTGCCAAATCCCGTAGCAGCCACTTGGGAATACCCGATGAGATTCAAAGACCGTGGCTTCCGGTCCCCACCCTCACGAGTGGTCTGGCTCTGTCGAATTTCTCTTCACTTTATCAAAGCATATAACTCTTGTCAAATAATTCTGACGTATTCTCTAGGATAAAGCAGAACCAGATGGTATCTAATAAGGTAACGGATGAGAGAGTCGTTCCATGAGACCGCCTGTTGTCGGTGGTCGTATTGAACCCATGGGGAATGAATACTTCTATGGATTTTCCGTCAGTCCGGATCTGGTGCATGTTTCTACCGCTAATCGATGGATTTGGACAGAGGGGCACGGTTTCGAGTTCATCTTGAAATCAACAGAAACGGCAGGGTCAGAAATGACCCTGCCGTTAAGGGATAACCTTATTCTCCTATTTACTAAACCCCTGGTTTCCTATATTCTATTAGACTTACCTCATCCCGACACATTGTGAAAGGTGGCTTTTCCCGGTTTCCGGCGTTTTTCGGCTTAACTAATTCTAGTTGTCCCTTCAGCCGCAACCCTAGTACCGACGCTTATAGTATCTGGCCGCTCGATCTTGGGCTGCAGCGGCAGCAGCCTTGGGAGATTTTCCGCGTATCAGCACGTCACTGAACATGTCCACCACCACGTAGTCACCGAGAGTTGCTGCTGCGGCTGGCCCCTCCGGGCCCGCATAGCCATTCCACAGCGCTCGCGACAGGGTATCCCGGTACGGAGTGTGCATTGGGTCAACTGTCCAGACGGGCAATTCCTTGTAATACTTCAGACTGGGGGCCACCAGCGCCTTCATGCCTTCAATCCATTGCCCATACTGAGGTTTCTCAAACATATGGATGAGGTAGTGCTTCGCAGCCTGGGGGTACTTGCAGTGCCGGAAAATGAAGGCCTCGTTATGGTTGTGAAGCTCTGTAGATCTCCCCACGGGCCCGATTGGCATCTTAGCGTGTCCCATGTCTGCAGCGACCTCCGGAAACTTCTCTTTAGCCACGTAGTAGATGCTTATCCCGTTGCCGGTCACGGAGACCTGCCCGGCTAAGAATGCCTTGTTATTGTGGGGGTCGAGCCAGCTGGCCACACCGGGAGTCATGGTTTCGTAAAACTCCTTGCTCACTTCCAGGGCATCCCAGGTCTCCTGCCTGTTGAGGCAAAGGGTCACGCCGTCCTTCTCTATCACTTTTCCCCCGAAGGCCCACAGCCACCAGTGCCAATTGCTGTTCCCATCGCCCACGGCATGTCCCACGGAAAAGCCTGTGGGGTGGCCTTTCGCTTTCAGCTTTTTACAGAGCTTAAGGAAATCCGGGATCTTATCCGGGAATTCGTCGAACCCGACTTCTTTCATCCAGCTTAGCCTGTAATTCATGCACATTGTTACTGCGCCCAAAGGCAGGCAAATCCAGCGTTTGGTCTTTTGGTGGACCCCGTACATCTCACAGACAGGCTCCCACCCACCGTATTTCTCACCGAGATAATTGGCCAGATCGGTTACATCGAGCAACACGTTGGGATAGAGATGGGGGTCATCGTGCCATCCGACGATAATATCATGACCTGCTCCTATCGCTGCCGTCATGGCCGCTTTTGGACGGACGTCCTCCCAGGAGATATACTCAGTAAGAACCTTGCAGCCGGTGAGCTCCTCCCACTTCTTAGTGTTCTTGTCCCAGAATATTTTGTCCCCCTCGACAAACTGTACCCATCGGAGAACCTTAAGGACGGCTTCCTTCTCTGGTTTCAGATCAAGAGGAGCAATATTCTTTGGTTTCTGGGCCAACGCCTCAACCGGAAGTCCGGCCATTCCCGCGGCAGCGACGCCGGCAAGGCCAGCCTTGAGAAAATCTCTGCGGCTAACCCCATCACTTTTACTCTGTAAAAGCTTTTCATCTTCTTTCATATTCTCCTCCTCCCCCCTGATCAGTCAGTGAGGCCCCAACGGGAAAGTGTGGATTCAAGTTTGCTCCATTTATCCTGTAGGAAATTGGGGCCACAATAAAATAAATTCTAAAAGCTGAATTCTAAAAGCCACAGGTGTTCTCTTTGGTGATTAGTTATAATTTAGACCTAAATATTCATCACCCCCCTTCTGACCCCATTCAAAATCTTTAAACCATCACCTCATTTTGTTGGTTTTGTTGATTTTATCATTTTTATTCGACTTGTTGAATTTAGCAAAATGTCTGTAGCAAGTCAAACCCTGTTCTGACCGATTCTTAGCAAGTTATGTTCCTCTGTGGATTTTGCCATCTTTTTCACCAATATAATCGGAAACTTAGGTAACGTTGAAATGCTGTGGGATATAAAAAACTAAAATTCTCACCAAATCTTATATTATCTACGAATTTCTTTTATTTTCTCACAATTCCCGAAGGTCTGACGGTATGAGTTCGTAGGCGGGGTCTTTTTGGTCGGAAAAAAGGAGGTAAAGATTCATTCTATGAGGCCGAAAAGAAGCCAGCACGAATAGAAGTTCATTCGAGGCAGATAGAAGGCCTCACGTTTAAGGAAGCCACTAGCTCGATTGGCAATTGAAAGAGAAACCGATGTCTTGAGCGAAAAAGGGGCTTGATAAGCGGCGGCAGAAACCTAACTCGCACTTGGGAGGTGAGCGATAACTAACTGAAATAGGGGGATTCACTCATTTCGGATTTTGTCAAGAATTCTAACGCAAATCGATAGAATAGCCGGTTAAGGCGGGGTATCTACTTCATCTTGAAATCCATCGACTAACGTTTCCAACTGAAGCCCCATAGGACAAAAAAGAATCCTTTAAAGGAGGAAACCACAATAGTTAGTAGAGCCT
>JGI2173J19968_10000370_pt1 | contig 16436 bp, 15 predicted proteins | sample DeeMarSWOR136_30_FD_19968 | JGI IMG/M metagenome (IMG submission 19968) | reverse complement strand
GTGAAACATATCTCATCGGGTGGGTTTATCACTATACAAGATTTCTCCGGGTTGAAGGCCCCTGTGTAAGTAAAGGAACATATCAACTGGCAGCGCATACACCCCGTGCACTTTCCAGCATCTGTACCGATGTTCACCTTTTCCATTTTTTACTCATTCACATTTCAGTGCTTCCATACCTTGCTCGACTGCATGTATCAGGGCAGGGTCTAGCGAAAGTATACTTCAGAGCGAAGTGTATGTAAATCGTCGTGTGATGCCGAGAGAGCTGAACAAAACATCGTATTGTTCATTTTCCCATGATATTCAGGGACCATAATACCTGATTCGTGGTAGGCCTAATCCTTCACCTTGTGAAGGATAGTGTCCCTGTAATTCGAATCGTTTGCGAGTGGCTTCAGGCTACACAAGGCGTTAGTTTGTTTGATGGGGAAAGTGACATGGTAAACGCCATCCTCCGCATCGCTGGAGAGTTGTACCAGTTTCTGTTGAAATTATGATTTGAGCCTGCTAATCGAGTCTTTCTATTTTTCTTTCAGCGGTCTCCATTTGCCGAAACTGAATAATCGAGGGAAGATAACCTTTCGTATTTCGTCAACGGCAAAGAGGCTGACTCCCCCTAGAAGAGCCACGCCCCACTTATCAATACCAAGAGGGACTGTGCTGAAAGCAACCTGAAGGAATGGAACATAAATAATGGCTAGTTGCAACAGTATCGCTCCTGAGACAGAAAGAACCAGCCATCGGTTACGGAGAAGCCCCAACTTGAAGACGGTGTGCTCGTCGGAGCGGGCATTAAATGCCCGGAACCACTCGAATATTACCATAGACCCGAAAACAATTGTGCGCGCTTCGTCCAGACTTACTCTTTGTTGCGCCCAGTTAAATATCACGAATACACCCACACCCATCAACAAGGCCATGAGCCCAACGCGGACAAGCAGGCCGGGGAAGACAAGACCCACGTCGGGATGACGAGGTGGTTGCTTGAGCTCGTCGCCAAATTTAGGTTCGAGAGCCAGCGGAATAGCCATGGCCGTGTCGGTGGCAAAGTTATTCCAGATAATCTGCACCGCCAGCAGAGGCGCTTTACCCACGAATAGCACGCTCAAGGTGAGCGCTACTAGCTCGCCGATATTAGTACTCAACAGGAAGAAAATCACATTACGCAACCGGGTGAAGATTGCCCTGCCTTCATCAACTGCCGCCACTATTGATGCGAAGTTATCATCAGCCAGGACCATATCGCTAGCTTCTTTGGTCACATCGGTACCGGTAATGCCCATACTGATGCCGATATCAGCGGCTTTGAGCGCGGCTGCATCGTTAACACCGTCGCCGGTCATAGCGACAACCTGCCCGTGGCTCTTTAGAGCATTCACTATTCTCAACTTGTGCAGGGGCTCGATTCTGGCAAACACAGAAATACCGTCAATTTGCTGTGACAGTTCCTCGTCGCTCATTGCCTGAAGCTCGGTACCGTTGACGGCTTTCCCTGGCGGCAGGTCAAGTTGACGAGCCACCGATTCCGCTGTTACCTCGTGGTCACCGGTAATCATAATCACCCTGATACCCGCTTGTTTGCACGATTGTATTGCCTCTCTGGCTTCCTCACGGGGCGGATCGGCCATTCCCATCAACCCGACGAAAACCAGGTTGGAATGGATGTCCTCATCACTCAGTTCATCAGATTCGTCAGGAAGTTCGATGTAGGCAGTGGCGATGACCCTCATAGCATCTTTCGCCATGGAGACTGTGGCTTGTGTTACACTTTCGGTCTCAGCCGCCCCAAGTCCAATAATACCCTTCGCGGTAAGCAGGTATTTACTAAACCCTAAGAGTTTCTCGGCCGCTCCTTTTACATAGACTACCTTGCCCCCGCCGTCTTTAGAGTGAAGAGTGGCCATGTATTGTTTTTCGCTCTGAAATGGAATTTCATCGAGGCGAGGTGTCCTCTTCTCTAATTTTCCCTTTTCCATCCCTGCCTTAGCGGCAGCGGCCACCAGAGCGCCCTCTGTAGGGTCGCCGTAAATGCTGTATCGCTCATCTTCACGGGTCAGGAGGGCATCATTACACAGGGCTCCTATTTTCAAGTGGAATCTTAATATGTCTTCTTTCTCCAGGCTGAGTCTTTGCCCATCACGGTGAAATTCTCCGTCAGGCTCATAGCCCTCACCGGTTACCTCAATCCATTCATTATCAAGGAAGATGCGTCGGACCGTCATTTCATTCATGGTCAGAGTACCGGTCTTATCCGAGCAAATGACCGTGGCTGACCCTAATGTCTCCACAGCCATGAGTCGACGGATTATGGCATTATGGCGCGCCATAGTCCGCATTCCCAGAGACAGGACGACGGTGACCATCGCTGGCAGCCCTTCCGGTATTGCCGAGACTGAGGCTGCTACCGCCAGCAGTAAGACCTCCAAACGGTCAAGACCTTTCAGTAATCCGGCCACTGCTAAGACGCCAATGATGATCAGGATAATGATGATGAGATAACGGCTCAGCTTTTTGATACTCTCATGGAGGGGCGTTTCCTCTTTTTTTACCTCCTGAATAGCACTGGCAATTTTGCCCAGTTCGGTCGACATCCCGGTAGTCACTGCTACAGCAGTAGCTCGACCATAGCCAACAGTTGTCCCTGTATAGACCATGTTCTTTCTGTCTGCCAAAGTCAGTGACTCCTTCAACACTCCGGTGTGCTTTTCTACAGGCATGGATTCGCCAGTTAGCGTAGCCTCATTTATCTTTAAGTTGGATACTTCTATCAACCGGGCATCAGCGGATACTCTGTCACCGGTCTCCATAAGCAATATGTCGCCGGGAACTACTTCTTTGGCTAGAGTTTCCTTGACTTTACCGTCACGCCTGACCTTGGTCCTAGGTGCTGCCATTTGCATGAGAGCCTCCATAGCTTTCTCAGCTCGCAGTTCCTGCATACAACCAAGGATGGCATTAAAAAGTAAGACTCCCAGTATAACCAGGGCATCTATGTAGTGCTGGGCGATCAAGGAGATTATCACGGCAGCCATGAGGATGTATATGAGAGGGCTGAGGAATTGCTTCAGAAAAACTACTATCGGGCGAGTCTTTTCTTTACCTTTTAGCTTGTTATACCCGTAGCGGCTTAACCGTTTCTTTGCCTCGGTCTCGGTAAGCCCTGAGCGTCTGGAACCCAGTTGCTCTAAGGCTTTATCAATACTAAGACTGTGCCATTGTTCCATTAAAACTTATAAATAAATTATACTACCTGAGTAGTAGGAAGACACAATATGAGTTCTAGTTCAGTTTTAGCATTATGCCACCTTCTCACGTCTATTCCCGCTTGTACCTCTCGCGAGCATTCTGGGGACATAATACCTGATTTGTAGTAGGACTAATCCTTCACCTTGTGAAGGATGGTGTCCTTGGAATTTCATAGACGTTTTCGCCTCTGTTTCAACCTGAAAATGCCTGTTTTGGTATTTTTTATAGCCGGAACATAATTACTGTGTCCCGCTTTCTACCTCTCAGAGCGAGTCCCGTCGTTAAGTAATACACCCTCACTTGTAGATAAAGCTAATTGTATTGACAAACCCCGCCAGTTCCCATATGATATATTGGAACAAGAGAAATGACGATGCATTTATTGATAGTTGAGATGACATAGGTTGGAGGTGAAACTATGCCGTTTTGTCCAAAATGTGGAAAAGAAGTAAGTGAAGAAATCACGTTTTGCCCTAAGTGTGGACAGAGGCTTAAGGTTGGGGTAACGCCGGAGAATACATCAGGACAAGGTGAATCAGCCACAGTACCAGAGGAAGTTAAGGGGTGGAGCTGGGGAGCATTCGTCTTAAGCTGGATATGGGGAGTTTGTAATGGTGTCTTGATAGCGCTACTTTGCTTTATTCCCCTTTTTGGTTTTGTTTGGGCTTTCGTTCTTGGCGTAAAAGGAAATGAGTGGGCATGGCGGAATAAGAAATGGGAAAGCATCGAGCACTTCAAGAGTACGCAGAGAGGGTGGAATATTGCCGGCATAGTATTATTTGCGATATCAATAGTTGCAGGAGTTGTTGCAATCATCGTTGCGGTTATTATTCCTCTAGCCCTGTATGCTTCTATATGAAGTCTCATTAGCATCTATCCTATTCTGGGGACATAATACCTGATTTATGGTAGGCCTAATTGGTATGGTGTCCCTGGCGGATTCTGGACATCCCGGCGCCGCTCAGAAGTATGGATGATATGCCCAATGTCGTCCAGGAGACTTCTTACCGGCTTTATGGAAAGATTAGCTTTGCTGCGGGAAGGGCGGAAGGATTTCTCTGCCCTTGCTATAATTCTTTTTACCAACAGCTATAGTTACGACATGGAGGAGGGTGCCGCATATGAAAAAATCTAGGAGCAAAGACGAAGTGAAGGCAGGAAAGACGTATAAGTCGAGGGATAGACAAGTTGACCAGGAGCAGATGCGCGCTGATCTCACAGAGGTGATAGAAAGGCATTCTCGGGGCCGTGACGAGCGACGGCCCGAGGTGGTGGCGCGGCGGCGAGAGACAGGACAGCGCACGGTCCGCGAGAACATAAAAGACCTCTGCAATGGGCACTTTATGGAATACGGCGCCTTGGCGGTCGCCGCCCAGCGCCAGCGTCGAACCATGGAGGACCTCACGAGTAAAACCCCGGCCGATGGGGTGGTTGCAGGCATCGGACAGGTCAACGGATCGTTGTTTGGAGAAGATAAAGCCCGCTGCATGATAATAGCCTACGATTATACAGTTCTGGCCGGTACCCAGGGATTTTTTGGTCACAAGAAAAAGGACCGTATGCTGAGGCTGGCTCACGAGCAGCGTCTGCCCGTGGTCCTTTTTGCCGAAGGTGGCGGCGGGAGGCCGGGTGATATAGATGCGGATGGCGTCTGTGTGGCTGGTCTGGACCTATCCACCTTTGCCATGTTTGCAAAATTGAGTGGAAAAATTCCGGTTGTGGGCATCGTATCTGGACGGTGTTTCGCAGGCAACGCCGTCTTGCTGGGATGTTGTGACGTGATTATCGCCGCTCAAAATGCCAACATCGGGATGGCCGGCCCGGTTATGATCGAAGGCGGGGGACTCGGCGCTTTCAGGCCAGAGGATATCGGGCCTATGGATGTGCAAACGAACAATGGCGTTGTCGATATTGCCGTGGCTGACGATGCAGAAGCGGTGGCAGTCGCCAAGAAATATCTTTCCTATTTTCAGGGAGCGGTTTCCCAATGGGAGGCCGCCGACCAGCGCCTTCTTCGCAGTATGATTCCGGAGCAACGAAGGTACGTTTATGACGTGCGGACTGTCATAAAAACGATAGCCGATACGGACTCGTTTCTTGAGCTAAGACCCAAATTCGGCCCGGAGATGATTACTGGTCTTATACGCATCGAGGGCAAGCCTTTTGGCGTTATAGCCAATAACTGCAAACACCTGGCCGGGGCCATTGCAGCGGAAGGGGCGGACAAGGCAGCGCGCCTCATGCAGCTTTGCAATGCGCATGGTCTGCCGATGGTGTCTCTGGTCGATACCCCGGGATTCATGGTGGGCCCGGAGGTTGAACGCCGCGCTCAGGTTCGCCATATTTGCCGCATGTTTGTGGTCGGCTCGCATTTAACGGTACCTTTCTTTACAGTTTTTTTGCGCAGGGGATACGGACTGGGAGCGCAGGCTATGGCCAAGGGCGGCTTCCACGAGCCTTTCTTTGCGGTTGCCTGGCCAACCGGAGAATTTGGCGGGATGGGATTGGAGGGCTTCGTCAGGGCCGGTTTCAGGAAAGAACTTGAGGCAGTGAAAGATCCGCAGGAACGTGAAGCGCTCTACGAGAAACTGCTGGCCTCGTTATATGAGAGAGGGAAAGCCATCAATATGGCCTCTTACCTGGAAATCGACGCGGTTATTGACCCGGCGGATACGCGCAGATGGATTACGGAGGGCTTGAAAGCCGTTCCCACTGAACGCACCGAGAGAACAGGTCATGATTTTGTTGATGCCTGGTAAGAGGGAATCAATTCGGGGGCATAATGCCTGATTTGTAGGAGATCTGATTGATATAGTGTCCTTGGAATTTGTTTATCGAGGTTTATTCAAGTCATGGGAGAGATTAAGACGGCATTTTGAAGCTAACAGGGCGATTTTACCAGTCGACTAGAGCATAATATTTCTATTTACTTCCATGATCTATCCAACCACATCCCTTCAATTTCTCCACTTTCCGCATCAACCGCAAAAGATGCTATCTTTTTAATAGCGCCACTAGCAAAGCTACCAGAATGTCCATAGTCAAAGCTTACTTTCCATTTTCCCTCAGTCTTTAATGCGTATGTAAGTTGCAACTCGGAATAATCCGTAACACCCAAGATGTGGAGGACTTTCTCAGCTATTCTTTTTAATTCTTCTGCTTGTAAGCTCATAGTCTCAAACTACCCCCGGCGAGAATTTGTTGTCCATCTTACCACAAAATTCATTTTCCGTATATTTATTTATTCCCGAGCATTCTGGGGACATGATACTAATTTGTAATAGGTCTCATAGGTATGGTGTCCCTGGAATTCCATAGCTTGAGGCGAGTCCCGTAAAATGCTATTGTATTAAGTGGTTTCCTATCGGGGGAGTGTCGGAATTGGCAGACGAGCATGACTTAGGATCATGTGCTTTAAAAGGCGTGGGGGTTCGAGTCCCCCCTTCCCCACCAACTTGGTTATTTGTGAAACCGGGATAGATTAAGGAGTCGCGAGATGAAAGTAATAGGTATAGTCGGCAGTCCCAGGAAGAAAGGCAACACAGAATTGCTAACCAGGCATACGCTTAAAGCAATTTCTGAAGAAGGGTTGAATACTGAACTTATTCGATTAGCTAGCCTTGAAATAAAACCATGCAATGCCTGTATGGCATGTAAAAAACAGGAGGCTTGCTCTATCGAGGATGACCTGTTTCCAATATACCTCAAAATGAAAGAAGCCCAGGGTATAATTCTGGCTTCACCAGTATATTACGGCTCGGCTACGGCGCTGATTAAAGCACTTATGGAGCGTGTTGGCTACATCGCACGTTGGAACGGTGAACCATTCCACGGCAAGGTTGGTGGACCATTAGTAGTGGCACGACGTGCCGGCCAGAACTTCACAATTGCCCAACTTACCTTGTGGTTTCAGATTTTGGGGTTTTACATTCCTGGTTCTACATACTGGAATGTGGCTATCGGCCGAGAAAAAGGCGAAGTAGAACAGGATGAGGAAGGACTCCAAACAGCCTGGAACTTCGGTAAGAATATGGCCTTTCTAATTAAGAAGTTGAGTACTTGACATAATTACGCACTTAGCCAACTTGTGTGGATAACATATCACCTGCCTGTTTGCCAGACCTCCCAACAAATCTACCGCCGGTGTTGTTAGAGTCATAGTCAGCTGAGAAACTCAGGACTGAGGAAAGAAAGATTTCTGACTGCCAAAACCTTTGCTGGTTCGCTAAGTATTTTTTTCTCCATCTCGTGGCAATTTTCCTAAGACGGAAGGATAGTTTGAGACGAGCCTTGTGAAATGCTATTGTACTAGGTGATTTCCTATTGAGTAAGTCGGAATTGGCAGGCGAGCATAACTTAGGATCATGTACTTTGAAAGGCGTGGGGATTCGAGTCCCCGTCTTCACCTCCATTCCAAAATTTACTAAGGAATGGTTTCACAGTTGTCTCCGATATGCTATGGTATGATTCTAACAAATGAAAGAAATATTCCGTGATAAAACAAGAGATAAATTAGCTCAGAACCTCAACTCCCTGGGTATTAGGGCGGACTTGGCTGAACGTGGCCGAACTGAAGAAAAAGTAGAGAATTCATGGTATCAACGGTCTTTAGGAATTATAGACATACCCAAAGGATTAGTCAGATGCATAAATATCCTGAAAAAAGATGGGAGCGGAAGAAGCCCTCCTCAATGGTGGATCGTTCTTGGTATACCAGATGAGAGACCCCTCTCAAATCACAAAGCGGTTGACATCAAGACAATAAGAAAAAAGTCATTTCCGTTATTTGGGAAAGTAATCGATGTGACTTGGGAAGGTAACGATCATCATACTGGACTAGCCGAGGTTCTTTCCAACGATGAAGCAGTAAAAGACCTAGCGAAAAAGATTGGCAACTTGACAGTTCACAGTTATGCCAAAGAGTTTCAAGGGTGGACATTGCAGGTGGATAGGCGATTTGAGCCAACAAACCAAGATTGGGCAACTATACAGAAGATTGCTAATTATATCCTTTCATCACCTCGTATGTATTAGCCAAACCCTGGATATTTGATGAGTAACTAAGGTTTTAAAGGGAAAGGCAAACTGTATCAAGCAATTATACGCATCGTTAGACAAACATCCCCGATGTTTGTTCGAAGGTGGAAAATCAGTATCTAGGGTTGCTTAAGGAACAGCCACGATTATATGGTTAATACGAACCTCAGTTCGAACGTTTTACTGATTTTACCTGTTGATACCCCAGCTCCACCACCTTGGTTCCTGAATAACTTCTCCCGTAAGCTATCCTTTACTTAAACTTCCAACTAATAGTCCAGAAAAATTTTCATAAACCTCCTGAAACCTCTTGACAAAATTTTTGGGGGTGATATAATGTTGTAGAGTACTTTGTGATACAAAGTATTTTATCTAGTAAATGATAGAAAGAGGTTCACCATGGTATCAGATATCAATTTGAAGGAAATCCAGCGCAAGGTCTACATGACTTTTTTCCAGGATGGTCTTTGGGATATCTTCTTAGGGCTTTTTATACTAGGGTGGGGTCTCTCTATACTTACTGAAGCGGCCTACCTGCCAGGTGTATCTTTTTTAGGGATATATTTTGCGATATGGGGAATAAAAAAGTGGCTCATCTACCCACGCATCGGCTACGCCAGGTTTAGTGCAACAAGCCGGCGGAGAATAACGGCAAGGTTTCTTATTCTTGGGACAGTGGTGCTCTTACTTGGATTACTGGCTGCGGTTATGTGGTCAATCGGTACGAGGCCGCAGTGGCTCGCTGACTATTTTCCGTTAATATTCAACGGAATGCTTGCAGCAATCGTCTGTTTTGGTGCCTACTGGGCGAGAGTTAATCGCTTCTACCTGCATGCCGCGTTAATCTTTCTGGGAGCGGTTTTCCACCTGTGGCTGGGTATTCAATGGGAAATCGGCTTTATCGGTTCCGGCGGAGTCATAGTGCTAATCGGTCTGGGGATATTGATCAGCTTTCTACGCAAGTATCCCAAGATGGTTGAGGAGGTACACAGTGAGGACCGACAATAATGGTGATCAGATTCAGGAGCCTGTCACCAAAATTGACAAGCTAATCCATGAACCTTCACGATATACGCTTATGGCCTATCTGTATGTTGTCGAGGTTGCCGATTTCTTATTTTTATTGCGTCAAACCGGCATGACATGGGGCAATCTGTCTGCGCACTTAGGCAAGTTAGAAGCCGCCGGTTACGTGGTTATCGAAAAGGAATTTCTAGGCAAAAAACCCCACACTACCGTTCGACTTACCGATGGGGGGCGGAATGCTTTTGAAGAATATCGGGGAAACATGAAAAGGGTTCTCGATAATCTACCCGCCAAATAGAAAAACTTGGAAACTGTCCCCCTTCTCCACCATCGGTAATTGAATTAACTGTCAGACTATCAATGTGGATTTCTCTCAATCAGCATGCTTCTAAATAAACCTATACGGTATTCCAGATCTAATCTCGATAGCTGGTTCGATTTTCCAGATAATTTTCACGATAATGTAATAAGCACTTGACAAAGAGTAAAGTATATGATACTATATGTCATGGATAAGATACATAAAATAACTTGGAAGACCAAAGGAGGATAAGAACTATGGCACCGCTACAGAAAAGGGCATTGTACAGCTTTGTTATTGGACTCATACTCACTATAGCTCTCATAGTAGTATTTGTTGCACAAGGCGACATCACTGCCTTTGAGAGAGACCCAAACCTTAGACTAATTATGTACGCTGTGTTGATTGGGGTGCCCCTTATTTACCTGATTCTAGTGAACCTCACTCTTCGAAAACCAGCGCAGCTTGATGAGCGTGACAGACTAATTATTGAAAGGTCTAGCCGGGCTCAATGGTTGGCGGTGATATTCACGTTGGTTGTCTGGACAATAGCACTGACCGAAATTTACCGGGGCCAGGGACAGGTGCCAATTGCATTCCTGAAGCTGATATTCATATTCACCTCCACTCTGATTATTAGCACATTAGCCCACTCCCTCGGTATCCTGGTGGGTTACTGGGAAATGAACCGCAATGAGTAGAATAAAGAATCGGATTAGAAGGCTGCGTTTCGACCATAATGAGATGACGCAGGAAGAGCTGGCCAGCAAGGCAGGCTGCACCCGGCAGACCATTATTGCCCTGGAGCAGAATAAGTATGTTCCATCTGTCGAGCTAGCCTTTCGGGTCGCCAAGGCATTTGGTGTGCCTCTGGAAGAAGTCTTTAAATACGAAGATAGTCAAAAAGGGTAAAAATGAACAAAATCATGTTTGCAGGAGGACTATGCATAGCGATAACATCAGCTTTGCTCTTCGTACTTCTTAATACTTGCCGGCATAGTCCTGGTTCTTTATGGACTCTAGACATGCAGGAAGGTAATTTTCCTCGTTGTAAGCTGGTATGACTACCGACACGAAGTACTTCCCTTCGGAGCGGGCTATGCCTCCCCTCACTATGTTATCTTCGCTCATAACCTGTCAATGCCGGAATACATAGCTTGCCTGTATTGTATTATATTATCAAGACCCGTTGGTGACAGATCTGCATAACATATACCCACTAGCTAAATTGCACTTTTCAGCTTCCGTCTGGGGGCAGAAGAAGGGACTACTTCTACGTCTTGACGGGACAAGACCAATAAGGGTATCTTTTAGTTAACTACCATTATCTGATTTTAACCCGCTCCCAAGTGACGGGTTTTACATAAGGCGTGGCAAAATCAAGAGGACCTCACAGCGTAGGGAAGGGCACAAAGTGAGAGATTATATTCTGGCTATTGACCAGGGTACCACCGGGACAACAGCACTTATTGTTGACCGTGATGGCAGCATACGTGGGCGTGATTACGCCAGGATTGCACAGTACTATCCCAAGCCAGGCTGGGTGGAGCATGACCCCTTGGAGATTTGGCAGCAGACTTTACAAGCGGTCAGCCAGGCCAAGCATGCTGCCGGCATTGATGATGCTGATATCGCTGCCATAGGCATTACCAACCAGCGGGAGACGACCATGCTTGTAGATAGAGTAACTGGAGAGCCTGTAGGGCGGGCTATCGTGTGGCAATGCCGCAGGACGGCGGACAGGTGTGATCAACTCAAAGCACAAGGGATGGCCGAAATCATCCAGGCTAAGGCTGGCTTGGTAATCGATGCTTACTTTTCGGCAACAAAGATACAGTGGCTTTTGGAGAACTTGCCAGGGATACTGGAGCGGGCAGAACGGGGTGAGATTCTATTTTGTAACGTGGACGCCTGGTTGCTCTGGAAACTCACCAATGGCAGAGTACATGCCACCGATTTCTCAAATGCATCTCGCACTATGCTGTTCAACATCAATACCCTGGATTGGGATGACGAACTACTGCGACTTTTTAATATTCCGCGTTCTATGCTGCCGGATGTTTACCCTTCGATTAACATTTTTGGTTATACCGAGAATGGGATTCCCATTTCTGGAATAGTCGGTGACCAGCAGGCGGCCTTGTTTGGCCAGGCATGCTATCAGCCCGGTATGACTAAGGTGACATTTGGCACAGGTGCTTTTGTCCTTATGAACATAGGTAAGAAACCAATCGTAGCCAGACATGGTCTGCTGACTACTTTGACTTGCAGCCTCGATGGCAAGGCGGAGTATGCCTTGGAAGGCAGTGTATTTATTGCCGGGGCAGCTATCCAATGGCTGCAAGATTTAGGATTGATCAAGGAGGCAGGGGAGTCGGAGCAATTGGCGATGGAAATAAAGGATACCGGTGGTGTGTATCTGGTACCCGCTTTTGTTGGCCTGGGGGCGCCTCACTGGGACATGTATGCGCGCGGTACGCTCGTCGGGCTGACTCGTGGCAGCGGCAAAGCCCAGGTTGTCAGGGCTGCGGTGGAATCCATCGCTTATCAGGTAACGGACGTTCTGGAGGTGATGGTGGCTAACTCGGGTCTTCGGCTGGCGGAGATACGGGTGGATGGTGGGGCTGCGACCAACAATTTCCTGACACAGTTTCAGGCCGACATCGCTGGAGTAGAAGTATCTCGACCAAAAATGTTAGAGACGACGGCTCTAGGAGCAGCCTATCTCGCTGGCCTGGGGATAGGGTTTTGGAAATCCGGTCAGGAGATAGAGGCGCTGCGGGAAATAGGCCAGCGGTTCACGTCACGTATGGAAGCTACAGAACGCCAGGCGTTGCGCCGTGGTTGGGCAAGAGCATTAGAACGGGCCAGGGGTTGGCTCATAGCGGAGGAACAGCGATAAAGCTTATACGCTTATTAAGAACCGAATATGGAGTGATATCAATAGTAGAATTGGAGTGAATCGGGGTTAATAGTGCGTGCACTGAGATATTCTATTCGACCTCGGCCGGTACTGAAATATTTCGGCCAGCTCTGCATCGTTCTGGCACTGCTTACGCTGGTGCCGTTAGTTGTATCCATTATATTCGGAGATTACCGTGTTACGCTCCGGTACACCATTGTTGTCGTGGGTGTCTTTACTATGGGTTTTTTCCTGCGAAGGCTGTCGACCCCCAAACGCGTCCAGACGAACGAAGCCATGGTCGTTACCGCTTTGATATTTCTATTTGCGCCGATGGTGATGACATGGCCTGTTATGGCTTCCGGCTTAAGCTTCGTAGACGCGCTGTTCGAGACCATCTCTGGCGTAACGACAACAGGTTTGAGCGTTACGGCTTCAGTGGCAGATAAACAGGCTATTTTTCTATTTTCTCGTGCCTGGATGCAGTGGGTCGGCGGTCTGGGTATCGTGATTCTTTTCGTGGCAACCATGATTCGGCCGGGTCTGGCAGCCAAGCGCATTGGCGATTTGGAAGACTATGAAGATGACCTGGTCGGTAGCACCAGGACACATGCCCGCCGTGTGCTTATCGTCTATTCAATTCTGACCGGTTTCGGCATTATCGTATTAGCGTTGCTGGGCGCCGGATGGTTTAACAGCGTATTATACACTCTTTCCGCAGTATCTACTGGAGGGTTTTCACCTCACAACGCCAGCCTGGCAGGACTTAATAGCTCGTGGCTGCAAGGGATGGTGATATTGTTATCAGTGGCGGGCTCTATTCCTCTGTTTTTATACTTTCGCTCGTTTAAAGAGGGCGGAAGAGTTTTGATACGAGACCGCCAGCTGCAGGGGCTTCTTATAGCCGGTTTGGTGGCAGCGTTACTTACGGCATTATTTCTCACCCGGGATGGTTTTAGCTGGATTCAAGCCCTGCACCATGGAGTATTAAATGCTTTTTCTGCTCAATCAACGGCGGGCTTCTCTACATTGGATATTTCTCAACTCAACGCCGGTGCAAAACTTACGCTTATTTTTTCCATGTTTCTGGGCGGCGGCGTCGGGTCTACTGCCGGAGGCATCAAGATTCTACGTTTACTGATTTTGGGGCAGTTACTCTATATTTTTCTACAGCGCCCCGGTATGCCCCGGCAAGCTGTTGCCGAAGCCAGTCTTGGCAGGCGCCGGCTGGAAACGGACGAGCTACAAAACGCTCTAAGCATCGTTTTTGTTTTTCTGACGTTCGTTGCGATTTCATGGCTGATATTTGTGGGCATGGGGCATAAACCGCTTGATTCGTTATTCGAGGTTGTCTCAGCGATTGGTACAGTCGGGTTATCGACTGGAATAAGTGCTCCCGACCTGCATCCGCTTCTTAAAGGAGTTCTATGCGCAGATATGCTTCTTGGGAGATTGGAAATTATTGCCTGGTTAGTGCTATTCTATCCTCGAACTTGGATTGGCAGAAGACTGGAGGAATAATATGAGGATTGTATTTTCAGGAGCCAGCCCGCTGACGATTATAACAGCCAAAACGTTGATAAAACAGGGACACGAAGTGATTATCATAGAAGTCGATAAGGAGAAAATCGATCGGATTTCCGATGAGATGGATTGCAGCTTCCTGCATGGCAATTCGGCCAGGCCGGCCATACTCAGTCAAGTTGACCCTAAAAACAGCGATATTCTATTTTGCCTGACCAATAGCGACCAGATTAATATCATCACATCCCTGCTGGGACGCTCGATGGGCTTTAAACGCGTTATAACCAGCATCGAAGATACGGATTTGGTGCAATTGTGCCGTGAACTCGGTCTTGAAGATACTATTATCCCGGTATGGGCGTTGAGCCGGTACCTGGACAATATGGTACACGGACTCGATAATATCAATTTATCCGCGTTGTTAAAGGAAGACGCTAGATTTTTCACTTTTACGGCTGGTGAGGATGACGCAACTTGTGTTAGTGAACTGGGACTTCCCAAAGATGCCAAGGTCATTTTTTACTATCGTGACAATAAATTTCACTTTGCTGAGGACGACACAAAACTCCGTAAAGGCGACGAGATTGTCATCTTAACCCATAGCAAAAACCTTCCTGATTTTAATGAACGCTGGTATCCGAAGGAAGTCGACACTAAGAATCCCAAGAAATGACCCCGCTCCACCACTTACAAATCCGCAAATACCTGGGGGGCCATTTCCTTTACTATCTTCCGTATTTCTTAGGCGGCAGCTCTAAACTCTGGTTTTCGAAATGATAAGACAGCAAGTTGTGTTTTGTGCCGATGATTCTGATTTCGTTTGCCATCACGCGAATGTACTATCCTCTCTTTGCTTTCCGCCTGATTCTATCTAGCACTCGTCTGCTTTCATAGGGCATAATGAACAGCTTGTAGGCTTCTTCGGGTATTGGGGAGCCATATCTCTCCTCAACCTTATGGCGCTCGACAAATTTCTTCTCTACGTTCCTACACGGATACAGCGGACAATAGGCACAGTTTTCAATGTTTCTGGCCATGACGCAGGGGCGCACCTCGCAGTCTCTGGTTATTAGCACTGGATTTTGGCTGTCATTGGTCATGCAGCCGTCACAGTAACATTCTTCCAGAGTCAGCTTATCGCCGTAATATTTCTCTAGGCCATCACGGAATTTTCGCCGGTTCCGCTCATCTTTCTTGAGATTCTCTCGATAAATCAAGCAAAGACTACACTTATAACCACAGCGCGCTATGATGTTAGCCATTTCAAAGCCTCCCTGATGTCATCAGCCACCATCCGTCGCTTGGATTTCTCAATGAGGAAGTTCTTTCCAGCCGGTGTGTATGAGGGAAAAACTCTTCTATCTCCTTCGTAGTATGGCCGACCCCTGATTTTATAGGTCGAACCGGACGGAATTACCTTCCTCCCAGTCTGTTTCTTCCAGATATCATTCATCATTTTTATCGCTACGTCGCCCATGAGCATAAATACCTTGATAGCCGGAAACAGGGCAAGCTCCTGCTCGAGCAACTTTGAGCAATTCCTCATGGTTTCCGGAGAGATGGTACATTGTGTTTTACCACACTTGATGGCGGTGGTTATGTATACTCCCGAATCGAGAATATCCTGCATGGATGACACGGCAGTACCAGCATCTCTAAAGGCCTGGATGATTGTCTGCAAATAAAACGGATTTCCAGTAGAGTAGAAATAATCTGCCTTTTCATTGGGCGGAGCTTCTGTTATCATTAGCACTCTGACCTTTTCGTCATCGACTTCTATTGAGGGCATGATATAGCTGTTGCTGTCTATATCCAGACAAGGAAAATCAATACATCTTACCTTATCGCTTATCTTCATTTGTATCCTCGATTCTATTCAGCTGGCAATCCTGTCAATCTGTGTTTTTTGCTTTGGCATCCCATATCGTGAATGGGAGACAGGCAAGGCTCACATGATTCACATCAATCGTTTCCTCGACTGGGCTATTCACACATCCGCAAATACCTGGGGAGCTATTTCCTTTACTATCCTTCGTATTTCCTCGGCGACAGCCCTGAACTCGGGAAGCGCTCGTTTGGATGTGCGCAGCTTGATGATATGGCGAATTTCCCGGAAATTCCAGGTGCAGATTATCTGGGTCTCACAGGCGTTGGGAAGGACATAGCGAGCAATCTCAGCTTTTATCCCCTTGGCCAATAAGTCGCTATAGGCTCGCCAGCAAGTCGTCATTACCTCCTCGAATTGGTTATGAGCAGGTTCGTTGTCTTTGATTGGAGGCGGCTCGATATATCTTGGCTCGGTTTCTTTCACATACCGCTGGCTTCTCTGGCTGTAACTTGCCAGTCTATGCCTGACAAGCTCATGGGTCAGGGCCCGGCTGGCACGGATGTAGAAGG
>JGI2173J19968_10000362_pt1 | contig 16609 bp, 13 predicted proteins | sample DeeMarSWOR136_30_FD_19968 | JGI IMG/M metagenome (IMG submission 19968) | reverse complement strand
CTTAATGTCTTTAAGGATATGGAGCAAGCATCAAAGATGATTTTGGAACGAGGGAAACACTTGAATATAAACTTGGCAAAGAAAAGCAAAATTACTACAGCCTTAATAGCACTGTTGCTCACGACAGCATTCAGTGCGTCACTTCTTCCACAAGCAACCGCAACTCCAACAATAAACACAATTGCTCCAAACACCGGACCTGTGGGAACACCTGTAAGAGTCAACGGAACAATCGAGACCACAAACGGTTCATATCAAATCTTGTGGGACGGAGAAAGCGTGAAGAACGGAACAGCTGTGGATATAGCAGTCAACGACACGTTTACTGTACCCATTTCCACAGAAGGAGACCATAACGTGACTTTATACGATGTTGATAACAAAACAGAATCTCTGCCACAAACATTCACTGTTTACAAATTCTCCTGTCAAATTCAAACTGTGAATCTCGCCAACGAGACTATAGCAGATATGTTGGTTGAGGTTTACAACGCTACAGAGAATCACATTGACAGCAAACTAACTAATGCGACAGGTTGGACCGTGTTTCCACTTGACCCTGGCAATTATAGCTTCAAGGCTTTCTGGAAGGATGTGGAAGTCGGCGCCTTAGCCAATCAAATTATTGATGAAAATAAAACGCTAACTTTGAAATGTCAACTTACAAATGTTGAAGTAGTGGTGAAAGATGAAGCTGGAGCACCGCTTCCTCTTATTAATGTAACTATTATGTACAACCACACAACACGAGATAACGTGACATTCCCTGAAACAACATCTTTTGAAACAAACAACACAGGGACAATAAAGCTGACAAACATGTTTACCAATGTCAACTACACGCTTGAAACTCGCCGCTACGGTTTTGTCTTCAACACAACATTTATCGAGGAACTGCCTGCTCAGCAATACAACCTAACTATAACTTGTCCAACGTACAATATGTCTGTTGAAGTGCTCAATTCGAAGGGAGAATCTCTTTCGAACGTTCAAGTGGACCTGATGGAATGGAGTAGCTGGAACTCTGCGGATTCAGGAACCACAGACAATCAGGGCAACGTTAACCTTTCCGCTACGTTTGGACGCTACAAAGTTAAAGTGTACGATGACAGCGTAGTGCTGGGACACGAAGTGGTTTTGAACGAGACCATGTTTGATCTAATTGTAGATGGATTATCAGTCGCCGTTCATTGCAAAATCTTCAACATAGACCTTTCTGTGAATACGGTTGACTTTTTTGGACAACCTTTCCCCAATGTCATGGTGGAAATCGAGCGAAAATTTGGGCAAGAATGGATTGAAATAGGCAGTTCAACAACCAGCTTGGATGGGCTTGCCTTATTAAACAGCATTATTGGTGGTGACTATAGAGTTTCCATATATTTAGGAGAAAAGCTCGCTGGAATTAACCAGCTATATGTAGGTGAATCAAAACAGATTCTGTTCAAGATAGACGACTATGCAGTTATTGGCGGATATCCTGTTGAAATTATACAGTTAATTACGTATATTTCGATAGTCTTGCTCGTTGTCGTGTTCAGCTTAGCCCTAACATATAGAAGGCTTTTACGAAGATTTTTGAAGAAGAAATCTGAATCGGAAGAGTAAAAAAGTTTATAAAACACTTTGTTCTAGCCATAACATAGAACCAGTGAATACATCTCTTTTAGAAAAACTTTTGTTTCGAAGTGGATTGTGCACGCTTTGACTGAAGCAAAAAAATGTTTCCAAAGCTGTAAATTCTTTCGATGTGGGAAAAACGCCACCATATATCGCGGAAACAGTGTTTGGTGCAGATGGACCGAAGAGGAATGCGAAATATCTAACTGTAGCTTTGCAATATGCGCTAGACGCCGGCTACTGCCAAGGGGAATCTGTGGAGAAACTGTGAAACGAAAAACCATTGATGTCGAGCCTGAAGAAGCAATCGTTCCAGTAGTGAAGCTCAGAGGCAAGGCTTTACGGAAGATAGGCGAGAAAGAAATCTTCTAGCCAAAATTTCATTAACAACTCAGCTTCCTCGTTGTTTCCATCAAGACAGTTGTAACGTTTCAATAGACTGTGGAAGCTTTAGAATAACATGTAGATTTAATAGCAAAAACGTCATAAATTAAATGCAAAAATACTAAACATGGTGAAGTATTTTGCACGTGGAAGAAGAAATAAACAGTGTTTCAACAGTTTTTAGCGCCTTAGGCAACCCCACAAGGCTTAAAATTCTCTTAATCATAAGCGAGACGAAGAGACCCCTTCACATTAAGGCAATTGCTAAGATTCTAAAAATGAACTATGCAGCGGTTTATCGACATGTTGAAGTCTTAAAGAAAACTAATCTGTTACAAGTTTTTGAGGTTGGGCGCTCCCGTGTCTTGTCTCCGCTTCATGAGGATGTGGTGAAACAGTTTATTCAGTTAGCGAAAGAAGTGGCGCGCTGAGTTAATTTTTCCACAACGTTATTATGGCAATTTTGACATGAAAATTTACGAAAAACATAAAAATAATTTAGCAAATCTAGTGACTCTGAGGTTCATCTATGAGCCGCCTTTACACAAAGAGAAAAAGCATATTCATTGCCGGAACAGCTATTCTAGGAGCAACCGTAGCAGTTCTTGACTGGCTATCCAAAATATTCTCCTTAAAAGTGCCTTTCCCCCTTCTGATCCCTTTGAAATTTGACGTAATCGGGATACCCGCAGCTATGGCGTATTTTTTATTTGGACCACTTTCAGGCGTTATTGCGTGCATAGTCGCCTTCCTCAGCATATCATTTCGTGATCCAACCGGTTTTCAAGGTTTCATGAAGTGCATCGCAGAACTTGCAACAATCATGGGTGCCTTTCTCATCTTGAGAGTTAGACGCCCACCAGTTTTGCATAAACGTAAGAAAATATTTGCAGGAATTTCCAGCGTAACCTTGCGAGTTGTCGTGATGGCAGTTGCAAACGTTCTTCTTCTCCCGGTGTTCATTTCAAATTTTTATACAACTGAAACAGTTATCGCACTTCTCCCCCTCTTTTGCATTTTTAACGCAATTCAAGGAGTAATCAGCATTGCTGGAGGTTTCCTAGTTTACGAAGCTATAATGCTACGGCTGCCTTCTTTAAGGGCTGATAGAACTGAAACTAAAAAAACTATTTAGCGATGAGGCGTTTCACAACGGGGGGCCTTATCTTTTTAAGTACTCGATATCCACAGAAGGTGCATTTCACTCCGCCTCCTCTCAACTCTAGTTCGTTGGTCATCACCTTTCTGCCACACCTCACACACTCATAGTCGAGTCCGCGCGCACTTTTCTCGGACAATATTTGTCTCCTCTAAGCTTGTAGCATGATTCACACGTATTTAAAAATGTTTTCTAGAGGTCTCTCTGGTTTTCAGTGTCTACTAGAAGGAAAGGGGGAAGAAAAGGGTCTATCAATAGAAAGAAAAGGCAACTATAATAACTCTTAAGGAACAGAAATTGATATAGGAGAAAGGCACGGTGCAAGGGCGCGTACTGATTCTTGCTGGCGGTGGAGGGCACACTGGATATGCATACGCGTTAGCTCAAGCGCTTCACGGAAAGGTATTTTTGTTCTTCCTCGCACCCGAGGGAGACGCTTTGAGCGAGAGAAGACTGAGTAAATTTGGCAAGATCCAGTTTCTTATTAAACCTAGAGGCCCCAAAACTCCCGCCCACCAATTTGTGACTCGTCTGACCAAAGCTTTCATGGAATCCGTCGGACAATCCTTCCATGAATTTGACGTTGTAGTGAGTTCAGGTAGCAATTTTTGTGTTTTGCCCGCAATAATGGCATGGATGAGGGGCGTTCCAGTAGTTAACATGGAGAGCCCTGTTCGTTTCTCAAAGCCGTCCAAATCAGCTCGGGTATTACAGCCTTTTTCGGCAATAACGGCTTTGCACTGGGAGGAGCAAAAGAGACTGCTGAAGGGCGTGGTGGTCGGTCCAATCCTTCCCAAGCCAGAGGTTAAACCAGAGAACAGAGGATATATCTTGGTTACAGGGGGTACCTACGGGCACAGGCTTTTGTTTAACACCTTAGCAGAAAGCGATCTGCATAACATAGTTTTACAAACAGGACCAGTTGACCCCACACCATATATTAAGAAACATCCTGAGTGGAAGGTGTTCACCNTTACAGAAGGGTTTCACGAACTTCTTGCGGGTGCCGAACTTGTAGTAACACATTTCGGCTTAACGGTATTAGAGGCAGCGGTGGTCTATAAAAAACCTGTCGTGTTGGTTCCAAACCCCGAGTGGACAAGAACCGTTGGGGCAGAAGACGCGGAATACCTAGCTAGAAAAATAAACGCTGTGTTCGTTTCTGAAACAAAAATAGAAAGTCTTCTAAATGCCATAAAGGAAGCGAGAAAAAGAAAGGTTCCACTGTTGCCAGACGGTGCTGAAAACCTCGCGAACATGATAATTGAGTTATGCGCGCGCAGAGAGAATAAGACCAAGTAATTTATATGTTTTCGTGGGAGTTGGTTTTTAGGGAAATAGAAATGATAATGGGAATGTGCTAAATGATTTCTAAAACAGTTACTTTTGGGGTGGATGTTCGTATTGGTAAGAACGTTACGATCTGGAATTATGTGGTAATTGGCGACAATGCAGAAATAGGAAATAATGTACGAATTGGAAGCAATTGTGACATAGGAAAAGATGTTAAAATCGGTAAAAACTGTAATATCCAATGTCATGTAACGATTAGTAACAGAACTATAATTGGTGATAATGTGTTTATTGGACCCAATGTTACGATTCTGAACGACAAGTACATGGATGAAAACATCAAACCTGCCCTAATCGGTGACGGAGCGAAAATTGGCGGAGGAAGCATCATTCTCCCTGGAGTTAGCGTTGGAAAAGATGTATTAATTGGTGCTGGTTCTGTTGTGACGAAGGATGTTTTANCTGGAAAGATCGTGTATGGGAATCCTGCTAGAGAAAAGAGTAAACGTTGAACATTATCGAAAGTTAAAACGAGATTAAATACTTATATAGCCTTAACCGTGTCACATTTTCATAATTACCTCATGATCTTGGGAAGTGATAATGGAATGAGAGTCGTTGTGACAGGCGCAAATGGTTTCGTAGGATTACACACGGTGAGAGAGTTACTTAATGTTGGCTATGATGTGATGGCCGTTGACATCGTCGTCTCTAAGTTACAAACACAATTTGGTGGAAATAAGCACTGTACAATACGCACTACAAACATATTGGATGAAGATTTGGCAGGTCTTATCGACGAAGGAGATAAAGTCTTGCACCTAGCTGCAGTTCCTAGATTCGATGAAGCAAGAGAAAACCCTCAAAAAGCGGTTAGAGTGAACGTTGAAGGAACCCTTAACGTCATCCAAATTTGCATCAAGAAAAAGGCTGAACGATTAGTTTACAGTTCCACAGGTTCTGTTTATAGTCGAAACGTTCCGGTTCCCATTCGTGAAGAAGCCGCTAGAGAACCAGATAGTATCTACGGTTTTACTAAGAAACAGGCTGAAGACTGGATTACTTTTTACAGTGATAGGTTGTCTTACGTTATTTTGCGGTACGGATATATTTACGGAAAAGATAAAGATTGGGGCGCCGTTGGGGCATTTCTGAAGCGCCTCAAAAAAGGAAGAAGACCAACCATTTTCGGAGGTAAACAAACAAACGATTTCATTTACATCAAAGATGTTGTACAAGCGAATCTATTGGCTCTAGAAACTCCATATATCCGTAACGCATTTAACATCGGTTCGGGTAGGGCAAACAGCATAAAAGATGTATGTGACTTATGCATTAAAGCTTTGAAAAGCGATTTAACGATGGAAATTAAGCCGGCACGAGCATTCGATTTCCCAGTATTCGTTTATGACGTTTCCAAAGCACAAACGCTTCTGGGGTTTGAACCTAAATGGAATTTATTTGAAGGTATTGAAGATAGCCTGAAGTGAGAGTGAAAATTGGATTGAAGCGAACAATACCGATCGCAAAGTCAGTTTTAGGAAGAGAAGAATTGGAAGCCGTAAGAAAAGTTTTTGAATCGGGTATGCTAGTCCAAGGAGATAAAGTCAAACTCTTTGAGGAGAAGTTCGCAGAGTATATCGGCATGGAACATGCTGTGGCTGTGGCAAACGGAACCATGGCTTTGGATACAACTCTGAAGGCTCTCGGGCTGGGTCCCGGAGACGAAGTGGTGACTTCTGCCTTCTCCTTCATAGCCTCCAGTAACTGCGTGCTATACCAAGGGGCAAAAGCCGTCTTCGCTGACATAGACCGAAGAACCTTCAATATAGATCCTACAGATGTTGCTGAAAAAATTACTGCAAACACAAAGGCAATAATACCTGTGCACTTGTTCGGGCAACCTGCAGATATGGATGGGTTAAACGAAATCGCAAAAGATAACGGGATTGCCTTAGTGGAGGACGCTGCTCAATCCCATGGAGCGAAGTACAAAGGAAGGAAGACTGGAAGTCTCGGTGATGTTGGGTGCTTCAGCTTCTACGCCACAAAAAACATGACAACATGCGAAGGAGGGATGATCATCACAAACAACAGCGAACTTGCAAAGAGAGCCCGTTTGCTCAGAGACCATGGTCAGACTGAAAAATATCATCACACCATTCTTGGATACAACTATCGTATGACTGAGGCTTCGGCTGCTGTCGGGTTGGTGCAACTTAGGAAGCTTGATGGATTAAACAGGAGAAGAAATGAGAACGCAAGTCTCCTAACTAAAGGAATCGAGAAAATCCCTGGTCTAACACCTCCCTATGTGAACGATGATGTTANACACGTTTTTCATCAATACNTTATAAAAGTGGAGAAAGATTATCCTCTGGAAAGGAATAAACTTGCTGAACATCTAAGGAAGAGGGGTATAGGTGTTGCTGTACACTACTCGACCCCCATCTACAAGCAGCCTCTATATAAGAGGTTAGGCTATGAAAAAACGATTTGCCCTATGGCTGAAGAGGCTTATAAACGTGTTCTAAGCCTACCCGTCCATCCCTCCGTCACCGAAGAAGACATCAGATACATACTAGATGTATTAAGGGAGGTGTAGTAAGCGTTTCGTCTCATGAGAGATGTGGTATCATGAGATTTTTATTCTTACTACCTCATGCATACATGTAATTGGCTTTGTAAAAATATTCATTAAGATGTTCAAACCCTATTACAATCGCCTTGTCCATTTTGACAAATGATGAAAAACCTTTGGCAAAACCGCTCCTATCGGTGATATGATGTGTTCACAATGAAGAAGAATACACCGATAAATCAGTTCTGCGCATGCTTAACGCTCTCAAAGTTTTCAACTTTGAAATTGTTTTTGTTACTGACAGATGTATGGATGGGACTGTTGAGAGGATGAGGAAGTATGGGGAGTTTGGGGTGAAGGCTATTGAGAAGAATTGGAAGAAATGGGCAAACAGCTATTCCGAATCTTTACAGATAGAGTATCTTAAAGCAAAAAAGGGAATTTGATGCGCGCATAGAGAAGACGACGAGGAGGAATCTACGAAAAAACCGTAAATCAAATAAAAGGGTTTTTTGAATTGTTTAGGAGAGAAGGCTCTTTTATGGCCAAATTCAGAAAGCTTTTCCGTAGGAAGACACTAGTCAATGTCTTAAAGAGTTTGGGCGTTCTTCGCTTGAGGGTGTCCCATTCTTCACTCATGATCGCTTCTCTGCTTTTCATTGTACTTGTCCTTGCCTTCGTGATTAGACTGCTCCCTATGCGTTGGGGCACTTACCTCTCTGAATTTGATCCCTACTTTCAGTACCGCGTAACCGAGCATATGGTTGAAAACGGTTTCTTCGCTTGGGCCTCTTGGCACGACTCCATGAGGTGGTACCCATACGGCCATGAAGTCTCGATCACTGCCCTTCCAGGACTACCCTTCACCGCCGCGTCTTCCTATCTCGTATTGAACGCGTTGGGTTTGTCTATAACTCTGCTTGAATTCGTCGTGCTCTTTCCAGCTATTATGGGTACATTGACGTGTTTGGTAATGTACTTTTTGGGCAAAGACATCGGCGGCAAGGAAGTCGGTCTTTTCTCAGCATTATTCCTAGCTTTAAACGCTGCCTATATCGGTCGTACCTCTTGGGGATTCTTCGATGACGAAACCGTTGGAATTTTCGGCATACTTCTGTTCATACTATTCTTCTTAAGATCCATAGAAACCGAAAAGCCTTTTAAAAACAGCGTGATCTACGCGGTTGCCGCAGGACTGTCTCTTGGGCATGTTTTCGCCTCATGGGGCGCCTCGCAGTATCCCATGGGGGTGACTATTCTTTTCGTTTTTGCTATGCTTTTGTTGCGTAGATATTCATCTCGCTTGCTTTTTTCATATAGCACAACTTTTGGTCTAGCTTTTTTCATTGTTGTCCACATACCAAGACTTGGCTTTGAGTTTTTGACTGGAAGCTCCGTTTTGGCAGTGTTTGGGGTCTTCTTATTGTTATGCATTTACGAAGCAGTTGGCTACATCAAAACCGCCAAGATGAAAACGGTCTTCGTAATCATTTTTTTCGCGCTCTTCATCGTTTCAGTTTTTATGCTATCATGGTTTGGAGTCATTAGAGGTCTACAGTTTAAATATTTGGCCGTTCTAAATCCCTTTGAGCGTTTCACACGTCCTATCATGGAGTCTGTGCAAGAACACAGACCAGCCGCGTGGGGCTCCTTTTATTATGACTTCGGGATAGGCATCTTTTTCGTACCCGTCGGAGTGTTCTTTGCAGTGCGAAATCCCACAAATCGCAACATCTTTTTAAGCATTTTTGGTTTGACATCAATTTATTTTGCCAGCTCCATGATACGATTGACTCTGCTCATGGCTCCAGCTTTGTGTCTCCTTTGGGCGTTAGCCTTGGTTCACCTATTAAGACCTTTCATCACCCTTTTGAAAGAGGCTCCCATGCTTCAAAGGCGAAAGACGCGTTTTGCAACTCGAGTGGGGAAGGAGTTCAGCGGCGCTGTCTTGATTATCGTATTTCTTTTACTTATGTTCACCTTCGTCACAGGACTGACTTCTGGAGGTCCAAGAGTTTTCGGTCAAGCGGATTCGCCAACAACGTTAGCGGCTGCCAGCGTGCCAATCAAGCCTGCCGGAACTGTTCCTGACTGGATAGATACTTTAGCTTGGATGCGGGAAAATCTGCCGTCAACAGCTGTGGTAGCGAGTTGGTGGGATTACGGCTACTGGATCGCGATTTGGGGGAACAGAACAAGCCTAGCCGACAACGGCACATGGAATACTACGCAGATACAAAACATAGGGTTGATGTTCATGTCAAGTGAAGCTGGGGCAATTGAAATTTTGGAAAAGTGGAATCGGGATGCTCGCAGTCGCGGTTTCCAATCTAACGTAAGCCATGTGTTAGTCTTTACGACCTTCGACCGGAATGGAAACGATGCGATGGTTGGTGACGAGGGCAAATGGAGGTGGATGGCTCGAATTCCTGGATTAGATGATGGGTCTTTCGGTAACTTCTCCCTTGGGACAGATTGGGTGGACAAAAATGACGATAACCAATGGAGAGGACAAGAACAAGAAGAGCTAGTACCAAATATGAAAGGTAAAAACTCCACCATATACAAAATGATGACCTACGGAAAAGAAACAAAATTAGAAANCCCACAAAGTGTTTCACTTGAACACTTTGACTTGGCATACTTTTCTAAGGGACCACTTGTCGGGGGAATCTATCCGCTCGTTTGCATCTACGAAATCAAGTATTAACTAGTGGACAATCTTATGTTTTGAAAAACATTTTCTATCAATATTGCGAGTTAACTCAAAACTGTTCGAAACATTGTAAAATGACTTTTGAAAAGTTTAGGAAGATTTGATGTTTCCATGAGTGCCCGAAGCAACTTACACATGCACCAAACGCAGCGTGCACACTAATTCTTCTTATTCCCAGAACTTTTTACGAATTCAATTACTTCTAAAACCTTTTCGCCACATTCATCTTCCCATGTTCTTCGTGTAGGTCTAGGCACGTTTCCTTCTAAAGCTTCTATAATTCCCTTCACCATGTCTTGGCGTTTGACTAGTAGATATTCTTTGGATGGAGCAACTCCACACGCAACTATAGGCTTTCTGAAAAACATATACTCCGAGATTTTGAATACGCATTCCTCATTCCAAGAATAAGAGACGGGACCCTTGTGTCTTGGGACGATGCACACGTCTGCGGCATTAATAAAATTCGGAATTTCTCTATATGGATGCCATCCGAAAAATTTGACGTTCTCCGGCATTTTTCTTTCTAATTCTTCAGCTACTGATCGTAGAGCACCATCTCCTACAATCCAGAGCACTACTTTTTTCCCTTTTTTTGATAATTCTTTGATGATGCTTGGTAAGATGTCAGCTCCTTCTATTTTTGCCAACTTGCCTATAAACAGAATTACTTTGTCGCTTTTTTTGACACCATGCAACTTCCTAAAATCATCGTATGAAACGTCGGGTTTAAAATAGTTTTTTTCTGGATAATTAGGAATAACAAAAACTTTTTTTCCAAATTTCTCCACATCTTTCAAAAGAGTGCTGGAAGTTAAAGTGATCGCTTTTGCATGCTTTAAAGCCGTGTATGTGAGATATCCAGCTATGTGACTTAGCATGCCTTTTCCAAATTCGAACTTTATTACTAACGGCCAAGCTGAACGATAATCCAATATGTATTCCTTTTTTTTTAGAATAAGTGGCAGAACAAAAATTTCTGGGGCGTTAGCGACCCAATAAATATTAGCTTCTGAAAAAAATATTTGCAAAAGAAAAGAGGTGTAAGTGATAAGTGCTGAAATTAACCTTTCAACTTTCCTATTCCCCAACTTTATTATAATTCTAGGAGTCAGTGCTTGAAAATTGACGTCTTTACCTTCAAGTGTAGTAGCTATCTTTTTGACCCTTGGATACTTCTCAGGGTAAAGCGTGATGTAAACTAGCTTTAGGCTCATTTTTTCACTGCTCTCACTTAGTTTCGGTTCGGCAAACATCAACCAACTTTCCCGAAGGTATAAAAGCATTCCGCGCGCGTCTACATAATCTATACGCCATATGTTTTGTAAAGCCCCGATAGGGCCAATAACATCCATGCTTGTCCCCAACGGATGTACGGAGTTTTATCTATCCTCCCTCGATATATTCTATAATAGAAGAATCCCTTCTCGTCTTGCATGTTTTTTATGGTCCAAAATGCAACTTTCCTAATCATGTTTAAACGTTGTTTACTTATTTTGGAGTGTTTGGCTAGGGTGATGATTGTTTGTGCACAACCGTGAATGTCGATAGGGTAAACATTGTTCGGCGACCATTTGGGTATGCTTTCGTCTAAGAATAGGTTTTTGACGTAGAAGTTTATGCCTTTTTGAATAGATTCCTTAACATTAAGATGAGAAATATACTTGTCACAGTCCATCAAACATTCTATTATGAATCCTGTATGATAATTGTCAATAACGTTTCTTTTTATGCTTTTTTGACCTGCACATCTGGTGCTCCAGTAGCGCCATGCTCCATCATCTCTCTGATCACTTAGTGTAAAGTTCACTGCTTTAATCGCCGTTTTTTTGAACAAATCATTTTTTGTGTGAAATGCAACTCTGGCTAAGAGAGAAGCACACCAAAGGTTGGCATTGTGAACTTCATAATCATCCANGGGGGTATAGCTGAAACAGAGTTTGTTATTGTACTCCTTTCTGTTTAGGTCGTTGAGGATGAATCGACAAACGTCTTCAGATACTTCCAGATACCTTCTTCTTCCTAACAGATCGTAGGCGTCCAAAAAAGCGTGCCCAGCTATACAAGAAACAACACCGGATGGAGTTCCTTTAGGGAAAAACATCAGTGACTGCCAATCAAATGGATATCCCCAACAGCGTGCTGAGTAACCTTTAGAGAAATTCTTTTCGAGCCAACTTATACAGGTGAGCGCTCTATCCAAATATTCTTCTTTTTCAAAACACTCGTATAGGTTGAGGTACGCTCTAACGAAGAGCGCCATCGCCTTAGGATTTACCGCCATTTTCACTCTTAAAAGNNGCCTNGAAGCTTTTGGAAACCGCCTAACCAAGAACACAACTGGCAGACGTATCCAGCGAGCCCGACTGCGCGCGCTAATGCCGAGAACGCTGAGGATAGCAGGAGTACCCAAGACATCGTAAGGGTCATATCCACTCCACCCGCTATTATCAATCCATCCATTCAGTTTCTCTATTGCCTCGAGAACGAAGCCCATCAGACTTCCCACCTATCTTTAAACCATTTTTACGTGAAATCTTTACTGTCTAATAATAAATGTATCACTTCATTTTTCGTACCAACCACTTTTGCGCGCGCGAACAAACTACTCCTTTAGCGTATGATAGATTCTCATTATCTTACTATTCATGATGTGACGACGCTGTATTTTAGGTGTTCTTACTGCGCTCACATACATGTTAGTTTATATTTGATTTTTGGCACATATTTTCTGGATGCAGTTCATTAAGGGGATATAAGGGTTATGAAACAGGTTTTTGTTAGAAGTGCCAGAGAAGTGGTTGTAGAGGATGTGCCCTTACCCATTTGTGGCGACAAGGAGGTGTCGGTTGCTAATGCATATTCCGTTATTAGTGCTGGAACTGAGCTGTCAGCGATAATTAAGGGCAAACGTTCCTTGGTCATGAGCGTTTTGAAAGATTCTGCCTTGAGGAAGAAGGCTTTAGGATATTTGAGGAAAAGAGGGATTAAGGCGGGTCTAACTGTTGCGAAGGAACGTAGAGAGGCGTTTACACCTCTCGGCTATAGTAGTGCTGGAATTGTGATTGCCTTAGGAAAAAACGTGGTTGACTTAAACGTAGGGGATAAAGTTGCTTGCGCTGGAGGTGGAAAGGCCAACCATGCTGAAGTAGTTTCTGTTCCAAGAAATTTGGTTGCCAAAATCCCTCAAGGAGTCCCTTTCGAAGAAGCTACTCTTACAACGCTAGGCGCAATTTCAATGCATGGTATTAGGAGAGCAGAGGTGAGATTTGGCGAAACTGTTGTTATTTTTGGCGTAGGTCTTTTAGGTCAGTTGGCGGTTCAGATAGCTAAAGCTGCTGGATGCAAAGTTGTTGCAACAGATATAGATCCTCAAAGAGTTGAGTTTGCCAAGAAGATGGGAGCCGACGTTGGTTTGACCGTGGGCAAAGATGACTTGGAGAAGGAAGTTCTCTATTATACCCGTGGTATCGGAGCTGATGCTGTAATAATCTATGCAGCTACTTCTAGCAGTGAACCAGTGAATCAAGCNATGAGACTGTGCCGAAAAAAGGGAAGAATCGTGGTTGTGGGTAATGTTGACATGAGGCTTAAAAGATCACCGTTTTACGAAAAAGAATTGGATTTTCTGATATCTCGTTCTTATGGGCCGGGAAGATATGATCTGTCTTATGAAGAAAAGGGGATAGACTATCCAATTGAGTATGTTAGGTGGACAGAAAACAGGAATATGCAAGCGTTCTTGGATTTGCTCGGGGATAAGAAGATAGATGTGAAGCCTCTTATTGGCAAAGTTTTCCCTATAGAGGAAGCTAAGAAAGCTTATGATATGTTAATGAGTGTTGAGAAGAGGCCTTTTACTGTTCTCTTGAAATACGATCCTTCACAGCATCTTTCTATCAAGAAGGAAGTTGTACCAATCAAAAGAACGGTTGAAATTAGTCCAAAAATCGTTGAAGGTAAAATCAACACGGTGGTGATTGGGGCTGGCGGCTTTGCTAAAAATGTTTTGTTACCCCTTATGTCCAAAATTCCTGACTACAACTTGAGGGCTATAGTGAGTGCTACGGGAATTAATGCTAAGCAGGTGGCTAGGAAATATGATGCCGAGTACGGCACAACTGATTATAATGGGGTTTTAGAAGACGAAAACGTGGACTTGGTTGTTATCACTACGCCTCACAATCTTCATTATTCTATGATAATTGATGCGGCGAAAGCTGGAAAGGCGATATACGTTGAGAAACCGATGTGTCTGGCAGAAAGGGAACTGGATGAAATAGTGAAGGTGATATCAAAGACGAAGGTGTCTCTTATTGTTGGTTTTAACCGGAGGTATGCACCACTGGCTATACGGGCGAAGGAGTTGCTAAGAAGCAAGCATAGACCTTACTTGATCAATTATCGGGTGAACGCTGGCTTTATACCTGAAACCAGTTGGGTTCAGGACCCTGAGGTTGGAGGAGGAAGGATTGTAGGTGAGTGTTGTCACTTCTTAGACCTCTTTAACTTTTTCATAGAGTCTGAAGTTGAGAGCATAAGTGCGCTGAGCATTCCCGTAAATAGTGCCACGGTGGTTGCTAATGACAACGTTATTGCAACTGTAAAATGGTCTGACGGGTCATTGACAACGTTGCTTTACACTGCGTTGGGTCATAGAGACCTACCGAAAGAGCGGATTGAAATATACGCTAATGGCAGTAGCATTGTTATCGATGACTTCAAGAATATGGAACTGTATGGATTTAGAGAAAGAAACATACGATTGAGGAAGCAGGATAAGGGACACTATAGGCAACTGGTGGAGATATCTAAATTCTTAAAGAGAGAAAAGACGAATATAATTTCTTTCCAAGAATGCGTAAAAGCCATGAGAATGGCGTTTGAAGCTGAAAAACTGATAAAGAGTAGGTGAACCAGACAGTTACCGGCACTGGTTGGATGATGGTTTGAAGAGTTTGGATGTGATTGGTAAAGTTCCTCCTCCTTTTGGAGGGGTATCTGTGCATACTGGTCGGTTGGCTTGTTACGCCGGGGTTAAAGGTTGGCGTGTCCGTGTTTTCGATTTTTCCAAGCGTGAAAAGTTTAGGTTTGCGCAGAACGTTACGGTTTACCCTTTTGGTGTTCATAGTCCCTTTGCCTTGGTGAGGATTTTGTGTTCGCGAAGCATCATTCACTTCCATGGCGGACCTTGGTTTTTGTGGTGTTTCTTTGGATTTTTAGGTTTGCTGGGTCGAAAGGTGCTACTCGGGGTTCATCCAAGTGATTGGTTGGTAGTGTCATATGCTAGGAAACATGTTTTCAAGAGATGGTTATTTAGAGCGTGTTGTCGAGGGTTTAGTTGTGTAGCGGTGCCTCATAAGTGGGTTGAACAAGTTGTCTCTGGTTTGGGTTTGCCGTTTAGGAAGATAGTACGGATGAATAGTAATTTCATTCCCCCAGTATCCAGATCGCAAAACCATGAAGCAGTTCCTAATGAAGTTTGGGATTTCGTTAAGGATCACAGTCCAGTTTTAGGTGGATGCGGTTACAGGTTGAACTTCAAGGACGGGATTGACGTTTACGGTTTAGACTTGCTGATTCCTTTAATACACCGTTTAAGACACTCAGACTTTCCTAATTCTGGTGTGGTATTTGTATTGCCCCATGTAGATAACTATGCTTATTTCAACGAACTTAAACGAATGATTAAGGAGTTGAATGTTGAGAAGCATATGCTGTTTGTGCATGGAGAACGAAAAGCGTATCCAGTGTGGCCGCATTTAGATGTGTTTATCCGGCCCACATTGGTAGATGCGGGGTCTTTCAGTGTTCGTGAATGTCTCTGTGTTGGCATTCCTGTGGTTGCTAGCGATTGTGTTGAAAGGCCAAAGGAAGTGGTGACGTTTAAGTGTCGTGACTTAGAAGATTTGGAAGATAAAGTTAAGATAGTGCTGGGTCAAGTTGAAAAATATAGAGTCAAAAATTGTAAATCTTCTGCTGATGACTTCATAAAGCTTTATGAACAATTGGCTGGTTTAAATCATGTTGCCTCATAAGGAACTGAATACCCTTGATGTTGGTTGCGGAGACCGTGGTAAAGGCGACGTTAATTTAGATGCTGTGCGTACCAAGGATTGCAATTTAGTAGGTGATGCTTGTTTTCTACCGTTTCGGCATAACTGTTTTGATAACTTGATTGCACAAATGGTTTTAGAACACTTAACGAATCCCTCTCAAGGGTTATATGAATTTATGCGGGTGTTAAAACCAAACGGAACCGCCATTATGATCGTTCCAAAACCTTGGTTCACTAACAATAGTCGTTTCCACCTCATCAGATTCATACTAAACTTGCCTATCACACTGTTTCCACAATTTCTGAAACATCTCTTCATGGCTTCAAGAAGGTTGAAAAGAGAGCCAAGAATGCGTCACAAATCCATTATCACCCGAGCCTACATGGAGCAACAGGCACAGAAAATTGGGTTTGAGATCATAGAATTTACGGAAATGGAAGACCTTTTTTATTTTTATTTTCCGAGGAGAATTCTTAAGAAATGGCAAAAATTTAGGAAATTATTTCAGTTCAAACCTAAACTATACGATGCTCACAAAATTATATGTCAAAAACATATTGACAAAACAAAATGAACACTCTTAAAGATGAGTTTGCGCACACATTTCTTCAGTAAGATTGTATAGTTAAACGTTTTACCCATCTATGCTAATTAAACGCAAAATCAAACTGATATATTATTCAACACCAAATCCTATTCCATAGTACCTAAAGCCTTGCTTCTTCGCTTCAATAGGATTCACAAACCGTTTTCCATCAACTAGTGCCGGGTTTTCATTCATCAACGCTTTGATCCTT
>JGI2173J19968_10000361_pt1 | contig 16619 bp, 19 predicted proteins | sample DeeMarSWOR136_30_FD_19968 | JGI IMG/M metagenome (IMG submission 19968) | reverse complement strand
GCTGAGATGACCAAAGGTGAGAGGTGGGAGGTTGGAGGCAAGATGGTCCTGCGGAATTACGTTTTTCCATCGGTTCTCGCAAGCTAGGAGATCGGCCTAAACTTTGGCAAACTGAATTCCTCTGTGATGCGCTCCCATGTTACCTCCACAGGCATGTCACATTTCACCTCATCAGGCCTACAGCCCACGATATTGGTGAGGAGGCGCGGTCCCTCCTCCAGTTCGACGTCGGCTACCACATAGGGAAGGTCATCCTCGAATCCCGGATGATAGGCCACATGGTAAACAACAAAGGTGTAGACCTTGCCTTTTCCGCTGGCGATGATCCATTGCGTATCCCGGGAGTAACACACCGGGCAGATCATGGAGGCCGGCCAGCGGATATGGCCGCAGTCTTTGCACTTCTGGAACCTCAGCTCGTGCGCCTTGCAGCCGGTCCAAAACTCCCGAGTATCTCCGTCTACATTGGGCAGTGGTTTGTTGTAATCCACGATTTATGACCTCCTTACGATGATACAGGTATGGGTCTGAAGTATCCCGCCGTTGTCGTTGCACAGGATGATCTCGGGCGATCTGGTGCTTGTGGCTGTGCCCAATTGTCTATCCCCGCATCGACCCATCAGTTGCATGGCCGCCTCAGACAGAGGCGTAAGACCCATGTAATAGGCCTCGGAGAGTTGCCCTCCAGAGGTATTGACAGGCATCCTTCCACCGGGTTCAATGGTTCCATCTTTGAACCAGTCTTCGCCTTCTCCCGGTCCAAAGAAACCATAGTCTTGTAAGGTAATCTCTACGACATAGGTAAAACAATCATAGATCTCGCAAGCATCAATATCGTCTCTGGTGATGCCCGCCATGTCGAAGGCCATCTCACCGGCCTTCTTGGCCCCCGTGGGCCCGGCCAGGTGGGTTGCCTGATGTACGTCGCATGAAGGGTTGGACTGGCCCATCCCCATGATAAGAACGGGAGGGTGTCTCAGATCCCGTGCCCTTTCAGCGGAAGTGATGACAACGGCCCGTCCCCCGTCCGTCATCAGGCAGTTGTCCAAAAGACGAAAGGGCTCTATAACCCAATTGGCATTGTAGTAGTCGTCGAAGCTCATGGTCCGCTCATACATCTCGGCAACTGGATTCAGGTTGGCCCATTTCCGCTGCCCAACGGCGATGTGTTTCCATGTCTCAGGGCCCGTGCGAAAGGTATGCATGGCCCTTCGTGCGGCCAGGGCAAATCCTGCGGCAGCTCCGAAATGCCCGAACACTGCAGCATCGGGATTACGCTCCATGAGCATACGCCGCATGCTGTCACTGGAAAAGGCATTATGACCGTAGGACAATACCACATACTTGCAGAGCCCTGACTCGAGCACGCCAACTGCGTGCTGTATGTGGCTCCGGGATCAATTGGCATCCTGACTCATATATGTCGGAGACAATCCCAGGTATTGGGACACCAGATAAGGGGTCACAGGATTTTCATTTGAAGCGGGCGGAAACGAGCGATAACAGATGAGCCCATCGATGTCTTCTCTTTTTAGCCCAGCATCCGCGATCGCGTTTGCGCACGCCTCAAGGTGAAAGCTCAGAGCCGTTCTACCGGGAACGCGACCCTGCGGCGTATAGCCTATCCCTACGATGGCATACTTGTCCTTAAAACTCATTGGATAAACCTCCTTTGCTATCACCCTCAGAGAACCAAAATGGACAATGGTGTGCTCATTCGCGTTTATTTCTGATTCGAGTCATTACTATACCTCACCCGTCGAGTCTAGGCCAAGCTTATATTGTGGTAATCAGATGCACGACAACGACCTGCCTGATGGTTCGATTGGTGGGCTAGCCTCGTGTCATCGCAGGTTGAGGTTAGAGGTTGGAGGGCTAAAGGTTGGAGACAAGATGATGCCGCGGTTGTGGGGTGGCGAGGAGGCGTCAGCTCAGGCGATAGAGGGCATCGCGGTCCGCAATGTCAACCAGATGCCCCCCGCTCTTGAAGGTCGGCAAAGCCGGGAGGTCCCGTTTACTCTTCCTGGATTTGAAGAGGAGGCGCAGAGCAATCAGTGGGGTCAGGTCTTGAATTATCACTTTTTCATCCTGCCCCTGGTCCGGACAAACAAAAAAGCACCGACTGAGGCAAGGGAATAAATGGCAGGGCTCAACATTTGACATCTTGCTCAGTACTCACCGGAGATGTCGATCACCTGTAGTTCAGAATGTGCTGCAAGCAAATCGAAATCCCTGTCATTATGGAGCAATCGGGCGTCATTCTCGATACATACAGCTGCTATCATGCAATCTACGGAGTTCCTGATGGTTATTCCACGCGCCCTCAGACTACGATAAATGTTGGCCGCCATGAGAAAAATTTCACGCGTCATGGGGAGGANGATAAGATTTCCGAGCATGGATTCCGTCTCAGAATATTCTTTATCATCTCGAATGCCCTGCAAGACCTCGGTGAGAATTATCCCACACAGGCAAATATCCTCCCTCTGTTCTATCAACGACTCGAGAACGGTAACGTGAGAACTATCTCTGCCGCCAAAAAGATCTATCCAAACTGATGTATCAACAACCGTCATTCAAACTCTCGCCTGCTGCGCATGGATGCCAAATCGCCTTCCCAGTGGATCTTACCCTTTAGCTCCAGAATCTTCCGTTGGTTCTCTCGGCGTAAGAGATCACGGAGGGCAAAGTCAACTAAGGCCTTGCGTGTCTTGAGCCCTGTTGCCTTAAGGCCGGCTTCCACCAGTTCTTCGTCAATGACAATGTTTGTACGCTTCTTCATGGTTCACCTCATGGTATTCAGTTATACATATTTTATATCGAAAAATGTGTATGTCAAGATTTAGCTTTGCAAGCAGGAAAAAAATTGGGAAAAAAGCTAAGGGGTCAGTCTGCTCTTGACAATTAGTCACTATTCGGATGGTTGAATTAGCTGAATTGGTTCCCTGGCCTCGTCTCCTCGGCAGGTTAAGGTTTGAGGTTAAGGCTGAGGGGGCTAGAGGTTGGAGGTCAGAGGCGAAGAAGCTAAAGGTTGGAGGTTAGAGGCGAGAGGCTAAAGAGTCCTCCATGACAGAAAAGGGGCAAGTCTGCTCTTGAGTCCTAGTCCTCATCCTGATGGTTCTATTGGTTCGATTGGTTTAATTGGTTACTTAATTCGGGGAGAAAACTTTCCGAGATTCACCGCGCCAACTCTAAGGTGACCGATCTTGGATCAGAAACGCGTCTTGAGGCATCCAATATCTCCACTGAGACCAGGTTACCAGAGGCATCATAGTCCAGAATGACGCCCTCCTTGTCCTCATCGCTTTCTGACACCGGAGCTTCCGAGAAAATGACGGTGAGGGTGTCTGTTTCGGGGTCGTAGATGGTTTTCATCCTTCCCTCCAATACTTGTCAACTCTACTCGTACGGTAGACTGTTACGACTTTCGGCGGATCTGCACTCAAATCCATTACTACTCGGACCAAGTATTGCTTTGTGTCTCCCTTTTCGGAAAAGGAAAAGCGGCTTTGAAATATCTTCCGGCCAGCAACCGAATCCATCACCTGCTCTGGGGCTTTCAAAATAGTATCCAGAACATCTTCAGAAATCCGACGCCGCTTCATCTGGAATTTAGCGTGAGCGCTGATTTCGTGGTCCTGAGGGTTCATCCTAGTTATCTCAAATCCGCACCCATATTGTTCGCTATCTTTTCCCGAATCTAAGCTCCCGCTCTTCTGCTCGGTCCAACAGGTTTCATTTTATTTGAAAAAGGAAGAATAGTCAATGAGTTACGGTGAAAGATACAGTCCAATTGGTTTGTTGGTTCAATCCTCGGGCATTTCGCCCCTCGCAGGGCAATGGGTTAAAGGTTGGAGGTTAGAGGCGAAGAGGTTAGAGGTTGGAGGCAAAAGGCTAAAGAGTTCTCCTTGTCCTCACCTTCTGCGGATGGGCTGTAGATCTAATTGATCAGCGACGTGACATGCGACGAAGTGTCCGCCACCCAGGTCGAGGTAGGCCGGGGCCTCCCTCTTGCATACCTCTTTGACGTACCTGCAGCGGGGGTGGAAGTAGCAGCCAGCCGGTGGATTGGCGGGGCTGGGGACATCCCCTTGAAGGAGGATACGCCTTGTTTTGTAGTCGGGATCCGGAACGGGGATCGCGGATATCAACGCCTCCGTATAGGGGTGCTTCGGGTTGTTGAAGACCTCTTCGGTGGAGGCTGACTCCACGATTTTCCCGAGGTACATGACTGCCACCCGATCGCTGATATATCTGATCACGGATAGATCATGGGTGATAAACAGATAGGTCAGCTTAAACTCGCCCTGAAGGCTTTTCAACAGGTTAAGGACCTGTGCCCGAATGGAAACGTCAAGGGCGGAGACGGGCTCGTCGGCGACTACCAGGTGCGGTTTGAGCGCAAGGGCTCGGGCGATCGCGATGCGTTGACGTTGACCTCCGGAGAACTCGTGCGGGTAACGGCTTATGTGATCCGGGTTCATACCCACGGCGACCAGAAGTTCTCGGACCTGCTCCTCCCGCTCCTCACCTTTGGATATACCGTGCACGAGGAGGGGTTCACCTATGATCGACCCGACTGTCATGCGCGCGTTAAGCGATGAGTAGGGGTCCTGGTATATAACCTGCATGTACCGTCGCAGGGTTTTAATGAGAGCTGGAGGGGCAGTGGTAATGTTTATCTCGCGATATTTTTGCCTTCCGTTCGTTGGCTCTCTGTACCTTAACAGGACCTCTCCCTCTGTCGGCTCAATCAGACGGAGGATGGTGCGGCCAGTAGTAGTCTTGCCACAACCGCTCTCCCCCACCAGGCTGAGGGTCTCCCCTTCCTTGATGAAAAAATTGACGCCATCGACCGCCCTGACATGGCCCACCACACGGCGGAGGATCCCTTTCTGTATGGGGAAGTACTTCTTCAGGTTCTTTACTTGAAGCAGGACGTGAGAAGGCAATCCCTTCACCCCCCTATTCGTATAACCAACATGCAGCCCAGTGATCGGGGGCGACTTTCCTGAGAGATGGGACATTCATCGCACATACCCCCATGGATTTCGGACAACGCGGCTCGAAACCGCAACCGGGAGGAGCGTCCAGCGGGTCGGGGACAACCCCCTTAATGGGGTTTAACATTATCTCGGGGGAAGCTATGGAGGGGATGGAGTCCATCAACCCCTGGGTATAGGGGTGTTTCGGGTCGTGGAACACGCTCCGAACTTCGGACTGCTCTACCACCCTCCCCAGATACATAACGATGACCTTATCGGCCATACCGGCAATCACTCCCAGATCGTGGGTGATCATTATGATAGAGGTCTTGAACTCATCGCGCAGGTCGATCATCAGGTCCAGCACCTGTGCCTGAATGGTCACGTCGAGGGCCGTTGTCGGCTCGTCGGCGATGAGGAGTGACGGACGGCAGGAAAGCGCCATGGCAATCATGGCCCGCTGCCGCATCCCACCTGAGAGTTGATGCGGATAATCATCAACGCGCTGTTCGGGCAGGGGTATCCCCACCTTATCCAGCATCTGGATGGCCCTTTCCCTGGCATCCCTCTTATGGAATTGCTGATGGAGAATAATGGATTCCATTATCTGATTCCCGACGGTGAATACCGGGTTCAGCGAGGTCATGGGTTCCTGGAAGATCATGGCGATCTCATTCCCGCGGATCGAGCGTATCTGCTTTCCCGTGGGGTCAAGCTTCGCAATATTTATGCTTTTCCCGTTGGTGTGATACACAATCTCCCCACCCACGATCTTCCCCGGTTGGCGAATCAATCCCATGATAGAGAGGGCAGTCACCGATTTTCCACACCCGCTCTCCCCCACGATTCCAACCGTCTGGCCAGGCTCAACAATAAAACTCACCCCGTCGACAGCCCTCACCACCCCATATTCGGTGTGGAAGTGTGTCTTGAGGTCTTTTACCTCGAGCAGGAGCTGCACGATCTTGTTTCCTTATCTGTATGCTGCGGAATGAGGTGGGGCCATGAGTTTTTTACCGAAGCCTCCTCTCCATTTTCGGGTCGAGTGCATTTCTGAGCGCATCTCCGAAGAAATTAAAGCCCAGCACGGTGATCATGATGGCGATCCCGGGAAAGGTCGCAATCCACCAAGCGTCGGTCATGAACTCACGCCCGTCGGCCAGCATCGCACCCCATTCCGGCGTTGGCGGCTGGGCGCCAAGGCCGAGAAAGCTCAGGGCCGCCGCCCACAATATGGCCACCGCCACGGAGAGCGAGGTGTAAGCTATCACCGGTGCCAGCGTGTAAGGCAGGATGTGGCAGAGGATAACTCGCATACTGCCGCAGCCGATAGCCCTTGCGGCCTCCACGAAGGGTTCCTCCTTTGCAGAGAGGACTTCCGCTCGCACGAGCCTCGTGTACGCCCGCCAGCCGATGGCCCCCACAGCAATGATAACATTTTGGATCCCCCCGCCTAAAAATCCCGCGATGGCCACGGCGAGAACGACCGACGGGATGGCAAGCATCACGTCCGTAATCCGCATGATGACCGAGTCGACGAACCCACCGTAGTAGCCTGCAACGAGGCCGAGCGTTACGCCCACCGCCAACTGGATGGCCACGACCCCCACCCCGATCAACAGGGCATACCGGCAGCCGAACACGATTCTCGTCAGGAGATCCCGTCCATACTGGTCCGTCCCCAGGGGGTGGGCCAACGAGGGGGAAAGCAAGAGCTCGTCGTAATGCTGTTTGACGGGGTCGTACGGGGTGGTGAATGGGGCAAATATGGCCAGGATCAGGAGTACGGCAATGATGACGCAACCGCCCACGGCCGCCTTATCCCTTTTTAATCTCCTCACGGCACCCTTGAGGTAGGTCTCCCTGGTCCTTCGCTTCGGCGTAATCTCCATCGTTCCAGCCTTCATTCGTGTTTGATTCTCGGGTCGATATAGGCGTACAGGAGGTCCACGATCAGATTCATCAGGATGACGAGCAGGGCATAGACCAAGACGATGCCCTGCACCAGGGTGTAATCCCGCTTGAGAACCGCATCCACCAGCAACCTGCCGGTTCCGGGCCAGGCAAAGACGGTCTCAATGATGACCGAGAGCGAAAGGAGCTCCGGGATCTGCAGGCCGAAGATGGTCACGGTGGGGATCATGGCATTGCGCAAGGCATGCTTGTAGATGACGATCCTCTCAGCGAGACCCTTGCTTCGCGCCGTTCTCACGTAGTCCTCGTTAAGAATTTCGAGCATCCCCGCCCTGATGAGACGACTGATGATGGCCACCTGGCGGATGCCGAGGATCAACCCTGGAAGCGCCAGGTAGCGCAATCCTTCAACGGTCCATGGCGGGCCCGCACGACCCGATATGGGAAAAAGGTTCAGCTTCATGGAAAGGAGCATCACGGAGATCATGGCGATCCAGAAACCGGGCATGGATATCCAGAAGAGCGAAAAAAAGGAGACCACGTTGTCGATGAACGTATTAACCCTCGTGGCAGAGATAACTCCGGTGGGAATGGCGAGAAGGACCGCTACGATAACAGCGAAGACCGCCATCTCCAGGGTCGCCGGAAGCCGCTCCCTGATCATTTCGCGGACGTCCTCGTTTCTCTGCAGCGATCTTCCGAGATTGCCCCTGGCGATGTTTCCCAGCCATTTCAGGTATCTGACGTAATAGGGCTTGTCAAGCCCGAGCTCTGCCCTGATCTTGGCGACGGCCTCCTCATGGGCGCGAAACCCCAGCATCACTCTCACGGGATCGCCGGGGCTTAAGTACATAAGAGACGATATGAGGATCGTGACAATGAACAAGACAGGGACAAGAACCATCAGCCTCCGAAGTCCGTACTTTATCAAGACAGGGATCCTTTCTCCCGCTTCAGCCCTAGTCCGGCCGGCCAGCGAGGAAGAAACTTCCGCGCTGGCCGGTTGTCCCGATTCTTGCCTTTACGGCTTGTAGATTTCAAGGGCCCTCCAGGAATCAGCCTGGTCGAAGGCCCAGGGGTGCTTGACGTAGTTGTCCACACCTCCGAGAGCCTTCTTGTACCCGAAGATCTCCATGGCGTTGGCGATGGGAACGACTGTGACTTCCTTGGCGGCCAACTTCTGAGCGTCCTTGAGTGCTTGGGCGCGAACCTTCGGATCGGCGTCGTAGCGCGCCTTATCCAGGAGTTCATCCATCTGGGGATTTTTGTAGAGGCACCATTGCGTGATGCGGCCAATGGTGGTGCTGTGAAGCGTGCCGACCATGTCATCGAGGGCAATTCCCTTGCTGGCAACCAACCCCGTGGACAAGAGATCGTGTTTGCCCTTGAGCACCCGCTCGTAGAGGTCGCCGGCCTCGAGGATCTTCAGATCGACCTTGAAGCCCGCTTCCTGCAGCATGGGGGTGGCCACCTCTGCCATCCTCTTGTACCTGGCGATGCTGAAGGCAAGGAAAACAACTTCGAGCGGCTGGCCGTCCTTCATCCTCACGCCGTCGGAACCGACCTTCCAGCCGGCCTCGTCCAGGAGTTTTTTGGCCAGCGCAAGGTCGTACTTAGTGTTGGTCTTGCCAATGGGTTCCGAGCCTTCCCAGAAGCCCATGACGGTCGGGGAGATGGAGGTATAGAGGGGTCCTCCAATGCCGGACATGGCCGCTTTCAGCACTATGTCGGCGTTGACGGCGTGGGCCAAGGCACGCCTGACCCTGACGTCGTCAAAGGGCTTGTTCTCGGAGGAGCAGTTGATGGCCAGGTAGATCGCAGACGTCGACCGGCCCATGAAGACATTGGTCTTCGGATTATCTTTGACTCGTTTGACGTCCCTTTCGGAGACGTAATCGGTCAGGTCAACGTTCCCCTCGGTCAGCTCGGCGATCAGGGTAGCGGGCTCGGGGATGAAACGGATGATCCACTCGTCCACGTACGCGGGGCCTTTATTCGTGACGAACGACGGGCCGTGCTTGTAATCAGGATTTCTCTCCATAATGAGCCTGTCTCCGGAGAGCCACCTCTTGAACTTGAGGGGGCCGGTGCCCACGATCACCTTGCTGCCCCACCCTTCAGAGGCGAAGGCCTTGGGAGAGATCATCCCGATGGCATGGTCGCTGAGGACATTCAGCATAATCGGGAAGGGTTGTTTCAGCTTGAGGACGACGGTATTCTCGCCCTCGACCGCGATCGCTTCGATGACCTTGAGCATCCTTCCCTGGGATCCACCCATGTGTTTTTCCAGGGAGAACTTCACGGCTTCGGCGTTCAGCGGCGTGCCGTCGTGGAACGTGATCCCCTTCTTCAGGGCAAGGGTCCATGTCCGCTGGTCCTCTGATGCCTTCCATGACTCGACGAGCAGGGGCTCAATTTCCATCTTCGGGGTGATGACAAAGAGGGGCTCCAAAATCAGGTGAAGAACCGTCATCTCCGGCCTTCGGGCCGCCTTAAAGGGATCAAGGTTCGTCGGTTCGGTCCCCATTCCCTCAATGAGTGTCCCACCCTTCTTGGGCGTCGCCTGCCCCGCCCAACTCATTCCCACAGTTACCATCAATAGGGAAACTAAGATGATCATGAAACGTATCGTTCTCTTTCGCAGCATTTTCGCACCTCCTTTTAGATTCTTTACCCTTGGTCGTTACTTCCCCACGCCTCCTCTGTGCCGGCGTGGCATCTGTTTCCCTCCGTTATCTCTCACCTCCTTTCCCAAATCGTGCCTGAAATTGCGTTTCAGAATTTCCGTAAGATGCCCGTTACAGAAGGTTCTTGTACAATCGTCCTCCCTGGATGATCAGGGTAATCTTTTCCTGATATTCCTGGAACACGGCAATGTCCTGTAGTGGGTCACCATCAACCAGGATCAGATCCGCCAGCTTTCCCGCCTCAATTGTTCCCAGGTCCTTTTCCCTGCGTAGGAGTTCCGCGTTTGTCTTTGTGCTGGCGACGATCGCTCCCATCGGCCCAAGGACCTGAGATTTAAGTTCGAGTTCCATCCCCTTGTAGCACTGCATGGGGCCGAGGAGATCGCTGCCGGAAGCAATCTTCACCCCACCCCGATGTGCAATGTCAAGGGCCTCCAGGCTTCGCTCCCTAGCCTCATTGATCTTCCTGACGTTATTTTCCGGGACTCCCAGATCCTTCCCCATTCGCGAAATCATCTCGTACGTGACCATGGTCGGGACCAGAAAGGCCCCCGCTTCCTTGATGCCCTGAGCGGCAGACTCGTTCAGAAGATTCCCGTGCTCGATGGAGCGTATCCCTGCTGCTATGGAGTTGAGAATGCTCCGAACTGAATAGCAGTGGGCGCTCACGTATTTACCCGCTGACTCAGCCTCAAAAACAGCGGCCTGGAGCTCCGCCAGGCTGTATTGGGACGTATCTATCTCGTCGCTCGGGGACATGGCGCCCCCCCCGGCCATTACCTTTATGTGATCGACCCCCTGGCGGAGTTGCTCCCGGGCAGCACGGCGAACCGCATCAACCCCGTCGTATACCCCGGTTGCAAGCCCGGCCGGGTGTTCCACCGGAGGATAGTGCTCGGTTGGCAATCGGAAATCCCCATGTCCCCCAGTCTGGGAGAGGGCACGTCCAGCCACAAAGAGCCTCGGCCCCGGAACAAGCCCCTGAGCCACGGCTTGACGAAACCCCGGGTCGATACCCCCAGCGTCGCGTGCCGTGGTGAAGCCCTGATCCAGGGTCTCCTTCATTATCTTGAGCGTGTGGATTACAAGCAGAGAGGTGAAATAGCGCCTCTGCTGTTCCATGATATTTGCATCGACTGCCCCCATATGGACGTGAGCGTCTATCAAACCCGGAAGCAAGCTTTGATGCCGACAATCCAATGTGGTGGCATCAGAGGGGATGTGCCGAGGTGGGCGTGTTACGATTTCCTTTATCCGTTCACCCTCGATGACCACAGAGCCATTCGCCACAGGATCGGCTCCGGTGCCGTCTATTATCGTAGCATTTATGAGGATTATGGTTTCCATGCCGTGCTCCTTTGTTCGAGGCAGATCCGTGGCCTTCTACCTGGCGCTCACGGATGGTTTGGCTTTGTCGGAGAACAGAGTTTGTTTATCAGATTCAAAAAATCCTGTCAATTACAACTTAAAACGCGTTTCAACCGGTAAAACAGAGCGAGAAGATCTCAAAAGATTTAAAGGGTCATCCAACCAACGGGCTTCGTATTCCCAAAGAGGAATAAGAGAAGTGGGACAGGTCACCCATTAAGAGGCCCCTGTCGCGGCACTGCTTCAACTTGAGCTGGTACTGGGCTCTAGCGGGTTCCAGCAATGCCCCGCTTAGTGTTCCAGCCAGTCCTTGCAGGTGCCCGTTGCTAGGCTACCTTTTATTATTCTACGGAAACATCACGCTGTACTCCTGTTGGGAAATAGCTGGCTCCCTTCTGAGAACAGCCATTGCCACGGCCACTGGTCGCCACGCGGCACGGCCATAGGGTTCCACTGCCATCGCTGTAGCCTCTCGCTTGGCGAGCGGCTACCTCGGTAACATTCCCCCTACAAGACTGTGCGGCCTTGGAAGGCAGCAACTTGACAGATGATTCTCAAACCCTTTGACCATAAAATCGTTTGACTTTTGTTCATAGTATGGTATAAAGGGATTTGCTCTTTGCTGGGAAGAGTTCCAGGGGCGAGTCAGGAACCTCGGAGAGGAGGTGAGGGATGATTATCAGTGAGGCGATAGGCGTGCTTCTGGAACCTTCGGGAACAGGAAAGGGGGTGAGAAATGGGGGTCAATAAAAATAGGTCAAAAACTCGATGAGGGGGAGATATTGATTCGATCTTCCCTCAAAAGGAAAGGGGTGAAAGAGCCTATGTGCGGGAAAAAATATGCTTTGATTGCAATTCTAGGCGTACTGGTGCTGTTATTGACGGCCATGGGATCCCCGGCGGCGAATCGGGATTTCAACAAGGCCGAGACGATCCGAATCGGCTCGCTCGGTCCGGTCCAACTGGTCCCCGGCATCGGGATTCACAACGCCGCCAAGATGGCCGTTGAGGAGATTAATGCAGCTGGGGGAATCCACGGCAAAAAGATAGAGCTTTTCATTGGCGACACGGAGGGGAAGCCCGAGAAGGGGATCACGGCCCTGAAGAAGCTTGTCCTGGAGGACAAGGTGGACGCGCTCGTGGGGTGCTATTCCAGCGGCGTTGCCCTGGCCTTGCAACCATATCTGCCCAGGTACAAGATCGTCTATATTGCCTCCGGCACGGCTTCCATTGCCTTGACCAATCACGTGAAGGACAATTACAAGAAGTACAAATACTTCTTCAGACACATGATCAACTCCGATATTCGCCAGCAGAAGTGGGCGGCAAAGTTCCTCAAGGAATTCGTGCACGGGAAATTGGGATACACCAAGTTCGCCATTCTCGCCGAGAATACAAAATGGGTGCACGAATATGGCCCTAACTTGAAAAAGGACGTAGAGGATGCGGGGCTCAAGGTGGTCTTGTACGAGATGTTCGACATCGACGTCAAGGATTTCTCCCCCACCTTTGTCAAAATCAAATCCCTCGGCGCCGAATGGATCGCCCAGATCGTTAGTCACGCGGCAAGTATTCCATTGACCAAGGCCTGGCAGGATACAAAAGCCGCTCCCATGGGATTGTGCAACGTCGCCAGCATGGACTCGAAGTTCTGGGAGATGACGGGGGGAAAGTGCCTCTATGAGATCACCTACAATTTTATCGCCAGGGCTCCCCTGACCGACCGGACGGTCCCCATGTGGGACAAATACGTGAAGACATTCGGGACCAATCCGGTTTACACCACCGGCTTCACCTATGACGCCGTGTACATGTTGGCCGAGGTGATCAAGCAGAAGAAATCGCTGAAGTCCGACGACATCATCAAAGGCCTGGAGAACATCTCCTACAAGGGAGTGCTGCATCCGCAGACGGGCTTTGACAAGAAAACCCACGACCTCTTGGAAGGGCGATACGTCATGCCCATGGTCCAGTGGCAGGCTGGTGGGAAGCAAATAGTTATATGGCCCGATAAGTTCAAAACTGGCGATTATGTCAAACCCGATTGGTGGCAGAAATAACGGAGAACTGGCTTTCTTGACGGTCGATGGTGGGTGATTTCTCCCGCCATTGGCCGTCTCTCTTTTACCCACGTCATGGAACTCTATCGGCTGAATATTCCCAAGGTCTGAAGGCAAGAGAAGTATATGGCCACGTTGATCAATATCCTCGTTCTGGGTGCAATCTGGGGGGCGCTCTATACGCTCATTGCGGTAGGCTTCACCCTCATCTTCGGGGTGGCGGGCATCATCAACCTGTCCCACGGAACCTTTTACATGTTGGGAGCCTATCTGGCCTATACGTTCATGACGCTGTGGAAGATCAACGTCCCCATGTCCGCACTCATGGCAGTGGGAGTCACGGCCCTGGTCGGCATCCTCATCGATCGGTTCGGTATTCGGCCCATGCGCGAGCGGCACGTATACGTGCTCATCATCACGTTGGCCCTTGCCTTTTTCTTCCAGGAGCTCATGTACGCCCTTTATGGACCCCATGGAAAAGCGGTCAAGAGCTTTGTGAGCGGGGAGATAATCCTGGCCAATGTCCATGTGACGCACCAGAAGATCTTGACCTTTTTCGTGTCGGGGGCACTGGTAACACTGCTGTGGTTCTTCATCAAAAAGACAAAAACGGGAAAATCCACCTCAGCTGTGGCCCAGAACAGAGACGCGGCCATTCTCGTGGGTATCCGGCCGGAAAGGGTCTACCTGATCACCGCGGGCATCTCTGCGGCCCTCGCTTCTGTTGCCGGGGTGTTTATTGCTCCCATTCTGGAGGCAGTGCCAACTATGTGGGTCTTTCCATTGTTTAAGGCATTCGCGGTGGTGATCATCGGGGGCCTGGGCAGTATTGAGGGCGCCATCATCGCCGGTATGCTCCTGGGGTATTCGGAGACGATGGTCAGCGTCCTCATCTCCGCCAACTATCCGGACATGGTCTACCTGGTTGCCATCATCCTGGTGTTGGTCCTGCGCCCCAGGGGCCTCATGGGGAAAAGGGCGCACTGATCGGGGGAAAGCGAGCTCAATGGCAAACTTAGAGGATTTATACGGGCCCAGGGTTTATTACAAGAGGCTATTCGGGTTGTTGATCCTCAGCGTTAGCGTGCTGCTGGCCCCGATAGTAGTGAGGGATCCCTACTACCTGGAACTCCTCTTTCTCTGTCATTACTATGTGATCTTGGCGTGCAGCTGGGACCTTCTCACGGGATTTACCGGAAACGTGAACTTCGGGCACGCCTTTTTCATCGGTGGGGCTGGATTCGCCGGTGCGTTGTTGAATTTGCACGTGGGATGGGGACCCTGGCTGACCCTCCCGATTGGTGGGTTAGTGGCAGCTCTCTGCGGCCTCTTGGTTGGCTCATTCACCCTGCGGCTCAGGGGGCCTTACTTTGCGGCGGTAACTTTTTGCTTCGCCACCCTCCTGTACAAATGGATCATGATCAGGTACGAAATCTTCGGGGGAGAGGAGGGGCTACCGGGGATTGATTGGCTCATGGAGACCCCCCTGGGCAACTACTACTTCTCTGGAATTCTCATGCTGGCGGTCATATCCTTTCTCTATCTCCTGTCCAAGTCCTCCTTCGGCCTGATTCTGCGCTCCATCGGGGAAAACGAGATTGCCAGTGAGGGCTCGGGCATCAATACCACGTTCTATAAGATCGTTGCTTTTATGATAAGCGCATTCATGGCGGGGGTGGCGGGGGCGATGTATGGCCATGCCCAGATGCACGTGGGACCGGAAATGGCCCATGATTCACTATCCGCCCTCGTGCTCATCATGGCCGTGGTTGGGGGCATGGGGAGTATCATCGGACCGATCATCGGGGCCTATCTCCTGACCCTCGTGAACGAGTCCCTCCGGTTCATGGGGGAATTTCGTCTCCTGATTTACAGCAGCGCGGTCGTGGCCGTCATTCTGTTTGCCCCTAAGGGATTGTTGGATATTATTACCCGTGGATTACGTCGTCTTGCGAGGCAGGAAACAACGTAACCCCGTTATCCATAAGGGTTAAAGAAGGAAGAGGTTGGATGGATCCTATCCTGGAGATTAAGGGGTTGAGTAAGGCCTTTGGGGGGCTCGAGGCTTTGATCGATTTTGCCTTGACGGTGCACCAGGGAGAACTTATTGGAATCATAGGCCCTAACGGTGCAGGCAAGACCACTATTTTTAACATGATCACGGGTTTCATCCAGCCAGATTCCGGCGAGGTCTGGTTCAAAGGCGAGAAGATCACCCAGCTCAAACCCTTCCAAATCGTAAACCTGGGCATGTCCCGTACCTTTCAACTGGTGGACCTCTTCAGGGAAATGACGGTCCTGGAGAATGTGATGGTCCCCTGTTTTTCGCATCGGGCCAAAAATCACAGACACCGGGGTAAGAAGCCCTGGAGTGTGGCCATGGAATTCCTGAATCAGGTGGGATTGGAACACCGCCATAACGAGCTGACAAAAAATCTCGCCTTTGGCGAGTTGCGACTTCTGGACATTGCCCGGGCCATGGCAACCGAACCCGATATTCTGCTGCTGGACGAGCCTTTTTCCGGACTCGATGTGGAGGATGCGGCCGTTCTTTCAGCGGCTATTCGGCGTATGCACGAAAAAGGGCAGACGATGATCATTATCGAGCACCGTCTCAGGGATCTCTTGAAGCTGGTCGAGCGGGTCGTTGCCATCGTCTTCGGGGAGAAGATTGCTGAGGGAACCCCTGAGGAGATTTTAAAGGAGGAGAAGGTTGTAACAGCGTACTTTGGTGAAAGGAGGGAATAGATTGTATTTACTCGAAGTGAAGGACGTCAGAGTCCTTTACGGAAAGGCTATTGCCCTGAATGGCTTGACCATAAGCTTGAAGCCTAAAGAACTGGTCGGGGTTATCGGTCCAAATGGGGCGGGAAAGACCACCCTGTTGAGGGCTATTTCGGCCATAGTTCCTGTGGAAGGGGAGATTCTGTTCGATGGAGAGCGGATTCATCAGCGCAGTCCGGATGAGATCGTTCGCATGGGGATTATCCATTGCCCCGAGAGGAGACAGCTCTTCACCGAGTTTACGGTGGCCGAGAACTTGGAAATGGGGGCCTTCTTGAGAAAGGATAAGGCTCAGATCCAACGTGACCTTGAGTACGTTTACGGCCTGTTTCCGATTTTGGGTGAACGTAAGAACCAGGAGGCTGGTACCTTGAGCGGAGGAGAACAACAGATGCTGGCCATCGGCCGATCCCTCATGAGCAAACCCAAGCTGCTCATGATGGACGAGCCGTCCATGGGTCTTTCTCCACTGGTGAAGACATACCTCGTCGACAGTATTAGAGATATTTGGAAATCGGGGATTACCGTACTGTTGGTCGAACAGGATGCCAGCCTCACGCTGGAGCTAACACAAAGGGTGTACATTCTCGATCATGGGAGGGTAGGACTCGAGGGAGAGAGCCAACAACTCATGGACAACGAGGAGGTAAAACGAGTCTATTTTCAACTCGGTTAGGCCTTCTCAGCATCGACCGCTGTATAATACCTCACCGAAATGAATCTTCCTTATGCTTTTTCCTGGCCTCCTCGACAAAATCTTTGATTCCATTCTCGATACTGTATAAGGGTTTGTATCCCAATTCCGAAAACCTGGGTAAGTC
>JGI2173J19968_10000360_pt1 | contig 16647 bp, 12 predicted proteins | sample DeeMarSWOR136_30_FD_19968 | JGI IMG/M metagenome (IMG submission 19968) | reverse complement strand
ACAACAGCGCTTTCTTTCATGGCAATAGGCATAATTAACCACTATGGATTCAAAACGCTGGAAGATTTTTCTGGGCTAGGCAGAAAGATGCCGTTTGTGAGTTTGGCTCTAGTACTCGCCGCGCTTTCTTTTGCCGGCGTTCCTCCTTTGGGAGGATTTACCGCGAAATTCCTAGTTTTCACAGCCGCTATACAAGCTAACATGGGTTGGTTGGCAGTTATAGGCGTTTTAACTAGTGTTCTCCAAACCGCCTACTTGATGAGATTAATAAGTTATATGTACTCAAGAAAGCCAAAAGATGAAACAAAAATTAGAGAACCTAAAAAACTGCTCATCCCCATCTTCATTTTTGTCGCTGCAATAATCATTCTAGGCGTTTACCCGCAAGCGGTCTTCGACCTTATTCAAGCAGCTACACAACAACTTCAATTTATCAAATAAAACTTTCTCTTTCAGCGATAAACTGGATCTGTATGCAAGCGTTGAGGGCTTTTGCCATTCAAGCGGAGCATGTGCATATAACCATTTTAAAAATCAGAAAATAATTGGAGCGCTATTTAAACAGAATCTTTGCTATTTCAAACCGCAAATCTTTCTCTCGTCGCACAAGTATATCATCAAAAGTGTTATCCATAATAACTTTGCCATTAGCTGTTCTGACTATAGCGCCGCCTATCACTTTAAGTTTTTCTTTAGATAGCCTCAGTTTAGTCTTAAACCCTGTTTTTTCGCTGATTTCTTTGGCTATATTGTCAAGTTTTACCGGTAAAGTTGAATCTTGCTTATTCATTGAAACTTCTAATTCCTTGCCGCCTAAAATAATGCCTGCTTCTGTGATTAGCTTCTCAAGGATTGGAAGATATTTCTTTGATTGTGTCAGAATCTTGAGCTCGTTTTTCGCTTCATTTAGGACATTGTCAATCCAAGTTTCTTTTTTTGACAGGATAACCCAGTTTGCTTCAATCTTGCCGTTTGCCATGCTGTTTAGCTTATCAAGCTCTGCTTCACTTTCTGCTTTTTTTAAGAGCACTTGAGCTAATTCATTCGCTTTTTGAACGCCTAGTTGTCTCTGTTTTTCCAGTTTCTCTTCCGCTGATTTTTGAGCCTCTTGGATGATATGCTCAGCTGTTTTCTTTGCTTCCTCCAAAATCATTTCAGTTATTACCCGCGTCGACTCCATTATTCATCTCTCATCGTAGAATTATATTTAGAACAGAATCTACCGCTTTTTTATAATTCTTCCTTGCTTTTGCTTCGATTCCTTTCGCTTGATCTTCTGCATTAGAAAGGAATTTTTTGAGTTCATGTTCAGCGTCTTTTACTGCTTTTCTTTTTAGATCCAGAGCTTTTTGTTCAGCTCGGCTTAGAGTCGTCTTATACGCTTCTTCATATACGCTTAACGCTTTTTGTTCGGCTTCGTTCTTAAGCTTTTCAGCCTGAGCGGTAGCCTCCTCAACTATTCTTTTGGCTTCCAGATGTTTTTCCTTTATCGCTTTAAAGGCCTCAATCAAGACTGACACCAATTTGAGTGTAATAAATTGGGGGATTTAACTAAAGAGTTTTGTCATCGAGGTTGCCACCAATTTGTACTTTAAGTTTATGCTCCTGAATGTTTTTTTCTTGATTAACCAAAATTTAAAAAGTGTTAATGTAGTTAATATAATGCCATAGCGGTCTTCGAAGGTGTATAGTCTCGCAAGAACTGTGGAAACTTGTGGTCATATTCCTTAAAAAGGACATTGATTCAGTCTTATTGTTCTTAGGTAATATGGGCGTTGCCCATTGTATAGATGTGCATGACGAATTGGAGTTATTTGAAGGTCTTTTAGAGCAATATGAGGTTCCCTGTGAAGTTGTTAATCGACCTTCAAATATTATCACAAGAGTGGATCGCGTACTTGAAGGATTAGAGCTAAAACCGGAAGAGCTAACCGATAGAGAGCCACTTCCACCTAAGAAAACAATAGAAGAAATACTAACCGAGGGGGAACAAAAACTATCCGAAATCGAGAGTCGTTCCAAACCTCTTATTGAAACTCTTATTTCATCTTCAAACATTATTCGAAAAATCGATCAGATGTTAGATGCTTGGAAAATACATCCCGAAAGACTACTCGCCGAAAATGCATCTTTGCCTGAAGAATCGGCAGGAGAAATACTTCTAAAAGCTGAGCAAAAACTATCCGATATCGAAAGACGTTTCAAGGAAATAGTTGAGGTCTCTACTCGCTGTTCATTTATACTTTCAGAAATTGCGCGCTTAAGTAAAAGTCTAAAGGTGAAAATAACAGAGGTCCCTATTGGAAAAGTGCCCTTTCCACCAGACGAGAAAATTTTAGAGTTCGTTGAACGAACGCTTTTAGAAATTGATGAAAGTTCCAAAACGATAAACGAGAAAAGAAATTCTCACATTAACCAATTAGCGACTATAAAAACCAATATTACCAAAATAATGGAACAAATTCCAGAGATAAAAGCTGACCTTACAAAGCAAACATTGGAATTAAGAAGCCTTGCGGAGCTAGTTAGGCAGTCTGCTAAAGCCAAACCAGAAGTCAAAGCCATTCGTTCTGATCTTTTGTCGCTACGAGCTATTGCCGAAGAATTAGAGGAAGTTATCAAAGTCGAGAATAACATGGGACGTTGTGCCACAACAGTTTACTTAGAAGCGTGGGTGCCACAACATTGCCTTATAAAAGTCACTGAGGGAATAAAAAAGATAACCAAAGGAAAATGTATAATTGAGAAAAAACCTCCAAAACCTGAGGACACAGTGCCCACCATAATTAAACCGGTTCCTCGCTTTTTAGAGGCATTTGAAAAGCTAACGTTTTCCCTGGGATATCCTCGCCCTGAAGAAGTTAACCCCGTTTACATCATGGCTATAACTTTCCCGTTCCTTTTTGGCATAATGTTCGCCGATGTCGGACAAGGNGCTATTCTCTTAATNTTTGGTCTAATANTGCTCTATTTTAGAGGAAAAGTTGACATCAACAANGTAGGCGACATANTGCGGTATTTTCTGTTCGCTGGTGGACTGTTTGTTCTCTGCGGTATNTCCGCTATTTGTTTCGGATTTCTTTTCGGCGAGTTCTTCGGNCCTTCAGGTGTTCTTCATCCAATAATGTTAACTACAATCGGGCCTTTCCAAATCGGCGGTTTTGACCCGATGCATGAACCTCTTAATATGTTAAGGTTCGCCATTTTCATCGGTGTTATAATTTTAAGTTTAGGTTTGGTTTTGAGAGTGGTCAATAACATAAAAAAACACCGCCTTAAGCGCGGTTTTATATCGAGCTGTTGGATGTGGCTTCTGTTAGGCGGATTTTTCATGTGGGTTTATTGGGGCGGCATCTCTAATATTACACGATGGTTCGCTGAGGGCACCCTCATGTTTCTGGGACTGATAGTAAGTCCAGTTGTGCTCATTTGCATAGTTACCGCAACGTCTGGAAGTATAATGGAAGGAATCGATTTNAGCATAGAAGTTCTNATAGAGTCATTAGANCACACAATATCATTTAGNCGGCTTGCCGCNTTATTTCTAACCCATACCGCATTAAATTACATGTTTCTCATAATCGCTGGAGTTGANAATGGAGTTTTTCCGCTGCAAAGCATCCCGATAATACTNGTGGGAAGCATNTTAGCATTAAGCATTGAGGGGCTNGTAATATTTGTNCACTGCCTTAGGCTTCATTGGGTAGAATTGCTTCCAGAATTTTATAGTGGAAAAGGAATTCCCTACAAACCCCTTAAAGTTAAATAAAAGTTTTGCGAATTAAGTTATTCATGGACCCTACCGTGATGGCTTCAATCGGCGCAGCAGTATCCATCATAGCCTCAGCCATAGGTGCAAGCTACGCAATATTAAGTTGTGCACCGGCATTAGCTTCAGTAACCTCTGAAAAACCTGAATTAGGCAGCAAATTGTTAATAGCCATCATATTGGGAGAAGCATTAGCCATCTACGGTCTGCTCATTGCTTTTATGATAATATCAAGACTGCCTGCAATTACTACAGAAGAGGCTGGGCTTAGAGCGGTGCTTGCAGGCATAACCATGGGCGGCACCGCAGCCACCGCAAGCGTAGGGATTTCCTATTGTGGTCCTGCGTTGATGACCGCAACAGTGGAGAAACCTGAAAGCTACACAGTCAACATCTTAGGACTGGTGTTGTCCGAAGCCTTGGCAATTTACGGTCTGCTTATAGCCTTCATGCTTAACGTCTAAAACCAATAGCAACCTAACCCTTAAGAAGGATTGCAACTCAATTGTGATGTTTGCCATTCATCTGGAATCGTCAAAAGTTTTCGCACTTGGCTAGGCGGGCTTTTTCTCTCCGACCCTTTAACAATGCAGCGCAGGTTTTTCACCTCTGCCCATTTCAAGTTAAGAAACGCCAAGATGAACCCTAGATGGTAGTAGCGGCTGTGCTCCTTCAGCGCAGATAGGCTCATTTCAAGCGGGGCTTTATCAAGAATTGCCTCCACCCGCGACAGCGGGGCATTACTTTCCTTTAGTATTTGAGTGAAAATATTTTTGTAAACTGGATGAGCAAATTCAACAATCTTCGATAGGCGTTCTCTCGTAGACTTAACGTCGGCTGCTTCAATTGCCTCTTCTAATATCTCTTGATTGAAAAAAGCGGTGGGCATCAAATAATCCTTAATGATTTCTGGACTAACCGCCAATTCTTTACCTTTTAGAATGATCTTAACATTGACCGCGTCTAATTCGATGCCTATTACCTCTTGCGCAATTTTTTGGTCCACACCTGTTAGCTTCTTAGCTGTCTCTAAAATTTCTCGATAAACAGCCTTATCCAAAGCGACTTCCAACAGCGTCAAATCTTCAGTGTCTCCGTGTTCTTCTACTGCGTGCTTAAGAATTTTGCCGTATTCAAAGTCAGGTAGAGCAGCAATTACATCCTCAACGCTTTTAGCTGCTTCCAAAATCGCTCGGCACCTATTCACATCCAAAGTACCCACTGGAACGATGTTCTTCATTGCCTCGTCAACATCAATTTGGGCTTTGGAAGCTCTAAGCATCATCTTTACGTTTGATATTTCAAGCTTTTTTGAGAAAGCCAATAATAGCTTTTTGATGTTTCCTGAAGAAGATTTAACGAGTTTTTGGATAGTTTCCGCAAAATTCTGCAGTAAAGCGGCTTCAAGGAAACTGTAATTAAGGGTGTCTAGTGATACTGCTGAAATTTGTTTTGAGTAGGGCGAGTCTGCCAAAGCACATCGGATGGCTTCCAAGTCTTTGCCTATCAAGTTGATTAAATCGTCAATTTCGATGAGTTTTAGGTTTTCGATTGCTACCCGCGGCATTAACTCGTTATATTTGAGTGGTTTAGGAGTTAATGTGTCTCTAATTTTCGGGGCTAATATTCTAAGCTTGAAGTTACTTCACCTTCCTTTCTTTCCGTTTTCGCTGAAGAACTCTCACTCTGATTGCATCTTGACGTTCAATTTCTTCCAGTATCAATTCAACATATCGTATTGTCGCTTCAAGTTGAGGTATTATCTTGAACCTGATTCTGTTAATCTGGCGCCTCTTTAGCGCTATTATCTCTAACATTTCTCTTATTACAGCTGTTAACTCTGCGAGGCTAACTATGAACTTCAGTGCTGCCTCACTTTTCGAGGCAGATTCTTCCAGTTGTATCGGTGTGTCTGAGAGGTTGAAACGAGGCTTTGTTGTATCAGTTTCTTTCTTTGCGAGTTGAAATGCGGGGAATTCAATTCCAAGAATTCCTGCTGTCGTGTTTACTTCAACATCAAAGTCAACAGGTTCGGCGGATAACGCTATCTCACTAACTTTCATTGTGCCGATTAGCATCTCGCTTTCAATGAACATAGAGTAAGCAGCGCTCAAACTTTCCTGAAGTCTGGTGCGTATGGCGTGAACCCTCTGTGCATGCTCAATTAACGCTAAAATCAATGTTTCCAAGTCTTTCTGCAAGATGTCGGCGATGCCTTCAGCTAATGTTTTGCGTCGTTTTAATCTTAAAAGCTCTAGACGAGTTGGATGCACATCAAGTTTTTCGGCTGCCATATGCGTGCGCTCTCCCCTTGCCTAAACGCCTTTGTGTTTTGGATGAAACTTTTCTATGATCGAAGGGTCAATTCGCGTGAGTTCTGCCTCTGGAAGTATCGCCAAAAGATTCCACCCAATATTCAGGGTTTCTTCTATGTCGCGGTTTTCAGTAAATCTTTGATTAATGAATTCCTTTTCAAACCTCTCCATGAATTTAAGGTAAAGCTTGTCGGTGCTGGTCAAAGCTTTCTCCCCAGAAACCATCGCGGTTCCTTGGACAATTTTTCCTTCAGCATATGCATAATAAAGCTGGTCAGAAAGCTGTTTGTGGTCTTCTCTTGTCTTGTTTGGACCAATTCCCTTATCCATTAGTCTGGATAAACACGGTGAAGGGTCAATTGGCGGATAAATGCCTCTCTTGAACAGACCTCTGTCCAGAATTATTTGCCCCTCTGTAATGTAATTAGTTAAATCCGCGATTGGATGAGTCACGTCGTCATCAGGCATTGTCAAAATTGGCATTTGCGTTATAGACCCCTTTTTCCCACTTATTATGCCCGCGCGTTCGTAGAGCGTAGCCAAATCAGTGTACATGTACCCGGGGTATCCGCGTCTACCTGGAATTTCCAAGCGGGCAGCAGAGATTTCACGTAACGCTTCACAGTAATTTGTCATGTCAACCAGTATTACCAGCACGTGAAGACTTTGCTGGAACGCAAAATACTCTGCTGTTGTCAACGCCAACCTAGGAGTTAAAATTCTTTCAATCGTAGGGTCTTCGGCGAGGTTGACAAACATCACTACTCTGCTCATCGCGCCCATCTTCAAAAAATCGTCTCTGAAGAATCGGACTTCATCCGCGGTTATGCCCATAGCAGCAAAGACTATTGTGAAGCCTTCTTCTTCTCCTGTAACTTTTGCTTGACTTACTATCTGTGAAGCCAACTGTTTATGTGGTAGTCCTGTTCCTGAGAGAATAGGAAGTTTTTGTCCGAGCAACAGTGTGTTTAACCCGTCAATCACTGAGATGCCTGTTTGAATAAACTTTGATGGGTGCACCCTTGAATACGGATTAATTGTTGCTACGTGAACGTCAAGATAATCTTCCGGGATTATGCGCGGACCACCATCAGCAGGCTTCCCGCCTCCACTAAACATTCGTCCAAACATATCCATTGAAACGGGCAGCTTGATGGTTTCGCCAGTAAAGCGAACCGCTGTTGTCTTTACATCTAAGCCTGCTGTTTCCTCAAATATTTGGATAACGGTGACTGCATCGCTGACATCTATAACTTGCCCTATTTTTTCATCGCAGTCTTGTACAATAACCCTAACAACTTCCCCATACCCGATGCCTGGCACCGACTCACAGAGAAGTAGGGAACCAGCAATCTCTTTAACCGTGAAAAACTTGAGACCTGCATCAGGTGCTGTGCTCATTCAGCTTTACCCCCCTCATCTGTTACTGAGGTAAGCTGCTTAAATTGTTCGTCAATTTCCTTGTTTATCCGCGTGTTTACCGCGTCAAACTCTTCCATAGAAATTATTTTCAGACGCCCCAATTCCTCCCGCACTGGCAAGGATAGTATCTTGGTCAACGGCACTCCCAGCTCTATTGCACTTTTCGTTTTTTCATAAAACCTCAAAAGTGTAGCAAGCATCTTGTAGGTTTTTTCAATGGGGCAGTAAGCGTCAACTGGATGAAACGCGTTCTGCAACAAAAAGTATTCTTTCAGCATTTTAGCAGCTTCAAATACGCACCGTTGTTTATCGCCTAATATTTCTGCACCAATAAGCGCCACGATTTCTCTTAGTTCCTCTTCTTCCTTCAGCAGAGTTCGGGCATCCCCACAGAGTTTTTGCCAATCCTGCTCTACATTTGCAAACCAAGATTCAAGGGCAGTAAGGTATTCGGAGTAGCTCATGAACCAGTTGATTGCGGGAAAATGTCGTCGGTGAGCTAAAGCAAAATCCAATGCCCAAAACACCTTGGCTAGCCTAAGCGTGTTTGTAGTTACAGGTTCAGAGAAGTCGCCGCCTGGGGGTGAAATTGCAGCTAACACTGTGATAGAGCCGTTTCTCTCTTCGCTCCCGATCGGTTGAACACTGCCGGCTCTTGCATAAAACTCGGCTAATCTGGATGCGAGATAAGCGGGATAGCCTTCTTCACCAGGCATTTCTTCTAACCGCCCAGAAATTTCACGGAGTGCTTCAGCCCATCGCGAAGTGGAATCTGCCATTATTGCAACGTTGTAACCCATATCTCTGTAATACTCGGCGAGCGTTATGCCGCTGTAGATACTGGCTTCTCTCGCGATTATCGGCATGTTTGAAACATTTGCTATAAACACTGTTCGGCTCATTAGGGGTTGGTCAAAGCGAGGGACCTTCATCTTAGTGAATCTGTCTAGAACGTCAGCCATTTCGTTTCCACGTTCGCCGCAGCCTATGTAGATTACTATGTCTGCGTCAATCCAAACTGCAAGCGTCTGCAACACAACAGTTTTTCCCGTTCCAAAGCCGCCTGTGATTGCTGCTATTCCCCCTTTCGCCACGGGGAAGAAAGAGTCAATTATCCGTTGCCCAGTCAGTAGCGGGGTATCTATGGGCAACGTCTTCTTATAGGTACGCGGTTGTCTTATTGGCCACGTGTGCATCAAAAATAACGGTTCTGTGCCTTTAGCGGTTCTGATTTCAGCGATTGGGTCAGTAATAGTGTAGTCGCCTTCAGAGCATACATCGTTTAAAACCCCTGTGATCTCGGGCGGAACTAATATTTTGTGCTCGACAAGTGGCGTTTCCTGCACTACGCCGAGAGCATCTCCACCAATAACCTTTGCTCCTTTTTTCACAGATGGCTGAAAAAACCATTTCTTTTTTCGGTCAAGTGATGGAACTTCTACACCGCGTTGAATAAATGCTCCCGCCGTCTCCGAAATTACGGGAAGAGGACGCTGAACTCCGTCAAATATTTGCCCAAGAAGACCTGGACCTAGTTCCACTGATAAAGGCTTACCGGTTCCAACAACTTTTTCCCCAAGCCTCAGACCTTCGGTTTCTTCATAAGCCTGAATAATCCCAGCATCTCCTTGTAGCCGAATAATCTCGCCGATTACGCCGACCTCTCCCACTTTGACCAACTCAAACATTCGTGCGCCAGTCATATGCTTGGCAGTTATGAATGACCCGGCGATTCGCGAAACGGTGCCAACAGTAGTTTTAGACAGGTTGAATCACCATTTCTTATGAGTCTTCAAATTTATTTATAATTTGAGTTCAATTCCTGTTTTGCGTTTGATAAGTTCATTAATGGCGTCCACTGCGAGCGGCGAAGGACCGCTAAAACTTGGAATCGAAATGATCAGAGGAAACTCTTGTTCTTCAGTGACTTCGTTTATTATAGCTCGAATTCGATTCGCTATGTGATCCGTCGTGATTACTACGGCAAAATCAGGTTTTTCCAGTAATTCACGTATACGCTCTTCAGCCTCTTCAGCATTTTTAACAGCGTAAGCATGCTCCAATCCAGCTAGTTTAAAACAATTTACGGTGTCGCCGTCCGCTAAAATCGCAATCTTCATTCAGATCACACGTCTAGGCTTTCTACAATCTCTACTGCTGTTTAAGTAAAAAACATGTTCGCTTTAAAAAGCAATCCTGAATGGTTGCGAACGCGGAGGATTTACTAATTGGATGAGTGTGAAAAACCATTTTTCACTCTTTTTTCGTGAGCAACATGTTTGCTTTGTCAAGAGAAAACTCGCGGTATCTTTGGCTGTAGAACAGCTTAAGGTACTCTCCTGCGTACTTAGGTCCAAATGGGAGGTCTTCGGCGGAGATATACTTCTTTTGTCTGAATAGATCTTCAACAGCCATTTCTGCTATTGGGTAGTTCAGCAAAAGCTCTTCCATTTCGTTGTACGACGCTATTGTTTCTACACACTCGTCAACGTATGACAAGAATTTGGGAAGGCTCTCCAACACTTCACTAAGCTTAGCCTCTGACGATTTTGATGTTATTTCCATTGCCGAAGTCATTCGTTTCAGTAAAGCATCGTTTTTCTCCCATAAAAAGTCCTCTGAGGGCGCTATAATTTCGATTGCTTTCTCCTTACTCTTCAATTTTTCATAAAAAATCGAAAGCACATCTCTGGCAATACTCAATGAGGAGTGGAATACGTCTTTTATTGTTAGAACGTTAATGACGTTTAGTGCCCTTTTTTCGATGCTGATTTTTATGTCCTCAGCCTTTTTCGCGTTTTCCATCATTTTTGGAAAATTATCGCCTAAAACTATGCGTAATCTTTCGTTTTTAGTGCTCAAATTAGCAATAGAGGCTAACGAGTTCTGGAGATGGGCTAAAGACTTAGAAATTTGAACTTTGTATTGCTTGTACCAATTATTGAATGCGTTGAAAAGCGCGTCTAAAGCTATCCAAGGAGTTGCTTTTTCGTCAAGTTTTTTCTGTGCAAATGCTATTGATTGGTTTTCTTCGGGAAGACCTGGGTCGTAAAAAGACCTGATTACTTCATAAATTTGCTCGGCGACTTTAATGATCTCGTTGGCGAGAGACCGCCCTCCCTCTAGTACTTCTTTAATTTGAGCTATTCTCGCTTCCAGAGAGGCTTCTTTTTCAAAAGCTGTTTTTACAGTAACCTCGGCTTCTAACCCCATATCCTTGAACATTCCAAACCATTTTGAGTATTCACAGTTAACGAATATTTGATACTCTCCAACTGCAACGTTTAGTTCGACCGCTAAATTGTCAATTTCACGGCTCAAACTATCTAGTTCATTAAATATCGCATTTATTTCAGATGCTTCAGTTAATCTCGGCGAGGTCTTGTTGAGAACATCGTTAAGCTTGTCTTTAACCATCAGCATTTTTACTTCAAAAGGACCGCAGGAGATTGGAAGATTTCTCTTGACTTCATCCAGTTCATCTTCAGAGATTTGTAGCTTTGCCTTGAGGTCTTTGACCTTTTCCATGATCATGTCGATTGTTGCTGTTTTTTTAGGGGTATAATCGATCAGGAAGGTGGGTAGTGTGAATATAAAAGTCGCAAAAGTGGCGATTGCCATCTGTGCACCATTAATATCAACCCTAAACGCTAACGGAACTTGAAGACCGCTTGCTAAGATGAAGAACAATGCGACCCCAACGGTTGCCGACAGGATAGGGAGAAGCCTCTCGCCATGCGAGATATTGCTCTTTGCGAAGAACATGCGTGTCAAGAAGACAAAAGCCGAAACTATACCGATTACCATAAACAAAAACAGAACTATTCCAGGCAGAGAATCGAAATAGTGGGATAACACCGTAAGTACAGTGCGTTCCATTACTGGAGGGGTTCCCGTAATTTGGTCACTTATGGCGTATACAGCTTTGGATGTATCGTATAACCTGAATTGAAGCATTGACTCTTGAACTTGTGTGAAAATCTCTGTCAAAGGAACAAAAACGGGTGGACTGGTGCCAGGTTCAACCCACCAATCCCACTTCTCTATTGGTAAGATCAGGTTCAAGTACTGCATTACTTGCAGGGGCACTGAAATCAACGCGTAGTATACGACAGACAGAAACGAGATTCTTTTGAAGAGAACCATGGCAGTGAAAATCAAGGGTATGGCAAGAAAGTAGGTTGGACCGAAGAAAAGCGAAATCGCTGCAATTATGCCTAAGTTAATGGAAATAACCGCTTTGCGGCTGTGAAAAATCACAGGAAGAGCCGTGAACAGGAAGAGGAAAACAAAAACAAAGGCTCCGCGAATTTCAGGTTCGCCCAGCATCAATATGAAATTCATTTTGGACAGGTTATACATCAAGCCTAGCCCGATAGTCAAGCCGCCTATGGGCATACCAATTCTTGGTTTCTTATATGTAAGAAAAGCTATTAGCACGGCTAGGATCGCCGGCAATGGTTGTGGAAAAAGCGGCAATATTGATAATCCTAAAAGCATGCTAGCGAGCGTAATCGGCAAAATCAGGAGCTTGAAAAATTCTGGCTCAGCCGCGATTTCTTTCTCTTTCTTTGCTTTCTTCTCTGGCTTTTCTTTCTTTTCTTTTTTCTTGTCTTCCTCTTTTTGCTTTCGTTTTTTTCTACCTAAGCCTCGAAACGCCAATTTCCACGGTGAGGGGATGGGTTTTTCCGCCTTTTCAGATGCCGGTTGTTCTGGGGTCAGTTCCTCTGTTTCTTCCGCTACAAGCTCGGCGGTTGGTTCTGGCTCTTGAGTTGAGGGTTCTGAGGCTACTTCTGTTTCTTCAGCTACAGGCTCTGGGGCTGGTTCTTCTGTCTTTTCAGCTGGAGTTTCTGGAACTATTTCTTCCTTCTCCTCCGCAACAGGTTCCGAGGTAGGTTCTTCTGTTGCTTCAGATGCAGCCGCTGGGGTTGGTTTGTCTATCTCTTCAGCTGGAGGCTCTGGAGTCAACTCTTCTGGCGCTTCAGCTACAGGCTCCATTGGTTTTTCTGGTTCAGGCGCACTTTCTCTCTCTTTCTTTTTTTGCCGTCGTTTTTTAAACCAGTCCCCAACTCCCACTCTGCGTAGCTCTCCCCGACCTTAAATGACTAACCTAAAACCTTATCTTGCCAACTATTCTTAAAGCTTACCGTGAAAAACTGCAATGGTTAGAAAAGGCAAACGTAAACCTCGTGTCAATGCTGTTGAACCAACCCCAGAAGAGCATACTGAACCTCTAAAGCCAACTTTTCACAAGCAAACTATCATATGCATAGGGGAATATCCGATAAAGATTCTTCTAAGGGGGTCTCTAGTGGAGAAGAAAGAGGAGCCTCTGCCCATATTTATTGACAAGTCCAGCGAAGACATTGCTGAATGGAGCCAATCCAGTCTTAATCCAGACACTATTTTGGGTCTTGATATGAATATTGACACTCATTTTTGGTTCCAAGTTTTGCCCTGCATTGCGAACGATGGTGCTTTCATTGCGCGTTTAAAAGACAAACCTATCGACAACTTACGTGGAGCTGTAATAGCGTCATCTTTATGGGATGGTGTCGGTAGCGGTTTATTGCCTGCCTTGATTTCGCAATTCAAAGAGCGGAACACAAATGCTGTAGCCTTCGGTGTTTTGCCTTCCAAAATGCAGCCTTCCGATGTTCATTTTAATGCTTTCTCGTCTATTGGAATATGTGTATCAAAGGGTTTCGCATCTCTTCTGCTTTTAGATAGGGATCAACTCGAAAGTTATGTAGGAGTTGACAGACGCGGCTTTATACTAAAGGGCAACGTTATTTTTAATTATCTGCTGGAATTGGTGTCGGCTAAGGAAACGTTTGTTCAAGAACTCTCCGAGTTGTCTAGGGCCTTTGATGTTAGAATGTACACGGTTCTATCCGCTACAGGAGCCAGTCTTGGCATATATGGCTCCATCAAAAATATACTCGACTCCGCATTATCCAGACCTCTTTTAAAATTTGACCTGTCGAGCGCATCAGTGCTTTATGTTCTTCTCCGTGTACCTCTTAAACTCAAGGAAAAACTTTCAAGGGGAAAAATTGAATTAGCAATAGCCAACTGGTTTAAAGACAAAGCCAGTCTCCAATCTATCTTCATAAGTGAACCCGTATACGTAGAAGACGCTAGTGACCGAATAGATGTAGTTATGTTTGTTGGAGGCTTCGACGTAACTAAGATGTTCGTTTCGATGGAGAAAAAAGTGAGGGAAATAAAGAGCTTCGTAATAAAACAGGGTTCAATAAAAGAGGATGAGTGGCAAGCTATCGTCAAAAGTTTAGTAACACATTGAAGCTACTTCTTACCAACGGCTTCGTTTTGTGTCTGGTAACCATTTTTTATCTTGTTGACGATCTGCGTTGCCGCAATTCCGCCCTCGAGGAGGAGGGAACGAGAAAGATGCCTCTCAAAATCACTTGACTTAGTATATAATAGTTGCATCTCATCGAATGCCTCCATATGTTCTGGTTTTGCTCTGCCCCCCACAACTAGCACCTTTGTTACCCATGGTTCCCGAGCCTCAATTACGCGCACTGTTATTGTTCTTGATACTTCGCTGGTGACGTATGCTGCTAGGGCCGTGTATAACTCTTGTGATAGATCTTCGCTCCATAGCTTCGGAGGGGCCTCTACAGTTACCCAGAGGTAATCCGATTTATAGGTTGGCTTGTATCCCATGATGGCCGGTGTTTTGAACATGCGTATTAGGCTTTTGATGTAATCGTTGTAGTGTCGCATATCCAGTATGTCTCTGATTATTCTATTTTCGGTAAGGGTCTCTTCTTGTTCAGTCAGTATCTTAAAGATTATTTTTACTTTCTCTTTATCAGTGATTTCCGCTGATTTTTCGTAGTAACATTTGGGTTGTTTTATTTCAGCAATTTTTTCGTCATATTCTCTGTATAAATCCACTATCTTGCCCAATCTCTTGCGATAATCTGAAGTAACGTGAATCTTTTTAGCTAGTTGGTCATACAATTTGATTATGCTTTCCACTTTTTCAAGCTCGATCAAGGTGTAGGCGTGTTCTTCTTGAATTCTTTTTATATCCCTTTCAATATGAATAAGTTGTTCTCTAGAGTATCTCTTCATACTGAGGATCTTTCTAACCTGGCGTTCCTGCTTTAATTTGTCGAATTCTTTCCTTTTCATTTCTTCCTCTATCCTCATTAGTTCAGAGTCGACGACGCCTTTTTTATCAATATATCTTTCTATTATTTCACTTAGGTAAGCAACGTATTCGTCGATAATCTTTGTTTCATCTACTGGCTTTCTAAGCATTAACTGCACTATGAGGTAGAGGGTTTCCAATTCAGATTGAATGTTTTTCAACTCTTCTAATTCAGCCTTCGATTCTGGAAGAGCTTCGTAGTATCTGATTAGGGCTTCACCAAAATACCTTGTTTCATCGTAAAACCTGAGGATCTTAAGAGACTTATCTGCAATCTCCGCTAGGTTCATGAAATCATCTAGAATTCTCTTTTGCCTTACCGTGAAGACCTGCGAACTTGGAATTAGTTGCTCCAGACGCTCAAAGATAGACGCTTTGCTTTCGGGGAAATCGAGGTATGTTTTCGAGAATTGAGAAAGTAATCTTTCTATGTTGTTCCTGCTTCTGGATCCCTTCCGGTGAAGCGTCAATTTCACTATGGCGTCCTCTATTGGCCCGGTCTTATGCATCATTTTGATGGTTTCTAGGTACCCCATCAGTTCTCTCATCCAATTTCTCGCTTGGAGCTCTATGCCCTTAACATGTAATGCCAAGTTTTCTTCAAGCTTTGGATTGCTGTAAATAATTCCCTTAATTTTCTCCTCAAATTTCTCTTCGTCGTAGGTGCCACTCTTTATGAGGTAGTTTTTGTAGAGGTTCCGTGTGTCTTCATTATTGCCCTCCATTATTTTATGAATTCTCTCTAAGACTTCGAGTTTTTCCCTTCTATGCTCATATAGTAGTTGCTTGTTTTCGTAGTCGATTTTGAAGGCTTGAATGTATTCGTTCATCGGATATGTTACTTTTACCATGCCCAGAGTGTGGACGTAATTATCTGCGAGCCCAACTTCTGTTCCTATTCCACCCATTAGATCAGCTAAATCAAAGTCCATTAGAACATAGAGCATGTCCACGATCATTTCATCCATTTCCCTTCGAGCAGCAACAATGTTGCCTACCTTGGNGTACGCAGGCAGTAGCGGCAAGTAAACGAGCGCATTTAGAGGATTCCGATAATATTCGCCATACGTCTTGGTGACATACTCATTATAATCCTTGTTCAAAACCAGAGAAAGTTCGTTCATAGCTGTGAAGGCCGAGCATCCCTTTGCTGGAGGGTCATCTCCACTACATGGAGCTATCACAAAAGCTATTATTGGCACACCAGACCCTACGACTTTCCGTAAATGCCGTGTGAAATCAAAAAACATGCCACTTCCGGTGCCCCCGCCTAATCCATATATTACGATGATGGTTGGGGTGATTATTGATGAGAGCGCCTGTTCTTTGAATGAGTTTATGAAATTTCTGATTATGCCAAGTTGATAGTAGTTTAAGGCATATATTGCCTTGGCTAGTGCTCTTCTTCTACCCGCGCCTCCTGCCATTGGAGGTATAGCCATTGTTGAGTCAAGCCATGGGTGAAAGTTAAGTTTGGCTCCTTCCTTAACTAGATATTCATTGTATTTTTGGTTAATGAAGTCAAACATTGCTTCGGCAGTTGGAAACTTTACTGATTGAGCAATCAATCGCAACCTTTCGGCTGGGATGCCCGCTCTAACAAGTGAATTCAATATTTTCTCATGGGTATCCTGCAGGGCTCTGATTTCAGGATCAGCTATGTCAATCGCCAAGAGGGAAAGTCTTGTAATATCTCTTTTTAATAGTTCCATAGTTCTCTCGCTTTTCAAGAAAGTTTCTACGATGTTAGTTCCTGCCGAGCCAAGCCCTATCAATTGCACGCTGTTTTGGTATATTTTCGTGTTTTTCACAACCCAACTATGCTTTTAAGTCTGTCTTTAACGCTTTCCAAGCTTGATGAAATACTTCTATCAACCTTTGATGCTCTCAATGTCAACCCTTCCAAATCCTTAATTTGGTCTTCAATAATCAATAGAACGTATTGCAGTTTTCCC
>JGI2173J19968_10000352_pt1 | contig 16743 bp, 16 predicted proteins | sample DeeMarSWOR136_30_FD_19968 | JGI IMG/M metagenome (IMG submission 19968) | reverse complement strand
CAGTTGGACTTTTTACGAAGCCGTCAAAACTGAAATCAGCAGGTTATGGAACATTCCTGATCACCAGCAAGGTATTAGATGCAAGGCGCCGAGGAGCGACGGCTGAGGCGTATGGAGCAATACGCCGCAAGGAGGAGGGATTGAAGGCAACGCCGCAGATGATGCCTTGATGGTGGATCAGGGTGACCCATTGTAAAACCCGAGACCTGGTAAGAAAACCTCGGTCCCTGCAGGGCTCATGTACTTTCCAGGAGCACATAGCCGACGGTGACCCCAATCCCGATTTGCCAATGTACAAGAACTCTTGGTTCCGATATTCCAGAAAGCAGAACTTTTAGTTCCACTATCTAATTTCTCTTTTATTTTAGTGGATTGAGCCATCTCCGTCCGTCCTTCCTTATCCAAATCAAACCCCCGATCATAAGTTTCGGAACCGATAGTTCCTAAATTTATTTCTCAAAAATTAATATATTTAATAAATTCAATATGTTACAGAAATGGCATGGCTGTTGCTTTATCGGAATGAAGAGAACTGGGTTTAACAGGGCTTAGACTTCATCACAGAGAGGAGGTAAATAACCATGTTGACTGTTACATTTATCATCGCAATTGTCGCCCTCATCATTTCAATCCTTGCTTATCGGAGGACCGGTGGGGCAAGGGAATTGAAGGATACGGTCGATTCGCTGTCATCGACCATGGAATCCCTCAAGGACCGCACAGGGGAAAGCGTAAGGGAGCAGGTGGAAAGACTGACGTCGGTCACAGAATCCGTCAGGGTTAAGACCGCCGATGCCATCGACCGGCTGGAAAAATCGTTAAGAGCGACGCCGGAGAAAAAACGTGCGAGGAAGAAGCCTCCCAGAGAGAAACTCCCTGAGGAAGAACCTGCTGTATCGAAAACACCTGAATGAGAAAAGGGAATAGCGCCTCCTATTGAAAATAGAGCATCGTGAAGAAGGGCCTTTTGGCCCTTCCCATCATTCCTCTGTCGCATTTGGGGCATTGGCATGAATATTCATAATCAGGGTAAGGCATGCGGACCGACCTCCTTTGCCACTGACAAATAGGTTCCTAGAGCACCATTATATAACCCACGTCGAGGTGAAGAGCCATGAATTACGGTAAACTCATCGTCATCGTTTTCGTTTTCATCGTAGCCGTTTCCTTCGCGTCGGAAAACACTCAATCCGTAACCCTTCGCTACTATTTTAACTTGGAGACGCCATCCTTTCCCATGTACCTCTTGATGTTCATCCCACTATTCATCGGTATCGTGGTGGGGAGCCTTGTCGGGTTGGGTAGCCGTCTCCGCCTAAAAAACACCGTCAAGCAACTCAGCAAATCAAACAAGAAATTGGCGGACCGGTTGAAAGAGGCCCAGGAGGCTCCAATCTCCGAGGAATACGAAACTACGATACCGGAGGAGATGGTAAAGGAGACGGAGGAAATCTCCACGAGATAACCGGTGATGATGAGAAATCCTTTCTAACAAGACTATGAAGGTGAGTTGTGAAGGTTAAGGCCTGGCCCTGTGCGATGGCGGCAGAGGGCCGATTTTTTTCGAATCCTCAATCATGGAGCTTTTCAGGTTACCCAGTGGCCGGTCTTAGTTTTCTATGAGACACATTAATAATGACAGCGTCAACTGGAGGGACTATGTCAAGGAATCTTTTTTGGATGGCAATGTTCGTCTTTCTGTTTTTGATGGGTCTCGGTGTAAGGAAAGATGTTCTAGCTGATCAAAAGATAGTAATTGGATGGCTCGAAGAGGTATATCTGCCGGAATGCGATTTTATCATAAAGGCAAAAATAGATACAGGAGCGAAGAATTCGTCTATCCATGCAGTAGATCTTGAATACATCGCGCCAAAGGGTAAAGCGCAAAGTTCCAGAATCCGTTTCAGGACCATGGATCTCAAGGGTAAATCCCGGATCATCGAGGCCGACTTGGTGAGGGAAGCGCACATAAAAAAGTCAAGCGCTATTACGAGGACGAGGCCGGAGATCGAGCTTGAGGTGTGCCTCGGGGGGGTTAGAAAACGGATTCGAGTCAATTTGGCAGACCGCGGGGGCATGAATTACAGGATGATTCTCGGCCGAACGGCCCTTGAAGGGGATTTTATCGTGGACATAAGCAAGAAGTACGTTGGAGGGCCACGTTGCCCAAAACCATAGGGGAAAATGCTCTTTCTCTTCAGATAACGAGGAAATTCTAACATGAAAGCGCCTTTCAAGGGCAGAACGGAAATCCTGCTCATTGCATCTTTCTTCATTTCCCTTTTTTTCGGATCGTTCATCTACAAGGCCCTCTTCCTCAAGTACCCCGTCTTATCGAAACCCGTCAAAAACCTGTGGACCTTCGAGCTGAAGATCCATTTCCAAGGTGTTGGAAAAACGATCGCAGTCCGTCATTATCTCCCCAGCGACGATGTGGGGCAGATGGTTCTGGAGGAGGAGTTCGTCTCGAGAAATCTCGATTTCTTCATAGGAAAGGAAGGGGGTAACACCTTCGTCCAATGGATCGGTAAACCCCTAAAAGGGGATGTTCAACTCTTTTACAGGGGGACCGTTCAGACTTGGCCCAGAACACCCGGCTTAATCAGCAGTTCATTAAAGGAGAAATATCCTTCCAAGGTATCTCAATATCTCCTCGCAAAACCCGAGGTGGAATCCATCGCCGTTGAGATTAAAGAATTTCTGGGCGGACTTGTGGGGGAAAAGAAGAACAATCTCGAAAAGATAAGGGGCATCTATGACTTTCTGGTCCAAGATGTTGAGACAGTTCCCTTCTCCAAGGAGACGAGTTTAACGGCGCCCATCAGGACGAGAAAGGCAACCATTGCGGAGAAGAAGAGACTTTTCATCTACTTGTCGCGTATGGCGGGGGTTCCTACCCGAGCTGTCCACGGGATATCCTTTGGCCAAGAGATCAAACAGAAGAGAATTCTCAGTTGGGCCGAGGTCCTTTCCCGAGAAGCATGGGTACCCATTGATGTTGAAAACCGGTTGTTTGCTCAATTGCCCGAAAACCTCCTCATACTCTATCGAGGGGACGCGCCTTTCATGGATTCTTCAGGAGTGAAAAGCCTGGAATACGGCTACACCGCGAAACAGAAGGAACAGTGGTCGTTCAGCCTCTTTTACGGAACGGCCACAAAAGTGGGCTCGAAAGTGCACGAGTGGTCGCTCTTCTCGCTGCCGGTAGAAGCGCAAGAGGTCTTTCGGGTTATCCTGATGATTCCCCTGGGCGCTTTGATCGTCTCAATATTCAGAAATATCATTGGAATTAGGACATTCGGCACATTCATGCCGGTTCTCATCGCCCTCGCGTTCAGGAATACAAAGCTGGGCTGGGGATTGGTACTTTTCTCCATGGTAATTACCCTTGGCCTTGTATCCAGGTGGTACATGGATCGGCTGAGGCTTCTGCTGGTACCACGGCTATCGGTGGTTGTCACGGTCCTCGTCATCATTTTGGCAATCGGTTCCCTCATCGGCCACCACGCGGGAACGTACCGAATCCTGGCCGTGGCTCTCTTTCCCATGGTCATCATGACCATGACCATCGAGAGGCTTTCAATCATTCTCATGGAAAGAGGGGCAAGCGATGCTATCAAGGTAAGCCTGGGTACACTACTTGCAGCTACCTTTGGTTATTTTGCGATGTCCATCGTTACGGTTCAGGATTTCTTCTTTGCATTTCCCGAGGTCCTTTTTGCGCTAATCGGGGTGCAGATTCTCATGGGCCGCTATACCGGATATCGCCTTACGGAATATTCTCGGTTCCACAGTTTTATAACAGGTGGGGGGAAAAGCTAGACTATTTGCAGAAATCCTCCTGAAATATCCTAGGTGAGAAAACATGTGGTTCAACCCTCTGAAAAAACTTGGAATATTGGGCATTAACCAGAGGAATGCGGACTTTATGCTCTTGGTCAACCCGAGGAAGTATTATCCGCTCGTAGATGACAAGTTGTTATCGAAACACCTGGCCATCCAAAAAGGGATTAACGTTCCCGAGCTCTACGGAATGATTCAATATCACCATGAAATTCGAAACGTTCTCAAGATAGCGGAAGCTCATTACCAATTCGTTGTGAAACCATCCATGGGAAGTGGAGGGGAAGGCATACTCGTCATTGTAGGGCATGACGAAACCGGCTTCGAAAAGGCCAGTGGCGAGATAATTTCCTCCGAGGATTTGATGCATTACATTTCGGGAATACTGTCCGGGCTTTATTCCTTGGGCGGACAGGACGATAAGGCCCTCATCGAGTATAAGGTCGAGGTGGCCCCTGTTTTTGAAAACATAGCATATCGAGGGATCCCGGATGTTCGCGTCATCGTGTACATGGGGGTTCCCGTAATGTCAATGGTGAGGCTCCCTACGAGGGAATCGGATGGCAAGGCGAACCTTCACCAGGGGGCTGTTGGCGTCGGAGTGGACTTAAATGAAGGCATCACCCTCCGCGGGGTTCACCATGATCGGGTCGTCCGTACTCACCCCGATACGAATCAGCCCATTGAAGGGATTAAAATCCCCTATTGGGAGGAAATCCTCACTATTGCCGCCCTTTCCCACGAAATGACAGGGCTCGGTTACATAGGCGTCGACGTAGTAATCGATCGAGAAAAGGGACCTATGGTCCTGGAATTCAACGCCAGGCCTGGACTGAGCATTCAGATTGCCAATGGGAGCGGGCTTTTTCCCAGATTGATTGCTGTCGATGCACAGCACGTAGAGGAATTATCCCTCGAAGAAAGAACCCGTCTAGGGCAACGTATCGCCCAGAGCCAAAGGCTCAGAATTCTCCAATGATCAATGGCCCCTGGAGATACTCTTCCATACCTCCGGCAAATGGTTCCCTTTCCGATATCAGTGTTTTATTTTCCCCTTTAAATCCTCAATCACCTCAAACTCGGGAAAAACTCCGGCTGACAGCGGACACAGGGCTTATTCTTTGTTTTTTTTAAAAGATTCATATATACTCGAATTCAAAGAGAGACAGGGGAGGCGTAGATGAGTGTTGTTCTTTTGGTTGTGTTTATCTGCATTTCCTACTTAATCGTCCGGGTTGGCTCAATTGCCCTGGAGATGACGGGCATGGAGAGGTCCAGGGCAAGATTTCAGGCGCTTTCCGCTTTTTCGGGAACCGGATTCACCACCAGGGAAGCAGAGCTGGTGGTGACTCACCCACGAAGGAGGAAGATCGTCACCTACCTCATGATCCTGGGAAATGCCGGCATCGTTTCGGTGATTGCCACATTCGTTCTCTCCCTCAGACAAACGGGTACTTTCCGACCTTCTCTCAATCTCGTTATTATCGCGGCCTCCCTGTTTATTCTGTATCGGATAGCCTCACACCAGACTTTTGCAAAGAAGTTGACCCAGAAGATTCGCGAAACCCTCAGGGAAAAGCTGCACTTCCAAAAAGTCCATGTGGAGGAGCTCCTGCACCAATCCGATGGATACGGCGTCGCCTCAGTCCTCGTTGGAAGGAGATCGAAGGTCGTTGGGTTAACCCTGAGTGAATCCGGTTTCAAGGAGAGAGATCTCATGATCCTCTCCGTTGAAAGGGATGAGGAAATGATCCCTGTTCCCAAGGCTCAGACTAAGATCAGGGTTGGCGATCGCCTGATCTGCTACGGGAAATTGGACAACCTGAAAGGCCTTGTCTGAGGTAAATCAGCTGAAAGGAGGTGTTCTTATGGGAAAGACCATTGTCTTTGTGATTCTCGCGGTTCTTATCCTTCTCTTCGTGATTCAAAACACCCAGGTCGTGGAGACACGGTTCCTCGTCTGGACAATTTCCATGTCCAGGTCCTTGCTGCTCCTGGGTACCTTTATCATAGGGGTTATCGCGGGCTGGTTGTTGAGAAGACCGAAGCATAGAGGATAGACGAGGGCAAGAGAGCATGTCCTCGGGAGGAATGCTTTTCTCAGGAGGCTGTAAGGCAAGCCTTGTAATTATATTTTGCTATGGGAGGTGTGAAATATGAGCGCTGAAGCAAAGGTTGTCAAAGGAGGCTTCAGGGCAACACTCGCCCTGATTATTTCGATCATTGCCCTCATTGTGGCCATTGTCGCCTTCAACCGCACTGGCGGCCAAGCTGACCTCAATGCCCAGGTCAAGGACCTCCGGACAAAAATGGAAAAGATGAAGAAGGAGACCACGGAAAAGGTGGGCAAGGTACGTGAGGAGACGGCCAAAGCCCTCGAAAAAGTGGGAATAGACATTAAGAAAGAGGAAAAGAAGGATTAACCTGGGATCATCGTCGGTTTTGCTGCTCAGCGCACCATTGCCACGCTTCTAGCGAGCCTCCAGGTTACCAACACAACGGACCGGACGGTGGAATTACGGAGACTGATGAGCGCATTGGACGCTCCGACTACCTGGAATCGGCATTGCCCGCACCCCGGAATGATGAAATCAAAAAGCTGATTCCTCATACCAAGGGGATAACGGGGGAATTTTCGCCGATCATTCGGTGGGAGGTGATTTGTAATGGATCTACTAGGAATGAAAAGATTTAAAAGAACCGGGATCAAGGAAAAGGTTGGGCTTCCACCGGGAACGCTCGTGCACATAGGGGAGCGAAAGACAGAGAAAGTAAAGATCACCGTTATTGATTACGATTCGAAAAATTTTCAGGAAAAAGAGGCCGAGAAGATCGAGGAGTGCTTTCCCTTTAAGGATAAACCAACGGTAACGTGGATCAACATAGACGGACTCCAGGAAGTGGAGGTTGTGGAGAAAATCGGAATCCATTTCGGCGTACATCCCCTCATAATGGAGGATATTCTGCATACGGGACAACGTCCGAAGGCAGAGGATCTTGGGGACTACCTCTTTATCGTCTTGAAGATGATCTACCACGATGAAAACGAGGATGAGATCATGGGCGAGCAGATAAGTTTGATTCTCGGCCACAACTACGTCATCTCTTTTCAGGAAAGAGAGGGAGATGTCTTCAACCAAATCAGAGAGCGAATCAGGAATTCAAAAGGTCGCATCAGAAGGGGAGGGGCCGACTATCTCGCGTATACTTTGCTCGACGCAGTAGTTGACCACTATTTCGTCATCTTGGAAAAACTTGGAGAGAGAATAGAGTCTTTGGAGGAAGAGTTGGTCACAAATCCGACGCCGGAAACCCTGCAGATCATCCACACATTAAAGAGGAACCTAATATTCCTCCGCAAGTCGGTGTGGCCGCTAAGGGAGGTGATCAATGCTCTGGAGAGGGGAGAATCTCCCCTGATTACAAAGCCGACCGGCATATACCTGAGAGACGTTTACGATCACACCATTCAGGTCATTGATACGATAGAGACCTTTCGGGACATGGTTTCCGGGATGCTTGATATCTATCTTTCAAGCCTCAGCAATCGAATGAATGAGGTGATGAAGGTATTAACGATCATGGCGACCATATTTATTCCCCTCACATTTATTGCCGGAATATACGGGATGAATTTCAAGTTCATGCCGGAGCTTGAGTGGCATTGGGGCTACCCCAGTGCTCTCATCGTCATGCTCATAGTCGTGGGCTTCATGGTAATGTATTTCAGAAAAAAGAAATGGCTCTGAGTCCAGAAGGCGTTTGCCCTATCGTATTTCTTTTTCACATTTTCAGATAGGGTCAAGGCATTGTCGACTCCAGGGTGGTGGCCCGTGGGCCAAGAAAGCAGACCCATAGGCAGGACTTCACGTGACGAGAAAATCGAAACAGACGAAAAACAATACACCCGATAGGAGATTCGGTACTTTCGGCGGGGTATTCACGCCAGACGTGTTAACCATTCTCGGCGTGATTATGTACCTCCGATTAGGCTGGGTGGTCGGGAACGCCGGGTTCGTGGGAGCGGTTCTTATCATTCTTTTGGCGAAAACCGTTACCACCTGCACCGGTCTCTCTATGTCCTCTATTACGACCAACATCAAGATCGGGGCCGGTGGGGCATACTCGATCATCTCTAAATCATTGGGCCTCGAGGCAGGCGGAAGCATAGGGATATCACTGTACATTGCGCAGACCCTCTCAGCTGCTCTGTATATCATTGGATTCACCGAGGGCTGGCTCCGTGTCTTCCCTGACCACACGCCCATCGTGGTATCGAGCATCGCCTGGATCAGTCTGTTGATCATTTCATATATAAGCGCACAATTAGCCATTAGAGTTCAATACATCATTATGACCGTGATCGGAATTTCCCTCTTATCATTTTTTCTCACCCCGGCCAAGCCGGTAGCTCAATTCGTTTTGTATGGAAATTTTGAAGACGCTGGTTTCTGGAGGGTGTTTGCCGTGTTTTTCCCGGCCGTCACGGGTATTATGGCCGGCGCCAACTTGTCAGGAGATTTAAAAGATCCACGCCGCTCAATTCCATTAGGTACCATAAGCTCAATCGTGGTAACCATGATCATTTACATAGCCCTTGCCTACATGGCAGCAAGCATTGCCGCTCCAGAGGAACTCCGCACCAACCAATTGATCATGGTGGATAAAGCCATGTGGGGGCGGGCGGTCATCGCGGGAATCATGGGCGCAACGCTGTCCTCTGCCTTAGGGAGTATGCTTGGGGCGCCTCGCATTTTACAGGCTTTGGCCGAGCAGAAAACAATTCCATTTTCCAGAATGTTTTCCGTGAAAACCGAAAGCAACGAACCACGCAACGCCATCATTTTTACCGGTATTTTCATAGAACTCGCGCTTATCGTGGGAAACCTCAATTTTTTGGCCTCGCTTATCACCATGTTTTTTCTTATCACTTACGGCATGTTGAATCTGGTTGTATTTATCGAACAAGCCATGAAGATAATTAGCTTTCGTCCAACGTTCAAGATACCCATCTTCGTACCACTTCTGGGCGCCGTACTTTGTATATTCATGATGTTCCTCATAGATCCCATCTTTAGCGCCGTGGCTGCAATTATCATTGTGATTTTGTATATATGGTTGGCGCACAAAGGGTTAGAGGCCAAATGGGGAGACATCCGAGGAGGTCTCGTATTGTTCTTAACAGAAAAAGCGGCAAAGTTGGCCCAGAGATTCCCACGCCATCAGATCTCGTGGAAACCCGACCTACTGCTCCCTATAGAGGAACCGGAGGCTTGGACCGGACCGTTACTCCTTATTCAAAACATTGTGTATCCCTCGGGCAGTATTTTCGCTTTCACCATGAGAGAAGGAAGGATAGAAGAAACCCAAAAGGCCCTTGATGAACTCTTCTTGCCGCTCAAGGAACAGGGAGCTTTGGTCTATACAACAGTCATTAAAGAGTCCGACTTTTTGCATGGAGTGTCATTGGTTATTCAAATCTTAAGAAGCAGGACCTTTCGGCCGAATATCCTTTTTTTGTCCCTTGGACGGGATAGTAAAAAAGATGCAACTATCAATCAGTTAGTCGCTCAGGCATCGAAATATGACATGGGCGTCATTCTCCTGTGCCAACATCCGCGCATGGCTTTTGGCATGCAAAGGGATGTGAACCTCTGGTTGCGCGACAAGAGCCCGAACTGGCATCTGGCAATGTTGATAACGCTCCAGCTGCAATTGAACTGGGAGGGGAAAATCAATCTGATAACAACAACATCGGATAAGACGGATAAGAAACGATTGCAGGGTTTTTTGGAGCGGATGAGTGATAGAGCCCGGTTGCCCTCGATGACCGACTTCCACGTGTTGTTTGGTTCTTTTAAAGAATCCCTAAAAATAGCCCCCCGGGCCGATGTTAATATTCTTGGACTGGGGCCGGGCAATATTCCATTCGGTCGGACCCGAGAGGTGAGGGATTTAACCAACTCATCCTGCATTTTTATCAGGGACTCGGGGCAGGAAAGTGCACTGGTCTGAGCACTGCATTCTTACCCTGTTGAAGCCAAACTCTTAAGACTCCAGTTGGGCGGGTTACAATAATCGGTGAAGTTCGAGAAAAATAGGAATAATGCTCGCATCTTTCGTCCATCTCAGCCAAGATATTAAAAAAACAACGGTATGGGGGTTCCAGCGGTCGAGGTGTTTTTTCGTTTGATGAACACAAGGCTACAAAGCGGCAACAATCTGTAACCGAGGGGACAGATCAGATGGCAAAAAGGGACTATTACCAGATGAAGGCCAAAGAGATCCTGGAGGCTTTGGGCACAACCGAGAAAGGACTTCCTCGTGACGAAGCAGAAAAACGGCGCGAGAAATATGGCCCGAACGAAATCAGAACCGACGTCAGTGTGCCGAAATGGCTCCTCTTCCTCTCACAGTTCAAGGAAGTCCTGGTCGTCGTGCTGATCGTCGCTGGCATTATCTCTTTTGTCATCGGTATCCTTAACAACAGCCCCGAGAGCATCCGCAACGGGGCGGTAATGTTCGTCATCGTGCTAATTAACGCGATTATCGGCTTTGTGCANCAATACAAGGCGGGTAAGATTCTTGAGCGGCTCAGGGAGCTGATCAAGTCGCCCGCACGGGTGATGGTCGACCGCGAGTTAAGCGAGATATCGCAGGACCAGCTGGTGCCGGGCGATATCGTCCGGCTGGAGGAAGGCGACAAAGTGCCGGCCGATATGCGGATTATCGAATCGTTCAACCTGCGCACGAACGACTTTTCCCTGACCGGGGAGTCCATGCCACACGGAAGGCAGACTAATGCCATAAAGGAGCGTTGCGTGCTGGCCGACCGGGACAATATGGCCTACCTCGGCACAACCGTCGCTTCGGGAAACGCCACGGGCGTGGTGGTGTGGACGGGTATGCATACGGAGATGGGTAAAATCGCCAACATGACAGAGGAGACCCGTAAGACCAAGTCTCCCCTGGAGAAAGAGCTCGCGGTTTTGGCGAACTGGCTCACGGGAATCGTTGTCGTGATCAGCGGCATCCTGTTCCTGGTGGCGCTTTGGCAGGGCTTCAGCTTTGTTGTGAGCATGATCTATGCCCTCGGGATCGCCGTCGCAGCGGTGCCCCAGGCGCTGCCCGCCCAGGTCACGGTGGCACTATCCACCACGAGCAAGCGCCTGGCCGAGCGGAATGCAGTGGTCAAAAACCTCCCTTCCGTGGAGACGCTGGGATCGACAAGCGTTATCTGTACGGACAAGACGGGCACGCTAACCAAGAACGAGATGACGGTAACAACCGTCTGGTTCAACGAGAAAGAGTACGAGGTCACGGGGATCGGGTACGAGCCAAAAGGCGAAATGCTTGACGGGAACGGTGACCCCCTGAGCAAGGAGCAGATTGATGAAATCGAAATTATGATGGACGCGGCAACAATGGCGTCCAACGCCGAGATTCATCCGCCTGATGACGAACACTTCGGCTGGTACCCCGTTGGGGATCCAACCGAAGCTGCGCTGATCACAATGTCAACAAAACTGGGCACCCGTTCGCCACGGGAGGACGAGGAGAACCCTGAGCTGTACGAATTCCCCTTCGACGCCCAGCGTAAGCGCATGAGTTCCGTACGAGAGTTCGGGAAGCGCCNGCAACTAGCCATGAAGGGAGCCACGGACAGCGTTCTGTCCATATCCAAGTTCATTTACCGGNACGGTGAAACCGTGCCGATCACGGAGCCGGACAAGGAGCGAATCAGGTCGCTTAATGAGGCTTATTCTAAGCGTGCCCTGCGTGTGCTCGCNATCGCTTTTCGCCCTCTGGAACCAAGCGGCNGGGATTACGTCCTGGATGAGGTTGAAAAGGATGTCGTTTTCCTCGGGCTGGTGGGCATGATGGATCCGCCGAAGGAGGGGGTGAAGGAGGCGATCGCGAATTGCCACGAGGCCCATATACGAATGGTTATTATGACGGGGGACCACGCAATTACAGCACAGGCCGTCGGCAAAGAGATAGGGCTTTCGAAAACCGGTGAACCACCCGTTTTCACCGGGGCACAATTGGAGGAGATGAGCGATAAGGAACTCACCCAGGTCTTGGAAGGGGCTGATGCGGTAATCTGCTCCCGTGTAACACCGGAAGAAAAGCTCCGTATCGTCAAACTCCTTGAAGCGCAGGGCGAAGTCGTGGCAGTGACCGGGGACGGGGTTAATGATGCACCGGCGTTGAAGCGGGCGGCCATTGGCGTGGCCATGGGCCGGACCGGCACAGACGTGGCCAAGGAGGCGGCGGAGCTTGTGCTGCTGGACGACAGCTTCCCGACCCTCGTGGAAGCCGTCAAAGGAGGTCGAACCATTTACAATAACCTGAAGAAAACGGTTCTGGCCTCGATGACCACAAACGCAGCTGAATTGGTGGTGGTTCTCATGGGGCTTGCCGCTGTGTCACTCCGGAACTGGGCGATCCCGATTCTGGCGATCCAGATCCTGGCAATTGATCTGCTGGCCGAGATCATGCCGCTGACTTTCCTGGCCTTCGATCCGGCCTCGGACGAGATGATGAGATCGCTCCCTCGCGACCAAAAGGAACACATCATGAATAAGTACACCTCGGTCGAGATATCCTTCCTGGGTACGCTCATAGGGGCGCTCGCGTTTACCAACTTCGCCCTGTACACGTTTAGAGAGGGCGTGACGCTGACCGTGGGCACCGAGAACACCCTGAGCTACGCTCGGGCTACAACACTGTCTTACCTGACTATAGCATACTGCCAGTTTGCAAATATACTCTCCCGGCGTCACGAGTATTTTTCGATCTTCAATCGCTACTTCTGGACGAACAAAATACTGCTCTGGTCCATCGTGGTGTCCATAGGCCTCGTGTTCCTGGGGGTTTACGGACCATACATGAGCGATTTCCTCTCATTTGCCAGTTTGAAGATGAGCGACTGGCTGTATGTGTTAGGGGCAGCAACCCTCTATTTGAGCATATTCGAACTCCTCAAGTTCTTCAAACGAATCAGGCGACCGCGTTCTGGGAACAGGTATGGGGACGAGCCTAAAGAATCGAAGACCTTTTCTTGATGGCTCCTCCTGAGTCCACTCCTCTGGAATTCGTTTTCCAAATAGCCGATCAATTCAAAGAATCCCTCTCCTTTTGGATTAGAAGTCTTTGTGGAGGTGTTGACATCAAAGAACAGGGAGGATTAAGATGTATTCAAGTTCTTGGGATAGAAGCAGCAATTTCCTGAGGAAGGAGGTGATTATGCTGGCCGATGAATTGTATACATGCGAGACCTGTGGAAGTGTGACAGCAGGGAAGGGACATCTTTGTGATCCTATCCCCGGAAATATAGGGGGAACCGCTCATACTTGTGAGTATTGCGGGGTTAGCACGGGCAACCCAAGACACATTTGCAAACCAAAACTGGCAAAAATCAGGTACACCTGTGAGACCTGTGGACGTGTTGCCGTAGATGAAAATCTCCTGTGTAAACCAAAGAAAATAAGCTAGTACGATTATCTTGGGATGGCTCTTCAATTGCACAGACTAGTCTAAGAGGAAACGAACGGAGAAAACGAGGACGAAGGGAGATAAAACTGACAATACAAACCTTTAGCGAGAGGAGGTAAAACTAATGTTAGCTGTCACCTTTATAATCGCGATTATCGCCCTGCTCATTTCAGTCCTGGCCTATCGCAGGGCCGGTGGAGCAAGGGAGCTGAAGAAAACGGTCGACTCCCTCACATCAACCATGGAATCCCTCAAGGACCGCACAGGGGAAAGCGTAAGGGAACAGGTCGAAAAACTGACGTCGGTCACAGAATCCCTTAGGGAGAGGACGGCCGATGTCATCGATCGCGCGGAAAAGGTCCTGAGAGGAAAGCCAGAGGAACAACCCTCTGAGGAAAAACCCTCTAAACCGAGACGGCCCAGGGCAAAGAGGAAATAACCCCTTTCATCGAGGAATCGAATATTTTTTACTAGCGTCTACGCGTGTCCCAAAGCCCTCAATACTTGCCAGTTTGAAGCGAAAAAGCTATTCAGAGGAGTTAAGTATGGGTTTTGACTTCCTGACTGGTATGGTTATTCCCCAAACCTGCCATGCCTTATCGTCTTCCCCTTTACCATGTAAATAACGTCCTCACAGATGTTTGTTGAAAGATCGGCGATGCGCTCCAGGCTCCTGGAAATCCTGATCAGGTGATTGGATCGTTCGATGGTAGTGGGATCCGATGCCATGAAGGTAATGAGCTCCCTCAGAATTTCATCCCTCAGCCCATCAACAATGTCATCCCTTTGGCAAACCCCCTTAGCCAGCTGGGGATCCTCTTCCATAAATGATTTCAGGCTATCCCTCACCATCTTCCTTGCTTCTTTCGCCATCTTCGGGATGTCGATCAACGGTTTCACCTCTGGCCTCTTGATCAAAAACAGGGCACCTTCGGAGATGTTAACCGCCTCATCCCCCATTCGTTCCAAATCGTTGTTCATTCTCGAAATCATCATGATAGTACGTAAATCCCTCGCCTGTGGTTGATAGCGCGCGATCAGTTGGATGCAGGCCTCGTCTATTTCCACCTCGAGCTCGTTCTCTCCCGGCTCATCCTGTTCTATCACCTCCAGGAGCAATCCTTCATCCCTCCGCGTGAGTCCTCGTACGCTCTTCTCTATCATGCGTTCGACCAAGGAGGCGCTTTTCAGCAGTTTCCCCTTGACTTCATCCAACCTTTCGTCCAGCATCAATTTCCTCCTATCCAAACTTGCCCGTCAAGAACTCCTCTGTCCTCTTGTCCCTTGGAGCAGTGTGCAGTTGATCCGTCGGGCCGAATTCCACCAATTCCCCCAAGTAGAGAAAGGCGGTAAAGTCGGAGACCCTTGCCGCCTGAGCGATGTTGTGAGTTACCAGGATGAGGGTGACCGTTTTCTTAAGCTCTGTCATCAGCTTTTCTATGTGGGCCGTTGCCTTGGGGTCCAAGGCAGATGTCGGCTCGTCCAAGAGCAGGATGTCAGGGTTCATCGCAAGGGCACGTGCGATACACAGCCTTTGCTGTTGCCCCCCTGAGAGGAATGTGCCTTTCCTCCGCAGGTGGTCCTTGACCTCATCCCAGAGGGCCGCTTTCTTCAAGGATTCCTCGACGATTCTGTCGCTTTCGGCACGGCTGAGCTCAACGCCGTTGAGCTTGTACCCCGCGATCACGTTATCGTAGATGGTCATGGTAGGAAACGGGTTCGGCCTCTGGAAGACCATCCCTATCCGCCTCCTCACGATCATTGGATTTATGGCGTATATGTCCTCCTCTCTTAAGAACACCTCTCCCTCGACCTTTGCATCCGGTACCAGCTCGTGCATCCGGTTAAAACACCTAATGAGCGTTGTCTTTCCGCATCCAGACGGCCCCATGATGGTAGTTACCGTCTTGTCGGGGATGGAGAGGTCCACATCTCTGACCACCCGGTTTTCCCCGAAATACGCGGAAAGGTCCGCTGTCCTCAGAACTGTACCTTCCATCTCCTCGCTATGATCCTCGTCACTACATTCAAAGTCAATACTAAGCCGACGAGAACGCAGGAAGCGCCCCAGGCGACGGAATGCCATTCGGGATAGGGACTTGTGGCGTAATTGTAGATTAGCAAAGGCAGAGCGTTAACCGGCTTGATGACATTCACGTTCATGAAAGCGTTTCCAAAGGCGGTGAAAAGCAGTGGAGCCGTTTCCCCGGCGATCCTCGCCACGCTGATCAGGATGCCGGTTATTATTCCGCTCAAGCCAGCGGGCAAGATGACCTTTAGGATAGTCCTGTAATATGGGACACCCAATGCCAAAGAAGCCTCCTTGAGCGTATCTGGGATGAGCTTGAGGGTCTCCTCGGTTGCCCTCACGATCACGGGCAGCATCATGATGCCCAGTGCAATCCCGCCCGACAACGCAGAGAATCCACCCATCGCAATCACCAACCACAGGTAAGCGATGATCCCTACCACAATGGAAGGAGTACCTTGCAGGACTTCTACAGCGAGCCTCACTAGATAGGAGAGCTCACCCTCTTTGTGTTCAGAGAGGTATACTCCTACGGTAATCCCTATGGGAACAGCGGGCAGGCTGGCAATGATCACCAGCAGGAACGAGCCGACGATGGCGTTTGCTATGCCTCCTCCTGCCTCGCCCACGGGTTTGGGAAGCTCTATTAAGAACTCCCAGTTCAAGGATGAGAGGCCGTTTTTCAAAATGTAGAAGAGAATGAGAAAAAGGGGGAGCATCGACAAAAAGGAGAGAACTATCACCGTCGCCTTAAAGCCCTTGTCTTTCGCTATTCTAAACGCTATCCGTTCCCGGTCCATTCAGACCTCTACCCTTACCTTTTTGATAATGTATCTCCCGATGATATTGATTATCATCGTGACGAGGAAGAGGAGAAGACCTATCTCAATCAAGGACGAGAGGTAGAGTTTACCTGTTGCCTCAGTGAACTCATTGGCAATGACGCTGGCCATGGTATTTCCAGGGCTGAATATACTGAGAGGCAAGAAGTTTGAATTGCCGATCACCATCGTTACCGCCATGGTTTCGCCGAGGGCTCGTCCCAGAGCAAGGAGGATGCCGGCCATAATTCCAGAGCGCGCATAGGGCAACATTACCTTCGTTATGACCTCCTGTCTCGTTGCTCCGAGAGAATATGCTGCTTCTTTGATATCCGAAGGAACGAGGGAGATAACCTCCCTACTAATGGAGGCGGCATAAGGGACAATCATCACTGCAAGGATTAGGGAGGCGGTAAAGATCCCCACGCCATAGGGAACGATACCTAGCTTCATCTCAAACTTCCTGACAATGGGCACCAGGACAAACAGCCCCCAAAACCCATAGATGACCGAGGGGATTCCGGCCAGCAGGTCGGTCACGTTTTTGAGAAA
>JGI2173J19968_10000349_pt1 | contig 16796 bp, 14 predicted proteins | sample DeeMarSWOR136_30_FD_19968 | JGI IMG/M metagenome (IMG submission 19968) | reverse complement strand
GAAGGTCACGGCAACATCTACGTGAACGTGAGAAATGGGACCATAGAGAAATGTGAATGGGCGATCTCTGAAGCGCCAAGGTTCTTTGAAGCCATGGTAGTAGGGCGACCATGGAACGAGTTACACCATATAACTTCGCGCATCTGCGGCATCTGCTCAATAGGTCATACACTTGCATCGTTAAAAGCAACAGAAGCAGCCATGGGCATAACCATAAGCGAACAAGACCTCAAACTGAGAAAAATAGCATTGCACGCAGAGAACATGCAAAGTCACATTTTGCACTTAGGTTTCTTAGTTCTTCCTGACCTTATGGGAGTTGGTTCAGTTATTCCGCTTGCGTCATCCAATCCTAAAGAAGTCAAAACCGTTTTACGTTTGCACAAACTGGCAAACGAAATGTCTGACCTGCTCTGCGGCAGGACAACGCACCCTCAAAGGCTGTTACCAGGCGGTTTCTCAAAGATTCCCTCAATGAGAGAATTGACAGCGCTCAGAGAGAAGCTGAAGTCTTCCGTTCCAGACCTTCAAGCCGTCGCAGAACTATTCAAAAGTGTAGCCCCCAAATTCCCTGACCTCGTTAGGGAAACCGAGTTTATCGCTCTAACCAACCCGGACGAGTACGCACTTTACGATGGAAAAATTGCGTCAACTGATACTGGCACCGCACCAGCGAACGAGTATCTTTCATTCACTAACGAATACATTGTTCCACATTCTACGGCGAAAAGAGCAAAACACGCCCGTGAATCATACATGGTAGGCGCACTTGCCAGATTGAACAATAATTATAATTTACTTTCGCCGTTGGCTAAGAAGATAGCTGAAATGTTCGGGCTGAAGCCTGTATGCCACAATCCATTCATGAACAATGTCGCGCAGCTTGTGGAAGTCGTTCACAACGTGGAAGACTCGATTAAGCTTATCAATGAATTGGAAGCTGCAGGTTTGCAGAGTCAGCCAGACTACAATACGCCGGAAGTGAAAGTTAAGGCGGGTCGAGGCGTCGGCGCAGTTGAAGTTCCAAGAGGCATACTGTTCCATGATTACACGTACAACGAGAAAGGCGTTTGCACAAAAGCCAATTGCGTCATCCCAACAAACCAGAACCACGGCAACATCGAGTTAGACATGAAAGCCTTGTTGCCCAAGGTTCTTGGCAAGACGCCGAAGGAGATTGAACTGAGTTTAGAAATGCTGGTTAGGGCTTACGACCCCTGCATTTCATGCTCTACACACTGCGTTAAAGTGCACTTCGTTTAAAACCGCTCAGGCTTAACGTCAAAGCAAAGGGGTAGCTGCCTTGCACAGCTAGAATGGCATAACTGAAGCAACGGTTCGCTCTACATTTCGGTCTTTATGTAAGGGGGCTATACTCACAAATAACACAGCAGTTCTCAACAAAATTAAAACTCACTATAATCCACAAATTTTTCGGGTTCCCCAAAAGCTATAATTGGCTTCAAAGGGCAATCGGTATCAAAGAAAGAGGAAGGTAAAGCTAAGTTTTTGTTCGTCCTGGTCTTAGCGACCGTACAGTTGCGCCTGCACGCCACATTTCAGAATCGCCCATGGCTTTCAGTTCTTCGGAAAGTTTTTGCCTGTAGTCTGGTGCCTTGCTTTTTTCGAGAACAATTCTTGTTTCTTCCCCTGTAGCTACAAGTTCATAAAGCGAGTCAAACAGTGGCTTGGTGCCATCGCGGAAACGGTTCCTCCACCGCAATGCGCCAATGCGTGCGGTTTCGCTGCAGTTGCAGTACATCCAGTCCATTCCGTTCTCGTCAACCAGCCTGATTAAGCTTTGTGTGAGTTCCTCCACGGTTTCGTTGAAGGCTTCGCTTGGGCTGTGTCCATGCTCTCTCAGCGTGTTGTACTGGGCTTCCATTATCCCTGCCAGAGCGCCCATCAATACGCCTCTTTCGCCAGTTAAGTCGCTGTAGACTTCTTTTTCAAAGGTTGTTGGGAACAGGTATCCTCCGCCAATGGCTATTCCCATGGCTTTCACGCGGTCTTGTGCTTTGCCGGTTGCGTCTTGGAAAACGGCGAAGCTGCAGTTTATTCCGCTACCGTCAACAAAGTTTCTGCGTACCGATGTGCCTGAACCTTTCGGTGCAACCAAAATCACGTCCACATCTTTGGGTGGGATAACGCCTGTTTGTTCTTTGTAGACGATGCTGAACCCGTGGCTAAAATATAATGCGTCACCCGGCTTGAGGGTGTCTTTAATTTTTGGCCACACCGCTTTTTGTCCAGCATCAGTTAGTAGAAACATTTTGATGGTTCCCCGTTTAGCTGCTTCTTCTAGGGGGAACAGGTTTTCACCTGGAATCCATCCGTCAGCTACCGCTTTATCCCATTCCTTTTTGAATACGCCTTCTTTTGCTTGTCCAATAATTACTTTTATTCCTTGGTCTCGCATGTTGAGTGATTGCGCTTGACCTTGAATTCCGTAGCCAAGCGAGACGACGACTTCATCTTTTAGGATCTGTTGTGCTTTTTCCACTGTGAACTCTTTTCTTGTGACGACGTTCTCTTTCACGCCGCCGAAATCTAATTCTACCATAGTAAATTCCTCAAACCAGTGTTATGTGACGCATATGAGATAATTAAGAATTACCTTGCAAAAGCTAGTGGCAATCTAGTACAGGTGGGTGGTTGTTGGTAAGCCAGAGGTGTATGCTGGAGAACACGGGATTATTGGGTTTGTTGTAGCTTAACCGTCTTGAATGCGTTGTTTGCCGTAACTTGCTCACTCTATTTTGAGACGGAAGAAACCAATTCTGCGGTGGCTGTGTAAACGAACCTGTTGCCTTTAACGGTCTGAAACGCTAATTGGTAGGTTGCTCCTGGAACGAACGTGTTTGCTACTCGCAGGACGACTGATTCCCCGTTGTTTATTTGGCTTGACCCAACGATGTAGACTACTGTGACAGGTTGAGAGTTTACTGTGACGCTTTTTAACCTCACACTTTGCGTTCCATTATTGTATAGAGTAACGTCAACGTATGCGCAGTTGGGTCCCCATTGATAATTTGTTGCGTGCAGGTCCTCGTTGTACATTTTCGAGGTGGGTAAGCCGTTTATCCACGCTACAGTGGCTAAAGTAACTGCAATTGCTATGCATATCAAAATCACACTGGTCATAACTGGAGGAGATTTTCTCGCGTTGTGTGGAGGCATAGCGGAGCTTTAGGGAAAATTAGTGGATATTGTTTATGAATTCAAAATCAAAATTGTACGTCAGCGACTTTCAGAACAATGAAGGCGGTTGAGCAACGGCAATGCGAATCGCAACTGAAATCACAGTCGTTCAATATGCCGAGATTGCCGCATGTAACTGATAAGCAGCGATGATGCTCTCTGTTGTGCGATTTTTTGTCTATACCCCCTCTATATATAGCTTGAACTGGTGTTTGAACTAGCGTTGGCTAGTTGCTCGGGGCAGCGATATTCCCTCTTTAAATGAATCTTTGGTTCTGGAAGAGGCTTGCTCTGCTGTTTTCTGTGTTGATTTGTTAGTGATTAATTTCTTTCAGGATTATTCAAATTACAGTAGTTAGCTAAGAACCTGAGATTGTTGAAAGCATGTTTTACTGTGGTGTCTGTCAACCCAGAAGATTTAAGTTTAATCAGGGCATTGATGACTTTACCGTTTAAAAGTCGCCGTCCAGCAGGTTGGGGTCGTAGTCGAGCTTGGTCTAAGATTCACGCCCGGGGCGCGTGAGAACCTGGGTTCAAATCCCAGCGACCCCACCACATTCATCACACACGAATTAGCGAAAGCAACACAAAAAATTATATACATAAATAAAGTAACAGCACTGAATTAACGCTAAGAAGGAGAAGGGATTTCATGACTGAGGAAGTTGGGGTAGAAAAGGGTTCCAATTGGAAGAAATTCGTAAGAAAACATTGGAACATAGTTGCCATATTTGTAGTAGCAGGCATTTTGGCATTTACAGGTGCAGTTTACGTCTATTTGTGGTTTGTAGGAGAAGCTCAATCAACTGGTCTGNTGCCATCGACTATAGGTCTATTGACAATGGAAAATATAGTGACGTCCACTTTGCATNTGATTTTCTGGGAACTCCTCTTCATCGGCATTCCAGCAATTATAGNAGCAGTAGCAGGTTGGCAATGGTGGAAAAGGCTGCCTGAAGAGGAAAAGAAAGAATACCAATTCTTTGGCAAACGCTCACGCACAACAAGTGGAGGAAGCGGAGTATCGCTTTTGTTCTTTATTGCTTTCTGCATCAAGGTTTTCATCGATGGAAACTGGAATGTTGCTATTGCATCTTGGACATTGGACTATGTTGTGGAGTCAATCGTTACAATACTAGTCTGGACTGCAATCATCTTTGGAATTCCTGCAGCAATAGGAGTCATCTGGTGGATACACCATGAGATAAAGAAGAACCCCTAAACCCTTTTTGTTTTTGCCATTAACTTTCTATTGGTCGTTTTCTGCTATTAGCATGAGCTGTTTCAAAAAGGAAGCTTGCGGAAGATGTCGCCACTGAGGTCTGGACTCAAATCCCAGCGACTCCCACCACTATCAAAGCCTAGGGCTTGGGTTTGCTTCTTTTTTTTGTAGAATTGACATTAATTGAACACGCCAGAAATGCGCTTTGAAACTGCCTTTGTTAGTGCGGTTTGTAGCGGCTTTCTCTTCTTTCTTTTACTTTCCATTTTTTTTGGAACATTTGTCCAGTTTGCTGACGTTACATCTGCAAGCACATATACAAATATTTCATTTTTTGTAAGTAATGTTTATATAACTTTTTAGCAAATGAACAAACGTTTAAAGAAGTGTTTATGGGGCAAACAACGTTAAGGAGAATTCAAAGTGAAAACTGATTTAATTGAAAATGTGAATGATATTGATCTCCAGATCATCAAGTTGCTGCAAGAAGATGGTCGATTAAGTTTTAACAAAATAGCGCGTAAACTTGGAATATCTGTGGGGACGGCGTTCAATCACGTCAAAAACTTGGAGAAAAAGGGCATACTAAAGGACTACACAGTAATTGTAGATTCTGCAAAATTGGGCTACAGTTTAACGGCTTTAATGCTGATCCAAACTGAAGGCAGCTACCTCGCACATGTTGAAAATGAAATCGCCAAGACGGCTAATGCTGTTGCTGTTTACGACATCACCGGAGATTATGACGCTGCCGTGATCGCTAAATTCAAAGACAGAGCCAGCTTAAACGCTTATGTTAAAAATCTATTAGCCCTTCCTCACATCAAAAGAACTGTTACAAGCGTTGCCCTTAACGTCATCAAAGAGGACCTTAGAGTTAAACTATAATCTTAGCAGAAAATGAGCATATAATACAAATAAATGTATTTTGTTGTCAAAGCTTTGATAAGCTAAAAAGTTCGAGTTTTTTTTGGGGACAACTCAACTAATTAAGATGTATGCCACAATTTAATGGCAAAATCGCCAACAATTTGAAATTTTGTTTTTTCCATAATGTGAATTTGCAAAAGTATCAACGATCTTGCTCTTTCAGGCAGTCTCAAAACCTCTTCGTAGGTTTGAGTTTCTGGGAGAAAACTGATTTATCCATCCTTCTACTGGCGCAGTGTGCCCCTGAATTTTTGAACGCATTTCAAATTCCTAGCTCCTTTCTGAAATGGAAATTGAATTGGTGCTAAATAATCTCAGGTTTTCGCAGACATTTGTTCAGAAATAAATGAATTATTGGCTCATATAGATAGTTTTAAATACTTGTATGTGATAAATGCACAGAAAAAGACGTATATTCAATAACAACTGTCAAAAGAGGAAATTAAAAAATGACTTCAGGAGACTTATCATGGATCATGACCGCAACCGCACTAGTAATGTTAATGACTCCAGCACTGGGCTTCTTTTACGGAGGTTTAGTGCGAAAGAAAAACCTGGTATCCACAATAGTTCAATGTCTAATCATATTCGCAGTCGTGAGCATGATATGGGCCATTCTGGGCTATAGCCTCGTATTTGGAACAAGCGTAAACGGAATAATAGGCGACTTATCACTAGTTGGCTTAAACAACATAGGCATACACAGCGTCAACCAAGCCCTCGCACCAGACATTCCTGAACTGCTGTTTTTCGCGTTTCAACTGAAATTCGCAGCCATCACACCAGCCTTAATCATAGGTGCATGCGCAGAAAGAATAAAATTCCGCTCACTCTTGATCTTCATCATTCTCTGGTCTACGCTTATCTACGCGCCAATAGCTCACTGGGTATGGAACCCCGATGGATGGTTACGCTCCTTAGGCGCAATTGACTTCGCAGGCGGCATCGTAGTGCACATCTCAGCAGGGTTATCAGCCCTCGCAGCCGCCCTCGTAATCGGCAGAAGAAAAGGCTGCGGTATCCCATGGAAAGAGCACATGAAAGCCGCCAAGAAAGAAAGCGCCGGCGAGTTCAAGCCGACAAACATACCCTATGTAATACTTGGTGCAGGTCTACTATGGTTCGGATGGTTCGGCTTTAACGGGGGAAGCGCTCTTGCAGCAAACGACTTAGCCGTCTCAGCCCTTGTCACTACGAACTTGGCCGCGGCTGCCGCCGCTGTAAGCTGGATGCTCCTAGACTGGGTAATAAAGGGCAAACCCTCAGCAGTCGGCATATCGGTCGGTGCAGTCGTTGGGCTGGTTGCCATAACCCCCGCCGCAGGCTACGTTACCGTAACTTCAGCATTAATCATAGGTTTAGCCGCAGGAGTAATCTCAAACTTGGTTGCTAACTGGCGAGCTGGCAGGTCTAGAATAGATGACACTCTAGATGTCTTTGCATGCCACGGTGTCGGAGGAATTTGGGGTTCAATTGCCACTGGCTTATTCGCTACAACAGCTGTTAACGGTGTAAATGGTTTACTCTTTGGAAACGCTGGTCAACTGATTGCTCAGTTGTTGGCAGTTGCAGTAGTAGTACCGTTTGCCTTCTTCGGCTCATACTTGCTGTTGAAGCTGGTTAACATATTCTCGCCCCTGAGAGTAAGCCCTGAAGCAGAAGACGCGGGTCTTGACCTCAGCGAACACGGAGAAGAGGCCTACCAGCTAGACTAGAACACGCAATAAGAGTAACAAGCCAAAAGACTATCACTTTTTCTTTTGTTAAAAAATAGAGACCCAGCTGACAACAGATGTGCTGTCTTATGCAAACCTCTAGGCATATGCGAGAAGAACAGCAATTATGCCGCTTAGGACCACGCCGTCGAAGGTGCGGCGACTGGTGCTCCGTGAGATTGCTGTCTCTTTATTTATAGGCTAAACTGTGTTATGAATTGCGTTTTCAGTAGCCTAGCAGCTATTATAGCCTAGTTTATCCTTTAGTTATGGCTTAGGCAGTGTTTAATTAGTTTGAGGGAGGCGATACGTTGAGCAAAGTCAATTTCGGTGTGTTTCTTCCTTTTTATGCTTTTGAATTCGGAGAAAAGGATACCTCACCATTGTTTAATCGTGTTCGAGATGTCGTTCTGGAGTGTGAACGATTAGGTTACCATTCCGTGTGGCTGGATGACCACCTAATGTTCGGCAAGAGACCCATACTTGAATGTTGGACAACCCTCGCCACGCTTTCTTCACTGACCACGAGGATAAGGCTGGGCACCATGGTGTTATGCAGTTCTTTCAGAAACCCCGCTTTACTCGCCAAAATGGCCGCTACACTCGATGTTATCTCAGGCGGCAGGTTAGAATTTGGCATAGGCGCAGGCGTCCAGAAAGAAGAACACGTAGCTTACGGAATACCGTTTCCCGAAGCAAGAATCAGGATAGAGCGCATGAAGGAAGCCGTGGAAATCATAAAGAAAATGTGGACTGAAGAAAAGGCAAGTTACAAAGGAAAACACTACGAAGTAAATGAGGCCGTATGTGAGCCTAAGCCCGTGCAGAAGCCTCATCCTCCCATAACAATAGGCGGCGGCGGAGAAAAACTAACATTAAAAGTAACAGCGCAATACGCCGACAGATACGACTTTGGCTACTTGCCATCCTTAGAGCTTTACAAGCACAAACTGAAAGTTTTAGAAAACTATTGCCGTGCAGTAGGCAGAGACTCTCAAGAGATAGAGAAGTCATGCTGGCCCGGCGGTCAAGTGTTAATTTCTCGCGATCAAAAAGAGTTCGGCGAAAAACTTTTGCAGCGTAAACCGAAGAGGTTTACCATGGGCGATTTTGAGAAGCTCAATCTCGTGGGCACTCCTGATGCCTGCCTGAAAAAGCTGCAGCCGTACGCTGATTTAGGCGTGACGCACTTTATGCTGTTCTTCGGTGACCTTCCAGGTCTGGACGGGCTGAGATTGTTCGCGGGGTCTGTTATGAAAAAGATGCAGTAATTGACCGCTAAATGGGATGGGCTTGTCTTGCCTTCAGGGTCAAAATAATGAAAGAACATGTTTGCGTTACTTTTTTATGTTCTCTTTCGAATAGTGCTCCAGGCGATGTACTGTGAAAGTTGTTGCTTTTAATGGAAGCGCCAGAAAGGACGGAAACACCGCCATACTCATACGGCGTGTTCTACAGGTCCTCGAAGCAGAAGGCATAAAAACCGAGTTGATACAGCTTGCGGGGAAACAGATACGCGGCTGCAACGCGTGCAGAACCTGTTACACAACCAAGAACAAACGATGCGCTATCGAGGATGACAACGTCAACAAGTACATACGGAAAATGCTGAAGGCAGACGGCATAATCCTAGGCTCACCAGTTTATTTTTCAATGATGACGCCGGAGCTGAAAGCACTCATTGACAGGGCCTTCTACGTGGCGCGCGCCAACTCGGACATGTTCAAGCGTAAAGTGGGTGCAGCGGTCGTAGCGGTCAGAAGGGCAGGCGGAATCCCAACCTTCGACGCCATAAACCACTTCTTCCTCATAAGCCAAATGATCGTATCAGGCTCCTCTTACTGGAATATAGGAATCGGACGGAAAAAAGGCGATGTTAAAAATGATGAGGAAGGCATGAAAACCATGGAAGACTTGGGAAAAAACATGGCGTGGTTGCTTAAGAAAACAAACAGGGCATAGAAGCAGTAGCTACTACATTAGGAGTTCTATGCCTGGTATCTTCTTTTTATCGTAAATTATGTCCATCATCTTGGAAAATCCGGTAATCCACACCAAATAGATCACTCCAATTACAAGCCAAACAGGAAGAATCTGATAGGTGATACCCTTTATTGAGATACCTGCGCTGATTAAATCAGACAAGCCCACATACGCCAAGGTGGCAGTGCTCTTTGTTAAGGAGCAAAACTCGTTAGTCCACGCGGGAATAACTATGCGGTAAGCTTGCGGCAGAATCACGTAGCGAAGCGTTTGGAGCTTGGACATTCCAGTCGATAAACCTGCCTGCATTTGGTCGCCCAAAATGGTTTCCATCGCGCCTTTCATGTAACCTTTCTGGTAGCCAGCGCTGTTTAACCCAAAAACTATGAAAGCCATAACATAATGGTCTATTTGGACATTAAGTATCGCAGGAATGGTATAAACCGCTAAAAAAAGCTGAACAAACAGCGGACTTCCTCTAAAGAATTCGACGTATACGGCGATGGCTGCTTTGATGGTTTTGTTCCCGTATATGTCGCCAATCGCCAGCAGCGTACCTAACCCCAATCCCAACAAAACCCCAAACAGCGTGATTTCTATTGTAAGGAGCAGCCCTTCGATGATCCATGTTACGTATATGGGGTTAAGGAGGAATTCAAACATCAGCTATTCCCTAGTGGTTCGACTTATGATTCTATTCATGAATTGTTTAGCTCGATCCGTGCTTGGCGCATTAAAGAACTGCGATGGGGGACCAGTTTCCAAGATTGTGCCTTCATCATAGAATATCATTTCCTCTGCAACTTCTCGAGCAAACGGCATTTCGTGGCTCACGATAAGCATGGTTGTGCCTTCTCTGGCTAGGTCACGCAAAGTGTCAATGACTTCCCCCGTAAGCTCTGGATCAAGCGCTGAAGTGGGCTCGTCAAGCAGAATTATGTCAGGGTTGCGGGCTAAGGCTCGGGCTATGCCTACACGCTGCGCTTGGCCACCTGACATTTGAGCTGGATATTTGTTAGCGCAATCAGTCACCTTCACTTCCGTTAAAGCATCTAATGCCCGTTGGCGGGCTTCTTCTTTGGGAAGTTTCAAAACCTGGCGAAGTGCCAACTCAACGTTGCCCAAAGCCGTTAGGTGACGGAACAGGTAAATGTGTTGGAAGACGAAGCCGATTCTAGCCCGCGCTTTGTTCAGGTCAACGCCAGGTTTAGTTAAGCATTCATCACCCAGGTAGATTTCACCCCTATCTGGAATGTCAAGCATAGCCAAGCAACGGAGGAAAGTGCTCTTTCCTGATCCGCTGGGTCCAAAAATCAGTTTGATGTCGCCTTTCCTGATTTGGAGTGAAACATCTTTGACCGCTTCGACTATGTGTTTGGCGTCAACGCATGTGCCTGTCTTTTCCGCTTTCTTGGCTTTTTTACTACCATATGCTTTGTATACGTGTCTTGCTTCCATTACGAAGTTTGCCATTTTTCTACAACCCTATTTTCTTTTTTCTTTTGTTTCCCCATTTGTCAAGCCAGAAGGCAATGGGGAATGTCAAAGCAATATAGATGAGGGCGGCTAGGACAAATGGAGTGACAGCGTCATAAGGAGGACTGGTTCTTATCTGAACCGCTCGCGTCATCACTTCCACTAAGGCGAAAATAACGTAAACATAAGCTGAATCTTTAATGAGTAAAGCATACTCGCTGCCTAAACCAGGAGTAGAGAAAGTGAAAACCTGTGGAATCATGATGTGCCAGATTGACTTCCACTTAGAGAAACCTATAGACATTCCGGCAATCATCTGTTCATTTCCAACGCCATGGATTGCGCCTCTATAGATTTGAGATTGATTTGCGCCGCTTCTTAATCCCAACACAAACACCGCTACAAAGAATGCGTTGTTAAACGGGAACGGGAAATATGGTCCTAGACCAAAAAAGAAAATAAGCATCAGAACGATTTCTGGTATGCCACGAAAAATTTTTTCGTAAGCATCAACCAAAAAACTGGTTTCTTTTTCGTAAACCCTGATAAATGCGAGTGGCAACCCAACTGCTATTCCAACTAAGAAAGAAATGAGGGAAATGGAAAGAGTTAGTGGCACTCCTTCCAACAGGAAGATTAGTTGTTGCCAAACATCCAATACGGATCACGTTTGCCTATGCATGCCATTCTGCTTTCAGTTCATCCACTGTTCCGTCGTAGATGAGTTCTGTCAATGCCCCGTTCATTTTATCTAATAGCGTGAGAGAGTTCTTGCCGACGAGGAATGCAACTGGGTAATAGGGGTGACTGTATATAACGCCAGTTGGTTTTCCTTGAGCTTCGAACTCGGCAATCCATGTGGTGGTAATTGGTGTTTCAGCGTATACTGCTTGTACGCTTGGGTTTGCGCTGACCATGTCTTGGAAAGGCGATGCAGAGTCACTCCATGATCTGATATCTACGCCTGCTGCTTCGAGTTCTTCCTTTTCAACGTTTCCATCCTGTGTTCCAACAGTGATCCCTAAGGTTTTAAGTTCTTCAAGCGAGTTCACAGTGGTTATGCCTTTGGCTGTCATAGTGCTTTTAAGCATTATTACTTGTCCTTCTGTTGTGCTGTGGGGTATAGTGAAGGAAACTAGATCTAACCTTTCGGGCGTTACAGAGAAACCGCTGACGCCCATGTCAAGCTGACCCTGTTGAACAGAAACGATGATGCTGTCGAAACCTACATCCTGCCATTCAATCGTTAAACCTAACTTTTCTGCGCACGCGTTTGCTAAGTCAACTTCGAAGCCTACGATTTCGTTAGTGGTCTCGTCTCGTAGTTGGTAAGGTGGCCATGTTGGGTCTGTGCCGACTTTGATGACGCCTGTCTTCTGTATGTTTTCCCACACTGTGTCGGTGGCTGATGTGCTTTGCGGCATAAGGAACGGACTTGCTATTAATCCTACAGCGAAGCCTACAACGAGCATGACAACAACTAGAACTATAGTTATTATTTTTGCCATACTTTTTCTCCCCAGCCGTCATATTTCAATAGTTTATCTATTTAAGTTTAAGCATACTCTTAATCATCAGTTTTCTTTCTCGGGTTAGCTTTGTCCCTAACCGAGACAAGTGCTATAGCTATGATTATGAAGAAGGCTCCGATGGTGGAGAACAGGGTGACAGGCTCTTTCAGCAAAACCACGGAGGCAACAACCGCTACCACTATTTCAGACAACAGCAGCATCGAAGAGGTGAAGGCAGAAAGATGCTTGAGACCCTCTAGCCACAGGTAGTAAGGTAGAACCCAGCATACAATAGCCGTGTAAGCAACTGCTGCCCACGCAATGCCCGACAAATCAAATAATCGAGGCCCTGCCAAAACTGTGAAGGGCACTATTGAAAGCAGGGTTAAAACAAGCACCCAGGTCATAGATTGAAACACTGCCGAAGTTGAACCCGTAATCAGCTTCTTGTTGTAAATCATAAAAAGTGCCCAAGCAACACCGGAAACGAGCAGCATAACATCACCGATAAGCTGTCCACTGATTAACCCTGAAAAGTCTAGGCTAGTGCTTACAAAGATAATACCTACCAAACCAAAGAGGACCCCCGCCATTTTCTTGCGGGAAAACCTTTCACCCAGCAGTCTGGGGCTCAGAAGTGCAACCCACATGGCGCTGAGGTTTATAAAAAGCGCAGCCTTTGCGGTCGTGGTGTAATTCATGCCAACATACTGCAGCATGTATCCTGAGCCGTTGGCGATGCCTAAGAAAACAACCAGTTTCTTGTCCGTTATCTTGAATTTCAGTTTCCCGAGCAACCGCATGACCACTACCAACGCAACGGATGCAACTAGAAAGCGCCAGAAAACAAACGCAAACGAGTCAATTGTTGCTAGCCCAAGTTTTATTATTGGAAAAGACGTTCCCCACAGGACGCCGGCAAGTATTGTGAAGACAACGGCTTTGCTTTTCTGATTAAACACCAGATTAGGCAAAGCTTCTTTCTCCTTTCTCTTCTCATAGCTCAACTTCACTCTTATAAGCATTACAATCGGAAAAGTAATCCTAAAAAAGAGATAAGCAAAGGAAAGAGGATTATTTCATCAGGGAGCGGATATAGTCTACGAGAAAAAGAAAATTCCTGGTCTAGAAATCTCTGCCCAATAACGGGGTATTTCTTTACCTACTACGGTGCTTCTCTTTCATTGACGTAAAAGATCTTTTGAGTTGGATACGGCATCTCGATTTTTTCTTTCTCAAATTCTTCCAAGATTTCGAAATTTATTCTCTGTTGTATGTCTAGGTACTTAGTGTAATCTCCTGTTTTAACATAATACACTACATCAAAATCAAAGCTGAAGGCACCGAATTGTCTAAAATGAACAGTGCCTAACTCCGTCAGTTCTATTTTCTTTATGACTTCAGCTATGATTTCTGGGATTTTCTTGAGTTTTTCAATAGGCGTGTCACAAGCCACCTGAACCGTGAACGTGATTCTCCTTTTTTTCAGTTTCTTAAAGTTCCTTACAGCCTTGGTGGTCAGTTCCTTGTTTGAAATTATCAGTTCTTCCCCTTGTAGTAGCTTAAGTCTCGTGGACTTTATGCCTATTTTGTTAACAGTTCCAGCGTAATCGCCAACAACAATAAAATCACCAATTTCAAACGGGCGCTCAAAATATATGGAAAAAGCGCTTAAAGCATCGCTTAAAATGCTCTGTAAAGCCAAAGCTATAGCTATGCCGCCTACACCAAGACCCACAACGGCACCTGAGAGGTCTACATTAAAAACGCCGAGGATTAGAAGTAAAGCAAAAGAGTATATGACAAACTGTAAGACTTTCTTGAGAATGTATAATATGTGGTTGCTTACTTTTCTTCCACGTTTTACGCTTTCTTCCGCGTACCAGCTTATCAGAACATTAGTTATACGCGTTATTATGAAGGTTACAACCAAGATTTGACCAACTGTGAATGCTAAAGTAAATTCTTGAGAGTACGCCTGAAGCGAAGTAACGCTCACTAAGCCGTAATATAAACCAAACAAAATCGCAAGGAGAAATATTGGTGCCCGTACATTGCGGAGTATAGCATCATCCAAGTGTGTCTGGGTTTTTGCAGCCCATCTTACTAGGTACCTTTTAAAAAGTGAATGCCCGATCCACGCAATAATAATTGCCAGCGTTAATATAATCGCGAAAGCAGTTATTTCACTGACAATTTGACTTAAACCGACGTATTGCTGTAGCAACTCGGCGAGACTAAGCATTGCTCTGAACATATCACTTCACTTTAAGCTTTTGCAACCCTAAATTTTTGTTCCTTATTAATGTAGCCCATCATCCATGTTGAAATCATCCAGCCATCCTGCTTTTTCATCTACTCGGCGTTTGAACATTACGCCCAAGTTTTCCCTATCTTTTGCCTCATGATATTTAAAGTATATTTCCCCATTCATTATACCTAGGATCTCTACTTTGCCGGTTTTGTGTGACATAATATATTTGAAGCGTTTACTGTGNCCGTTGCAGTCTGCCTTTGCTTTCTCCACTATTCTTACTCCTTCGCATATCGGAACTTGGAAATGACTCTTGACTCTCTTGACTGGGCGGCATTGAAAAACATAGTAAGGTGTCACGCCGATACTTACCAGCATGTTCATTAGAGTTGCAAGCGTATCCGGATCATCATTAACTCCTCTTAGGAGAACTGTCTGGTTGCTCAGCATAACGCCTGCGTTGATGAGATTGCTTACTGCGCTAACAGATTGCGGAGTTATTTCTCGCGGATGATTAAACTGGGTCACGACGTAAAGTCGTTTATCCATTTGCGAATACTTCTTGAAAAGACCTAAAAGTTCTGGGTCTCTGAGCCTGCTTGGAAGAGTAACTGGGGTCCTGCTGCCAAATCGTATGAAACTAAGATGCTCAATCTTGATCAACGTCTCTAGAAACCTTTCGATAACTTCATTAGAAAGCACAAGCGGGTCTCCGCCGCTAATCAGAACATTGTTTATTTCGCTGTGTTTTTCGACGTATTCCGCGGCATCTTCAAAACGCTTGATTATCTCATCAGTTGGTAATCCAACAAGGCGTTTCCTGAAGCAGTACCTACAGTAGGTGGCGCACCTGTTTGTAGCCAATATCAACGCGGTTTCAGAGTACTTGTGCTGAAGACCAGGCATTTTTGTATTTTCAGCTTCACCGCTTGTATCGTAAAAACCTTCAAGGTTCAGTTCCTCAAAAGAGGGCACAGCCATCTTCCTTATCGGGTCATGTGGGGCGTTCCAGTTTATCAGCGACATGTAATATGGACTAACGCGCATGGGGTGAACTTGGACAACTTGCTCTAGCTGTTCCTTTCCATTAGGAGATAAATCTACATATTTTGCAAGTTGCTCTACAGTGCAGATGCTATTCTCTAATTCCTTATGTTCTGGCATATATATTGAAACCTCCCTTTCTGCCTATTATTCTCAAGCCAGTTGAACGCAACTAAAATGTGCAATACACAACTTATGCACTGGCTTTTGCTATATTTGGCTTTATCATTTAAAAAAGTTATGTTGTAATTGCTTAAAAACAAGAGTGTTAACCATGAAAAACTTGCTTAAAGAAAAACTTAAAAATGTTGGAATGCTCTTTATCTCTAGTTTGCCGACCTACGTGAACACGTGCTTTAATCACAAGCAGTTTGGTCACGAAGCAAAAACGTGTGGTCTCAAAATCCTTGTTGTTCTCGCGAGGGCGCCCATCTTGTTCTTGCGCCATGCGTGCGCGTAGGTATCGGAAGAACTTCAACGAAAGGATAGTGCAAAATAACGTATGATTAACAATCACGATAGAGTAGTTATCCGTGGACTGAGAGAGGTTGCTGCCGCCGAAACCAGAATCAGTTTCGTAGATCCTCTCGGCGCACTTTATTATTCAGGATACGATATCAACGACCTCGTAGGGAGGGTTTGCTATGAGGAAGTGGTACACCTCTTACTTTACAATAAACTTCCTAACAAAAACGAGTTAGACAATTTCAGAGCGCAACTTGTCTCTGAGATGAAACTACCTCAAGCAATTATCGAAAGCATAAAGTCCGCCCCCCTGGCCAGTCATCCAATGGAAGTCTTACGCACCGAAGTCTCTCATCTTAGTATGCACGACCCAGACCACGATTATAAATCTGATCACGCAAACAAAAGAAGGGCTATACGGCTAGTGGCAAAGGTTCCCACAATCGTCGCCACCCTTCATAGATTACGCACTAACCAGAAACTTGTCGCTGCAAATGAAGAAATTGGTTTCAGTGAAAACTTTCTATACCTATTCCGAGGAAAGGTTGCAGACAAGGAAGAAAAAGACGTTATTGACCGCTACATGATACTTCATGCAGATCACGGGTTTAACGCCTCTACCTTTGCTGCTCGTGTAACAGCAAGCACCAATGCAGACATGTATTCAGCTGTAATTTCTGCAATTGGAACTCTCAAAGGTCCCCTTCATGGCGGAGCTAGTGAAAAAGTAATGTACATGCTTGATGACATCAACACCGAGGAAGAAGTGGAAGACTACATACAAGGTATGTTAGATGACCAAAAAAAGATAATGGGCTTTGGCCACAGGGTCTATCAAACAGAAGACCCCAGAACAAAACATCTCAGAGGCATAGCCGAAAACCTATGTCATCGAACAAATACCATGAACTTGTACAAGTTATGCACTAGAATAGAAACCGTTGTTCACAAAAAGAAAAAGATTTTCCCCAACGTAGATTTCTACGCAGCCGTAA
>JGI2173J19968_10000348_pt1 | contig 16835 bp, 16 predicted proteins | sample DeeMarSWOR136_30_FD_19968 | JGI IMG/M metagenome (IMG submission 19968) | reverse complement strand
GTTGGCATAAGGTTTCTGTCCTTATCCGCTTCATCATGCAGCTTGTCAAGAACTTCCTTCACTTTCCTATTATCTCTTTCTTTCTTCATTTTTTGTAGTCTGGCCACTTGCTCCTCTTCCACCTTGGGATGAACACGCAAAAGTTCAACAGGCACCCAATCTTTCTCAACCGTGTAGTCGTTGACTCCAACTAGTGTTCTCTGCTTGAGTTCAATCTCCTTCTGGTACTTGTAGGCGCTGTCAGCTATTTCTTTCTGGAAGAATCCGCTTTCGATTGCAGAGGCAACTCCTCCCATAGCGTCTATTCTGTCTATGTACCGCATCGCACGTTCCTCCATCTCATTAGTCAAACACTCCACATAGTAAGAACCGCCCAAAGGATCGATAGTATCTGTAACGCCGCTTTCATAAGCAATAATTTGCTGCGTCCGCAGCGCAACTCTCACAGCGTCTTCACAAGGTAAAGCCAAAGCTTCATCAAAAGAGTTAGTATGTAATGATTGGGTGCCACCTAAGACCGCTGCTAGAGACTGAAACGCAACTCGCATAATGTTGTTAGTAGGCTGCTGGGCAGTTAGAGTGCAGCCCGAAGTTTGAACGTGCATTCTCATCCACAGGGAACGAGGGTTCTGTGCGTTGAAGCGTTCTTTTATGATTTTTGCCCAGAGTCTTCGTGCAGCTCGGAATTTGGCGATTTCCTCGAAGAAATCGTTATGTGAAGCGAAGAAGAAGGAAAGCCTAGGTGCGAACTCGTCTACTTTCAGTCCTCGTTCAAGCGTTGATTCCACATATGCTATGCCGTCTGCTAAGGTGAACGCTAATTCTTGCACAGCGTTTGAGCCAGCTTCGCGTATGTGGTAGCCGCTTATGCTTATGGGGTTCCAGCTGGGCAAGTGACGGGCGCAATATTCAATGATGTCGGTTGACAGTTTCAGTGCAGGTTTAGGTGGAAAAATGCAAAGCTTCTGAGCGAAAAACTCTTTGAGATTGTCGTTCTGAGTTGTGCCGTCCAGCTTCTCTCGGGGCACGCCTTGTCTGTCGCCTATGGCGACATACATAGCTAAAAGCATGGCAGCTGGTCCATTGATTGTCATAGATGTGCTCACCTTGTCAAGTGGGATGCCATCGAAAAGAGTCTCCATGTCCTTAAGAGAGGAAACTGCCACGCCGCATTGACCAACTTCACCCGTGGCCATGGACTGGTCAGAATCGTAGCCCATTATTGTTGGGTAGTCAAACGCAATGCTGAGTCCTGTTTCACCTTCCTTGAGTAAGTACTTGAAGCGTTGATTAGTTTGTTCAGCGGTACCGAAACCGCTGAATTGGCGCATAGTCCATAGGCGACCTCGATACATTGTGGCATGTAAACCACGAGTAAAGGGATGCTCACCAGGAAAACCTAAATCTTTCAAATAGTCTAGGCGTTTCACGTTTTCAGGCGTGTACAACCGCTTGGTTGAAATCCCAGAAAGGGTGGAAAACTCGTTTTTTCTCTCTGGATGCCGCTCAGTCCAATTGGGCACCTTTGTCGTTTCCCACCTTTGCCTTTCCTTTTTGATCTTCTGCAACTCTCGTTCATCAAACATGCCTATCAGAGCCTCCATGATTTATCCTAACATATTCACAGAAACCTAAAAAGTTATCCTTACCTGATTTTCTCATATATTTTGTCTTTCGCAATGTTGTGAATGACATGATTAATAGTTTCCAATACGGCTAATAGTCAAAGAGTGAAGTTAAGCCTGAGGGTTTACATGTTTAGAGACGTGGCTGTAATCGGTTGTGGAATGACAAGGTTTGGAAGGCGTGATGATAAAACCTTGATGAACCTTATGATAGATTCGTCACATAAGGCAATCCAAGATGCAAACATTGAAGAAAGCGACATTGATGCACTCCTCGTGGCCAACATGCTTGCAGAAAAGCTTAACCATCAAACGTTAATCGCAACTGCACTTGCAGATCAGCTTGGTTTGCACTCTGCATCTGCTGACAGAATTGAGAATGGCACAGCTTCAGGTGCCTCTGCGGTTAGAAATGCTTGTTTAGCTATTGCGTCTGGAGCGCATGACTTAGTTTTGGTGACAGGCGGAGAGAAGATGACATGTGCCTCAAGCGAAAGAATCACAGATATTATCGCGACAATGAACCATCCAGTTGAATATATGCAAGGAGTTTCGTTGCCTGCTCTAGCTGCGATGTTCGCAAGGCTTTACATGCGAAAATATGGAGTTGAACAGAAACATATGGCAATGGTTGCTGTTAAGAATCACTCGAATGCTCTCAAAAATCCGTACGCTCACCTACGTAGACGCATTACTCTTGATGAAATGCTTTACGCAAAGGACGGCGAAGTCAAAAATCCAATTGTAGCTGAACCATTGCGGCTTTGCGACTGTTGTCCAGTTTCCGACGGAGCAGCTTCGGTCATTTTATGTAGTGCTGAAAGAGCAAGAAAATTTAATGATACACCTATCGTTTTGGCTGGTTTCGGTCAAGCAAACGATAATCTCGGAGTCTACCAAAGAGAAGATGCTACAATCCTTCGGTCTCTACGAGAAGCTTCTCGTCAAGCGTTCAATATGGCGAAGCTTGAACCAGACGATATTGACGTAGCTGAACTCCACGATGCTTTCACTATACTTGAAATAGCTGAAAGTGAAGATTCAGGCTTCTTCAAAAAGGGAACAGGCCATAGAGCTCTTGAAGACGGGTCGACATCTATAGGTGGAAAGCTCCCTATCAACGTGTCTGGTGGATTAAAAGCGAGAGGGCATCCCATAGGCGCAACAGGAGTTGCTCAAATAGTCGAGTTAACATGGCAACTGCGCGGCGAGGCTGAAGCTAGGCAGGTTGCGGGTGCTGAAAAAGCTTTCTCATGCAATTCTGGCGGTTTTGCAAGCAACATGGTTGCTTTTGTTATGGAAAGGAGTAGCTGAAAATGGAAAAAAGAATCATGGGAGTCAAGTGTAAGGGATGCGGTAAAGTCTTCTATCCTAAACGTGTTTGTTGCCCACACTGCGGCAAAAATGTATTCGAAGAAGTTTACCTAGGTGATGTTTGTATTCTGTTAACTTTTACGAAATTATATGCATTGCCAGAAGGCGTCGAACGTGTTCCCCTAGTGCTTGGTATTGTGAAATTCGCGAATGGAGCGACGGCTGTCGGTCAGATAACGGATGAAAATGTTAGTATAGGAATGAAGTTGGAACCTGTATGGGGCTCGTTAAGGAAAATAGGTGGAAAAGAATTTTATGGATTCAGGTTCAAGCCAATTTGAAACTATTGTCTCACAACTTTATGCTTGTCCTCGCGTCTGCCTCGAATCTTAGGATGAAACAGTCGTAGATTTTGCGCATCAGATATTTTTGGTTCTATCTTACGTTAGATTTATATCAATGAATGGCGTTTAAAAAGAAAATTCAGGTCGTGTGAATTATGGCTGGAAACGAAAGAGTAGCTATCTGCAATGGAGGTATATTTCGCCCTGATCTTTGGCATGGGGAGAATGCAGAAGAAGGCGTAGCTATAGCTTATCAAGAGTTGCTTAAGAATGTGCCTAACTTAACGGCAGATGACATAGATGCACTATGTATGAGCTATTTTAGCGATCACTTGAATGGGCAGCTGTGCATGGGCTGGATAATCCAAGACTATTTGGGATTGCATAATAAGCCAGGTTACAGAGTTGAGTCCGGTGGATCGACATCAATAGATGCCCTAGTCAATGCTTACTACATGATAAAATCAGGAATGTTTGATGTTATATTGATTCCTGGCTGGGAGTGGATGTGTGAGGTTTCTGTTGCAGCAACAAATGAAATGATCGCTTCGGCTGCAGATACTGATTGGGACTTTCCAGTTGGTGGATATTACAATGCGTTCTATGCCGCTCTTCAAGTTAGGCATATGCAATTATACGGGGAAACCTGTGAAGATCTTGGCAGAATTGCCGTTAAAAACCACAACAATTCCACTCATTGGCCGTATTCTCAGTGGGTGAGCCAGCACGGCACTAGCCCTATAACACTCGATGATTACTGGAAGAACAGACTAGTATGCTGGCCGTATAAAGTTCTAAACTGCGCTGTCATGAGTGAAGGGGCATGTGTTCTATTGATGGCAACAGAATCAAAAGCTCGCCGGTTCACTGACACACCCATGTGGATAACCGGGGTTGGTTTAGGCACAGACTCGATGCGACCAGGAGATAGAACGGCTGATTTTGCTTATGAAGGGATGAAGAATGAGGCGAAGATATACCCGGACTTTGTTGAGCCGATAAAAACACCTTATCCAGATATGGCAAACTTCGCCTCTTTGCATATAGCTGCAAAGAGAGCATATCCCCAAGCAGGTATAACCAATCCACTAAAAGAATTAGATCTCGTAGAGCTTTTCACTCCCTATGACGGTGTTGAACTCTGTTTATGGGAAGATCTGATGCTTTGTCCTCGGGGAGAAGGAAAAACCATGATAAGGGAAGGAGTAGTTGATTATGGTGGTGAATGCCCATCCAACCTCAGCGGAGGTTTGACAGCTTCAGGTCACCCTGTAGGCGCTACAAGTCTTTACTATACACTCTTCCTATATTGGCAGCTAGCTGGAAAGATAAAAGAAAAATGTGGTCCGAACGGTCTACAAGTACAAGATGCAAGAAAAGCGCTTATCACAGGGCATGGTGGAACTGGTTGTCAAGGGGCAGTGATAACTTTCGAGAGGGATTAAAAAGGAGAGAATACAAATGACAGAAATTGGAGTTGAAGAAAAAAAACTTAAAGTAAGGAAAATAAAACGTACAAGGCGTGAAGCGAAATACAAACATTATCCGATGGTTGAGGACCACTCAACAGCCGCTCAAGAATACTGGGAACCGATAGTGAATACAGGATTATGGTCGATTAAAGGGTACCAGATTGTAAAAGGTCCTTGGGGCGGAGGTACTGTTGAAGAAGCTTTAAAGAGAAAGCCTAAGGAATTCATGGTGATAGACCGCGCCGCTTTTGCGCTATATTCCCATAGCTATGGGCTGGTTTCACCTTTCTTCAGGGGGTTATTAGAGGAAAAGCTGAAAGGAACAAAATGTCCCAAGTGCGGCACAGTATACTGTCCTCCTAGGGCTCATTGTTGGAATCCCAAATGCAAAGTAGCTGATTGCGAATGGGTAGATCTACCATTAACAGGCGTTATCCACACTTTCACCGTGCAATGCCTCGCGGCAGCTCCTTTTGAGCACCAATTACCTTTCTCAATGGGTTGGGTCAAAATAGATGGTGCTGATACTACTTTAGCCATGATGTTGCACATAGCCCCAAAGGAACTCTTCATTGGGCAAAAGGTAAAAATCAAATTTATCCCGAAAGAACAGCGAAAGGGGGATTTAACCGATTGCTATGCGGTGGCAGTTCCAGGACAGAAGGTTCCAGAGTGGGCTTGTCTCCAGAAGGATCCGAAAGAGTTAGAATCTTTAAAAGCATCGATGAAAAAGACTATCGAATTCATCAAAAAGAGATATGGTATTGACAATAACCCAGAAGTGCGGGGTTGGTAACTAGTACACTGCTTACACTAAAATCGGAGCAACTTACATTCGGTTAATTTTGCTGACGAGACATGCTCTAGGTGAACAAGTACTAATACTGAAACGTCGTCAATGACTATCAGCTCAGAAAGAAGTGTTGTCATGGAGCTTCCTGAATTAACCATTCTGGGCAGACAAATGAAGAATGAAATTGTTGGAAAACAAATTTCTGAAGTTGAAGTGGCTAATCATAAATGTTTAAACATGTCTTTTGAACAGTTCCAGAAGATTGTTGCCGGAAAGACTGTCAGGTCGGTTGAGAGCAAGGGTAAGTGGCTTTTCATTGGACTTGAGTCAGACCATGTTATCATGTTTAATCCCGGTATGGGCGCTGACGTGATCCACTTCAAACCGGGCGACCAACTGCCAGAAAAATACCAAATAAAGCTCACTCTGCATGATAAAACAGGCTTCACCATCCGCGTCTGGTGGTTCTGCTATCTACATCTCATGCCCAAAAACAAGCTTGGCGAACATAAACTAACTGCAAAACTGGGCATAACACCACTCGACAAAAAATTTACGATGAATTATTTCAAGCAGCTAATCAGCGGGAAACGAGGCAACATCAAGAATTTCCTCGTTGACCAGAAGAACATAGCAGGAATCGGCAACGTCTACATCCAAGACATCCTTTTCAACGCAAAACTACACCCGAAAAGAAAGATTCCTTCGCTCACCGAGATGGAAATCGAAGCTCTTTACAAGTCAATAAGGTCAGTGCTGAACGAAAGCATTCAACTAGGCGGTCTAGCCTATGAGAAGGATTTCTATGGTAACAAAGGAGGTTATGGCAAACAGCAATTCAAAATCGCCTACAAACCTGGTAGCCCATGCCCTACTTGTCAGACGACTATACAGAAAATCAAGACGGGCTCAACTAGTAGCTTCATCTGCCCAAACTGTCAACACCTATCATGAGTTGTTTAATAATGGGCGATTGATCAACGGAGATCTAGGTTCTAGCTATTTGACATCGTACAATCAACATAGAAAGCTACGGTGTAGTGTTGCGAGTTCCACGTGTGTTACGATTTCTCAACAAGGTTTTAACAAGGTTTAAAATATGTATATTTGGAAGGTTGGAAATATGGAAGAAAACCATTTATCGTTTCAAATATGCACAACGCCTGATGAATTCGAATCCGCAAAAGACGGCTACCAAGCGGTTCTTGAGGGTCTTGGGAACAATATCATCAGCAAACTTGGTAACGTAGAACTTGGGAGAACTGTACAAATATTCATGCGAAATAGAGAGAACAAGGTTGTCGGTGGCGCAATAGGCAACATCTTCGGTGGCTGGGTTTACATCTCTCTCTTGTGGATTGAAGAATCGTTCAGAAATAGAGGCCATGGCACTGAACTTCTCAAGATGATAGAAAATGAAGCGGTCAAGCTTGGCTGCAAAAACGCTCACTTAGACACTTACAGTTTCGAAGCAAAACCCTTCTACGAAAAAAACGGGTACACGCTGTTTGCGACGCTTGAAAATTATCCCAAGGGACATAGCAAACATTTTCTCGAGAAAAACCTGTTACCACAGAAAGAAGATAGTGATGCAAAGCAGAGACAGATTTAGGCAAATTAACCGGGTCGCGAGAAGCAATAAACTCTTATGTGCGTGTGAACGAGAACAAACTCTGATGTGATTATTGATTAACTAGGTTATCCTTCGGATTTCAAGGACCTTCGCTTCAGCAAGACTTGATGTAACCTTTCTACTTTTTTCTTGTCAATGTAGCCCTTGTGAGGACGGAAGCCTCCAGAAAATCCTTTTGGAATATGTAATAGTTCATGAATCAACGTCTTTTCCTTTTCTGCATCGCTTAGTTTGTCAAATCTCTCAGAGATTACTTCGATAACATAGGTCGGTGGTCTTCTTAATGCTTCTTGCCATATCTTTCGCAATCCGTGAATGCGGGCAATAGTATGCTTAGATTTTGAGCCTTTACTTCGATAACAGTATACAAATTGAGGCACTATATGAAAAAGGTCCAAACAATCTGTAATCTCATCTACTAACGTCTTTAAATCTAAAGCTTCAATGTATTCTAATGTCAAATCTACTGCCATCCTAACATTCAAAGCATTTTGATAATTTGCAAATTATTCCTTAATCTTTGTTCTCTCTTTGTTGATAAACACTTATGACGATTGACTAATTCCCCAGTCTTTTTAGAGCTTCCTTGATTTTCCGAATTCGGATAGAGTCTTTTTTTCTCCCAAGTTTCTCGTATGATTTTAGCTCTTCATTTAAAGAAAGAACAGGTAAATACATGCCCTCAAAATTAATGGTTGTTCGATGTTCTAATCCTCTAGAAGGAGTCCATTTGCCTCCTGTTTTTACCTTCAGATTTCCCATAACTTCGACATTTAATTCTTTAATCTTGAACTTGCCAAAATATGATTGGAATATGTTGGATTTTCTGAGCTTCACAGGTTCAGTTTCGTACTCTTTCAACAACTTGTTTATCTTGAATGCATCCTCTTTGTCAGTTAGGATGTCAATATCTTTTGGTTTTATTTTCAATCCTTGCAGAGCCAGATTTGTGCTTCCAGTCAGAACCCACTTGACCTCTTCACCTTTCAGTTTCTCGTATATCATTTTCAGTGTTTCAACAGTTTTTTGCTCTAACATCATGTCGACTCTCGAAGACCTGCAATCCGGATGCTTTCATTAACATAATGTTCCTATTCACATTTGCTTTTGCTTTCCTGTTTGAACTACTTGCAAGCATGTTTCGCAGAGAGTTTTGAAAAGAGCTACAACTTGAACTCTATGTTGCCTCCCAGCGTCGCTACCCCTCGTCAGATGTAGGAGGAAGATTAATCCTCGATCATACTGAGCACTTATGTCACAGCGTAAATGGCTCAGCTTTGGGATAACGGCCACGCACGGTATCTTTCAGTTCCTTTAGTAAAAGACTTTGACCTAAGGTTTGAGTAAGAAAGAGAGAAAATTGAAGGTCAGCTTGTTTTGGCTCACTTTCCCTTCTCAAACAGCAGGTAATGGTTTATCCAGATATCACGTCCAGTCACTTGATAGGTGTGGAGACTCCAACCGTTCTTTTGAAATTTCTCGATTGTATTGGCTACATTGTCATGATGCTTAACTTGCACGCACATCCATTCTTTCATATCAATTTCACCTTTTCCTGTTGTCAAGAATTGTCTTTTTAGGTATAAGATATTTAATCTTCTGTTGCTGTGTTGTCACAGTCACATAAGCTTAAAAGTTCACAATTAGAGATTAGAAACACTTGTTGAAAACTAAGAGGAGCATATCTGAAACGTTCGTATTGGTATGAACTTGTAATAGAGGAGAGAAAGACGTGAAATGCCCGAAACAGCCCAACCACTCACGTGTTTCTAGTCAGCTATGCCTTCTCAAGAAGGTTGGCCTTTCTAGCAGGGACCGTTGGGTTGCGGGAAATTGTACATGAGCTGAATTGAACAGAAGAAATAGCTTCTGAATGTTTAGAAGTGTAGGAGCGGTAGGGTTAAGAAAGAAACGTGAATGATGGAGGCGTTTGGTTGCCTTTCTGTAAGAAGTGTCGTACCGAGTTGAAGGAGGACGCGAAGTTTTGTCCTCAATGTGGAACTCCGGTAGGTGTGGAGAAAAGGGCTGGGCCAACGTATGTCAAGGAGAGGGAGGCTTGTTTTGGTCCTCCTGGGTCTGGCGGAGGCTTGTGGGGCGCTATGTCCTTTGGTGTGTTCCTTATTGGTCTTGCGATTTTATGGCTTCTCGACTATTTCTGGCCCGGAATCCTCATTCTGATTGGGTTGATGGTTATCATAGGCGGCTTGGTAGCCCTCTCACGTAGATGAACAAAGCTTCTGCCTCTTGTGCCTTTGACAGAAAAAAGAAGACAGATTTTCTCCTTAGGTTCTTACACTTCAAGAAATCACAGATTTTGTAAATCTTGAAATATCAGATGTTTCTTTCTCAGCCTCTGTGCATGGAACTAAATCCTATTATATGCCTACATTTCTTGCAAACATAGACATAATGTTCCCCAATTTTCCCTCGAAACTTGACGTCCTCTATATCCTCTTTACTCAAGTAATTATTGCACTTAGGACATTTCATTCCTTCATGTGCCATAAAACATCACTTCTTTAGCGTATTTCATTTGTGAACTTGTTTATAGCTTTTCATCTTATACTGGATTAATAATTTAAGGCTAAGAAAATTCTTAGATTAATAAACTCAGGAAGCATAGCTTCAGCTTGCTTGATACCATTCTTCTGTAAACTATGACTGCTGGTGGTCCTATATCATTGCTAGGCTATTTTTGTGAGAATCTTTGGTTCTTTCCATTCTTCTCTGAGAATACTGTACAGAAACCCATCTTCCCATTTCCCTTTGATGAAAACGGACCTGCGAATCAACCCTTCCCTTTTGAACCCTGCTTTTTCTAGAACCCTCTGTGATGCTGTATTTCTCGGATTAGTTTCAGCTTGAATACGCACTATGTTTCTCGAAAGAAATAGGTAGTCTACTAAAATCTTGACTGCTTCAGTGCAATAGCCTCTGTTTCTCTCGTCTGGAAGTAGTTTGTAGCCTATGACGAAATGTGGTCCTCTGGGAGAGTGGAATACTTGACCGATTTTGTTTCCATCTTTTCTCTCTATGATGAACCACTTCTCTTCAGGGCGAAGGTTGCCATACCACTTTTCTACTTCCTGAAGAGACACTTGTTCAAGTGGTTCGTATTCACCACTAAACTCTGGGTTGTTAGCCCACTCCGTAACTAGGGACAGGTCTTCTTTCTCCATAACCCTCAAATTCACATTCTTACCTTCGAGCATTCCCATCACCAATGCTTCTGCATTCTGCCTCAGTTTTTATGACTTATGGAAGAAACTTTGGATTCTATTATCTTCAAAGTTGCGTTAATAATTTAAGCCCCCAAAATGTTTTTTCGTTCAGCATGCGCTAAGAAGAGATGGAAGCACATATACAACTACTTTCTATCTGAGAACGAAGTATTGGTGCTATGTGAAGAAGATGTACGCTGAACAATAACAACCTAATTGTGATAGTTTTAAACATCCAATAAGAAGCAAAACTATTAAAGTAGTAAATCAAGTTGATAAACTTGCATACATTGCCCTAAAAACATATTATGCGAGAGGTGAAAAAGATGCAAGCATCATCAGTTAAGATTGCTTCGTTTGTTATGTTGGTTATGGGAATTTTCGCCTTAATTACTGCGGTGCTTTGGATATTCATGACAGAAGTAGCGTTTGTGAGTGATGTTGCAGCGTATACAGGTCAGAGTTACTCTGACTTCTTGACCAGCAACCCCAAACACGCAGAGCTGTTTCTCTTCCAGAAAAGACTAATCGGGATTGAAAAACTGGCGACAGCTCTCCTTATTATATTTATAACACAGAAAAGCTATAGCAGAGGTGAGAAATGGTCATGGTACGCACTACTGATAACTGGCATCATAACTTGGGGAAGCTTGATAGGTTACCGCTTGGCAATCGGATATGTGGAAAGCACGGGTGTTGCCACACCCATAATAGGGCTAACACTTCTTGTCATTGGCTTAGCACTTCCAGCCAAGGCAATCTTGGGTAAAAATCCACTTAAGTGATCTGTGACTAATCTGCAAGCTACATGGTTTGCTTAAATTATCAATGCAATGTAATATGATGGTTCATTTTCAGAAACGTGGTCCAAGCGATTTGAATATGGCGTAAAATGTCATACAAATCGCCAGAATCAAGATTAAGAGCTCTATTGCAGGTGGTCGGTTCCTGATCGTCAAGGAATAGCAAAGTAGCGCCCATAATACAATAACAACGATCCAAATGAATGGTCTTCGTATACGTATTCGCATTTACGTAACATCCGCCTTTTACCAAGAACTAAGCGTTGAGGTTACTGCTCTATCCTCCACTCCAGTGTTTATACCATGATGGGTGAATGGAACAGAAAATGAAATAACAACTTAGCACTTGTCATTCTTTTTTCATCTAAAGAACATGAATATCGAACAAGATCAAGTAAAAAAGAAATCATTGCTTCATCTGCCTGAAACTTCAAAATTCCAGCTTACTCGTGCTTGGTTAGTGCTTCCTTCAGCTCAGAAACGAAACTCTCTTCATTCTCTCCTATTCTCTTCTTCACTTCTCTCCAAGCAGATGGACAATTCTTGTACTCAACACTAACAATCCCGTGGATGATTCTATCAATCTCTCGCTTATTCTCAGCTGTAACCTCTATTCCAGTTTTCTTGAAAATATGCTGAATATGCCTAAAATAGCAAGTCATAATAAACTGCCTCAATACATAAATGAGCCTTCTAAGCTTATAAAATCCTAACTCATCCTACAATCAGAAACCTGAAAACCGCGTGACCTGCATGAAGATTCTAATCGTATGCTCAGGAAACGCATACCGCAGCCCAGTAGCAGAAGCTCTGCTGAAGAAGCTAAAACCAGAGATCGAAGTAGACTCCGCAGGAATAGACCCTGCGGCCCTAATCTCTGAAGCTGCAAAGAGATACTCAGCAAGAGAAAACACGCAACGTTTCCTCAAGAAAGCTCCTGAAGGCTTAAATGAAGAAAACCTAGACACGTATGAACTTATCGTAGCTATGAAACCAAAACACAAAGACGCTATCTTAAGCAAATGTCCAGAATGCGAAAGCAAGATAGTTGTGTGGAACATCGACGATCCATACTTCTTGCCACATGGATACACTGAAAAGATTTTCAAACAGATCAAAGACAAGGTCGAGGAGCTTGTTAACTCATTGTGAAAGCACTCATCTAACTAAAGATAGTGATCAAGTCTCAATCTGAGTTGCTATTCTATTTCCGAACTCCCTGCATTTAGAAAGCTCATCTTCCACAAGGGGGCCCCTTCATCCCCCCAACCTTTATTGATAACCCGGGAGCTATCTGTTTCAAGCCGGGAACTTTCTCATTTATCCTCTTCTCCATCTTCTTCACGGCTTTCTCGAAGTCTGTTCCAAGACATGTGTCAAAAACGGCAAACAGCTTTCTCTCTAAGTTAAGTTCACTCAACTTGTCGATAAACTTCCTGACGCCCCTTGTTGGTCCACCCCAATGATTCGGAGATCCTGTCAAAATTGCATCATAGTCGGTAACCTTGTTGAGGTCAACCTCTTTTATTTCGCTGAGCACAGTTTCTATCTTTCCAACTTCTTTTATACCCTCTATGATTGTTTCCGCTACAAGTTTGGTGTTGCCATACTTCGACTCATAAGCGACGATAACTTTCGCCAATATGTTCACCATTTATTATGTTAAATCTAAAAGCCTGTAGATATAAACCTTTTAAGCCGTCAAGCGATGCCGTTTTTCTATTTTTTTAGATTTCTACTGAGGAAGAGTCTATTCTACGCTAATTTCATCAGCTGTCCAGGCTATGTTCAGCTCTTCAAGCTTTGTTCGTGTGGGCACTCCTTGTTCATTCCACCCCATCATACTGTAATAGATAGTTTTTGCCTCTCTCAGTTTTTCCGGGTCGACAGCGGTGCTAGAGAGAGCACCAGATGTCTTGGGGCGAAAGAACCTAGGCGGAAGCCAGTCATCTTTCCATGTGAAACCTTCTCTGATGTTGAAGATTCTTGCAAGGTTAATTGCTCTTTCAGAAACCATCATCAACTCAAATGCTGTGGTGTTCCAGCCTGTTACCGATCGTACGATGTCAACCTTCTGTTGAACACTCCAAGGAGTAAACAAGCACATTACCAAGCAATTATTGAGGCTGCGCCAAGTCATAACGTACTTGAATAAACGTACTTTTTTAGGTCCTAGATCCTGAGTCGGAACAGCCTCCAAGATTCCAAGGCTTTTATATTGCTCGGGAATTTTCGGTTCCAAAAAAGTATCATGAATATTGTGTACATGATCTGCCCCGGTTGGAGAGACCGCGTAGCCGAGGCCTAACCCTCTTTTCAACCTAGGTTCATGCATGGGAACCTCTTGCCCTTTGACGTGAACCGCAAATTCCTCTGCTCCATTAGATATACGTTCAGCAGCCCTCTTCACTCCTTCAGCCAGAAGGTCGCCTATTCCCTTTCTTTCACCGATCATCTCCACCATTTTAACCATAGCTTCAGCATTTCCAAAACTTAGATCTACGCCTCCAGTATCCTCCTTATTAAGTAAGCCGTTTTCGAAGCACTCCATAGCGAAGCCTATGGAAACCCCTGTACTTATCGTGTCCAGAGAATATTTTTGGCAGAGTTCATTCGCTTTGCAGATGGCTTTCAAGTCGTCTACTCCACAGTTGGAGCCTAAGGCAGCTAAGGTCTCATACTCAGGTCCTCCGTACGCTGGATCCACGCTCCACGGCCCTTCTGCTTTGACTTCTTTTTTACAGGCCACGGCACAGGCGAAACAAGTCCCCATTCCAACTCGCACATGCTCTTTGATTGTTTGAGCCGAGATTAAGTCAACGTTGGGAAACTCGCCGTCTCTGAAGTTGTGAACAGGTAAGTTACCTGTCTCTTCATAGACATCCATAAATCCCCCTGTTCCATAGGTATGCAGACCATGAGCTACATCGTCAACGTTGCGTGCCATCCACCGGGCTAGTCGTCGAAGGCTCTCTGGATTTGCGATGTTAACCCTTTTGACTCCTCTAACAGCTATCGCTTTCAGGTTTTTTGAGCCCATGACTGCTCCCATACCACAGCGACCAGCCGCGTGGCTCATGTCATTGATCACCGAGGCATATCTCACCATCTTTTCTCCTCCAGGTCCGATTTGAGCTACTTTTGCCGAGTTGTCTTGCAAATCCTTTCGAATCGTTTCTTGTGATTTCTTGATTTCCATTTCCCACAGGTGAGATGCATCCTTGATCTCTGCCTTCTCTTCGTGAACCCAAAGGTAAACAGGCTCAGCTGCTTTGCCCTCAATGATTATCGCGTCAAACCCTGCACGTTTAAGTTCAGCACCCCAGAAGCCTCCAGCTTCTGCTTCTCCATATGCTCCAGTTAGAGGCGACTTGGCGCCTACACTATTACGCCCACTGCCGCTGATTGGTGCACCGGTCACGGGACCACAGGCAAAAATTAGTTTGTTAGCAGGAGTCAAAGGATCTATCCCTAGTTCAAGCTCCTTAAGAAGAAAATACGCTATTAAACCTCTACCGCCGAAGTAACGGCGATAGAAAGCTTCTACAGGTTCCTCAAAAGAGATCTCTTCCTTGCTAAGATTCACTCTTAAAATCTTGCCCATGTAACCATAATTCATTGGTCCTCATCCCAAATTCAGGAATGTAGTCTAGAATCCTCCTCTCTTATATACTTCACAATGCTGTCCGCCGAATTCCTAGAAATTCCGTAAAACGAGAAGAGCTCACGCACTACACAGCAAATTCTTTATGTCACTGGCTGTATTCTTCGTTGGGCGAAAATAGATGTTTGATAAAGTTGTAGAAGAAGTCCCTGATTACAAGGCTTTTCACAAGGTAGATGAATTGAACGCGAGTTCTGAAAAACTTGCCCACAAGTATCCTGACAAAGTAAAGCTTTTCGAGATCGGTAGCTCAAGGAAAGGAGAGAAGATAAAAGCATTAAAAATCGGCAGAGGAGAAAAAGCGGCTTTACTGTTTGGTTTTCCCCACCCAAACGAGCCTATTGGAAGCATGACACTTGAATATCTATCTTGGAGACTGGTTGAGGACAGAAGCTTAGGTAAACTTGACTTCACATGGTATATAGTCAAGTGTATCGATCCCGATGGAGCAAGGCTTAACGAGGGATGGTTCGAAGGACCCTTCACTCCGATTAATTATGCATTGAATTACTATCGCCCTCCGGGATATCAGCAGATTGAGTGGACTTTCCCTATCAAGTACAAAACGCTTGTTTGGGACAAGCCTATTCCAGAAACAAGAGCATTGATGAGAATCATTGAAGATGTGAAGCCACGGTTCATGTATAGCCTTCACAACTCTGGCTTCGGCGGAGTCTACTTCTACGTTTCGTCACCCTGCAAATCGCTCTACGCGAAGTTCCAGAATCTGGCCAAAAAAGAGGAACTGCCTCTACATCTGGGCGAGCCAGAGGCACCATATATGAAAAAACTTGCAGAAGCAATCTTTAAAATGCCGACTTCGGTGGAGGCATACGAGTTTTTGAAGAAGCATACAAAGAAGGACCCTGCAAAGATAATTAACTTCGGAACGAGTAGCGATGATTACGCTCGAAGAGTTGCTGGAAGCTTTACCTTAGTGTGTGAGATGCCGTATTATTACGATCCGAGAATTGGAGATACCTCTGAATCAGACGTGATAAGAAAAGAAGCAGTACAATATAGCATAAAGCTTGCTGAAGAACGCTACGATTTGGTCAAGGATAAGTATTCAGAAGTGAGAGCGAATCTCAAAGGCAACAAAGAGAAGAAACCATTCATAGACGCTATTGAAGATTCTCTGAAACGTTTCCCAGATACTATAGCAGCCCAGAAACACTGGGCAGAGACCGATCCGAAGCTAAAACGAAAAGCTACCGTTGCCGAAAAGTTTGATTCGTACGTGATTAGTCGCTTCTACGGTCTCTTGTATATGGGAATGCTCTATCGCTGTGTCAAAGACACGGAAAACAAGAAGGTTGAGAAGGAAGTTTTTCAGCATGTGACCCAATGGAATAAAGAGCTTGAGAAACGTCTCTCCTACAAAGTTATACCTATAAAGAGTTTGGTTAAAGTACAGCTAGGAAGCGCTTTACACACGGCAGAATACGTTGAGAAAACACGCTGAGGATACGCGCAAAAAGCCGAGCATTTTTTCAGCATTTGTTCCCGCTGGCTTCAGAATGAAAGTTTCGAGCTTGACAAGTTGAAGAAAAATAGGATTAGAATATTTTATGAGTTTCTGAAGCTCAGATGTAATTGCTGGAACAAATATGGAACTCAAGGATATGGAAGTTCAACTTAATCCTTCTTGATATTCTTCATATAGTTTTGCTAGGTGTTTTAGAGAGAAGGGTTTGGCGATGAATCCGTTTAGGCTGATAAGTAACGTGTCGTAGTTTTCTATGATGCCTTCTGCTTCAAACCTGAGCTTTTCGATGAAATTGGAATAATCTGTGTAGTTCTTGTGGATAGAGACTATCACAGCGTTCTTTCCCATGCCCTCTGCCCTGGACGCAAATATGACGTTTGGTTTTGCCACATGTCGGACAAGTATTGCTTTTTCTGCATCGTTTTTGTTCCTTTTCGACTTCAGAGTAATAATTGCAAGGAGTTCAAATCCCATTTT
>JGI2173J19968_10000346_pt1 | contig 16879 bp, 14 predicted proteins | sample DeeMarSWOR136_30_FD_19968 | JGI IMG/M metagenome (IMG submission 19968) | reverse complement strand
AACTACTTTTTCGTTGGCTTTCGCCACCTCGTTTTTTTTGGCACTGACCCTCAAGTCACTCCGTAACTGTATGTCACTAGTCTCACGCCCCAGACGAATTATCTTTCCCTCGAGGAAGTTGGACTCTCCGATGAAGTTGGCCACGAAAATCTGTTGGGGTTTCATGTACAATTCATAAGGTGTTCCCACTTGGAGGATGCGTCCTTTCTTCATGACAGCTATTCTGTCGGAGATTGCCATCGCTTCCGCTTGATCATGTGTGACATGGATCGCCGTCAGTTCTAAGTCTTTTACGAGCCTCCTAATTTCGTATCTGAGCTCATTACGGATTTTTGCGTCCAGAGCGCCGAGAGGCTCGTCGAGGAGTAGAATCTTTGAGCCTGCGGCTAACGCTCTTGCGACTGCAACGCGTTGCATCATGCCGCCGCTCAGTTCATGTGGATAGGCGTCGAAGCGTTTTTGCAGCTTCACCATTTCCAACGTTTCTCGCCCGAGGCTCGCGGCCTTTTTCTCTTCCCAGGCCTTCACCCTCGGCCCGTAGGTCACGTTGTCGAAAACATTCATGTGAGGAAATAGGGCGTAGGTTTGAAAGACAAAGCCTATTCCCCGGTCTTCGGGTGGGACATCATTTATCAAGGTGCCGTCGACCAAGACTTCTCCTTTGTCTGGCCGAATCAATCCTGCAATTGTTCTGAGTAGTGTTGTTTTTCCACAGCCACTGGGGCCTATGAGGGAGAAGTATTCTTTGTCACGAATCTCAAGGCTGACATCGTCAACTGCCAAGATTTTCTTACCGAATCGTTTTGTTATTCCCTTCAACTCAATGTGTGGCATGAATGGTCACTTTCGAGTTAGTAGGCGGCCTTCCTTCCAGCTCCCAATTTAACAAGTAGCAAGACCACGAACGAAAGGATGATGAGGATTCCGCAGCCTAGGCCCACGTCAGATTGTGAAGCCAGACCAGCCTGTTGTACCCAATCCACTAGCAACACTGGCGCCGTTCTTATTCGGGAAACCACTGCGAGGGTTGCTCCCGTTTCACTCACGCTTCTTGTCAGAACCATAATGGCGCCAGCAAGCAAGGAATACTTGGTCAAGGGCAAGATTATTGTTCTGAACACTGTAAAAGGTTTGGCCCCATGAATGCGAGCAGCATTCTCCAATTCTATATCGGTGCGCTCTATTGCGGCGGCCATTGATCGAACGAAGTAGGAGTAGGTAATTGAGAGGTGTGCCAAGATTACCAACGCTATTTCTGGTACGAATGCGAAATTTGTCCAGAAAATGCTGAGAGAGGCTCCTAATGCTGTTGAGGGCACAATTATAGGAATATTAACGAGAAGATCTAGAGCAGCAGAAACTGACTTTCCCATCCTTCTCCGAGCAATTAAGACAGCCATTGGAAGGCCTGCTAGGATGCTTAATAGCGTAGCAAGACCGCCGACAAAGTATGACAAGCCCAGGCTCGACCAATAATCTTGCCAGATTCCGAAACCTGAAACCGCACGGTTCAAAGTACCATCTAATATCGCAGTGAGTGTAGGTAGCGCCACGAAAAGTGAGGGGATTATCACCAGCGCAACGAAGACGAGCATTGTTAACGTGTCTCTGCCGACTACCATCCCCTTGGAGCTTAAGCTCCTCTCAGAAGAGGGCCAGACTCGCCGGATAGGGATGCGAAGCTTATTCCCCAGAAGTAGTATTGCACCGAAGATTGCACATGAGATCAATATCAATACTAGGCTAACGAAAACCAAGGGCCCTTGTTGCCCTTGGATTCTCATATTCCTCACGAAAATGGCTCCGTTTTCGAAGGTTCCAGCTACCATTATGGTTGCTCCTGTCTCACTTATTGACCGCGCAAAGGCCAACACAAAGGCTCCAATCAGACTAGGCCTTAGAATCGGAAGGGTGACAGTCCTAGCAACTGTGACTGGTGGAGCCCCTAAGGTTCGGGATGCTTCTTCAAAAGTACGTTGATAATCAAGAAGAGCTCCTACCATAACTCGCACAACAACTGGAAATGAGAAGACGAAATGGAGGAGCACCACGAGAAGCCACCCTTGAGAAACTATACTGTCTCCGAATAGGGAGGATATGCCCTGAGAGCTATTCCAGAATAGGAGTAAGGAATAGCCTAGTGTGACCGTGGGGACTACGAACGGAATATCTGCAAGCGTATCCACAACGTTAAGCCATCTCGATCTCCCTCTTGCGATGAACCATGCCATTGGAATTCCAGCCATAAGGTCAACTATCGACACGAAAATCGCAATTGCAAAGGAAGCCCACACTGCGTTTGCCGCTCGTGACATCAGCTCGGCGTCCTCGAGAATTCCCCCAACAAGGTTCCACTTCAGGCCTATCCCGAAAATGGGCGGAACAAGTATCAACACCAGAAAGAAAATTATGGCTCCGACGTAGGTTAGACGCATTGCTAGGCGGTTTGATGAAAGTCTGTCCAAGATTTCGGCGGTGAATCTAGGCAACTGCCTTTCTCTCTTCGGAATGGGTGGCTTTTGATTTAGCTATAGTTTCAGTTTTAGAATTCCCTTGTGGCAGTAAGAATTCTCACGTAGTCTGCGGTGTCGTCGCACGAATCGGCTACGTGTTCCATTTCTTCCGCGACGTCTCGGAGAAACAGCACTGCTGCAGCGGTCATTTCCCTTGAGTGTTGAATGAGAAGTATCTTTATGTCGTGGTACTTTTCGTCTATTTCGCCTTCGATTTTGTCGATAGTTATGGCTAGCCGTTTCGCTTCTGATGGCTCTGTGCCAAGCGCTTCAATTGACTTGCGTAAGATCTTGGTGCATTCTACCAGCTTGTTTGCCATAAAAACGAGCGGCTCCCAGAAAACTTCCGGGATCTTCGCTTTAAGAATCAGATCAAGGCTCCGCGCTGCATCTTTCACGTGGTCTGCCATTTCGTCCAACCTCTTGACGAGGTGCATTAGGTCTTCGCGTTCTTGGAGAGGTAGCGCACCTTTCGTAAGTTCCTCGAAGATCGCTCGTCGAAGTTCGTCGATTTCATGTTCTATTTTTGACAAATGATCAATGTTGGCCTCAGCTTCATCCTTACCGTTCCTAGAGGCTGCCACCACTGCTTTCTGCAAGTCAACAACAGTGTCTGTAGCCAGAATCATCTGCCTGTCTGCAAGTTCGAGAACCCTAGTTCTTCTCCTTGTTGCAAACCATTTTTCCAAGTTTTCCACCTTCCTCTAGAATCGTATCTTTTTTATATATAAAACTGCCCGGGGCGGAGATAATCAAAGCTTATCTATTCTGCTCTTCTGCTCTTCTCTGACCTTCTTGGACATCTTCTCCACTTGTTCAAGGGCGGTACCCAAGTAATTCCTCGGATCTAATGCGTCGTCGACCTCTTTCTCGCCTAGTTTTTGGCGAACGAGCTTGTTTGCTAGGAGGATTTTTCTGAATTCCACGTTTTCCATTGTGCTCTTCACCGCTAGTTTTCTGAGGAGTTCGTGGGCTAGTTGACGGTTCATTCCCTTTCGGGTTAAGACTGTCATCACGGCTTCGGACATTGCGCGTCCTTGGGTTAGCTCAAGGTTCTTGAGCATGCTTTGTTCATCGACCTGCAAGTTAGCTATCACGTTGTTCATTCGGTGGAGAATGTAGTCCGCTAGAATACATGCTTCTGGTATGATGAACCGCTCTGCCGATGATTGGGTTAGATCTCGTTCATGCCAAGTTACGACGTTCTCCAGGGCTGGGACAACGAGGCTTCGGAGAATTCGGGCTAAACCGCAGACGGTTTCGCACGTTTCGGGATCGCGTTTGTGAGGCATCGTAGAACTGCCGACGCGCTTCTCCAATTCGAAATATTCGAAAAGCTCGCCGATCTCCGGTCTCTGAAGTTCCCGAATTTCGGTGGCGAAATTGTCCAGCGTAGAGGCGATAATGGCGAGTAGACACACAAGCTCAGCGTGACGATCCCTCTGAACAATTTGAGTGGAAATGTCAGCGCTTCTTATGCCCAGCCGGCTCATTACAAGCTCTTGAATTTCAATGGCGTGTGATCCTAGCCCAGCTTGGACTCCGACTGCCCCGCTCATTTTCCCTACCAGCATGCGCAATTTGCATTCGCTGAGCCTCTGAATGTGCCGCGAAATCTCGCGCATCCAAACAGCAAACTTGAACCCCAAAGTTATCGGCAAGGCATGTTGTCCATGGGTTCTGCCCATCATCAGCGTGCCCTTGTGTTTGTGGGCTTTCTCCAATAGGGTGTTCTCAAGATTGCTCAAGCGCTTGTCGATTAGCTCCAGAGCCTCTTTCAGTTGGAGTGCTCTCGCAGTATCTACAATATCATAACTTGTTGCACCCAGATGCACGTAAGCTCCGCTAGGCCCGCAAATCTCAGCCAAAGCTCTGACCAGAGAGGCAACATCGTGCTTTATTTCTCGTTCGATCTCCTTAACCCGAGCCAGTCTGACGTGCTTAGTGGATGCCATTGCCGCGATTTTCTCGGCAGCTGCTTGTGGGATGTTTCCGACCTGAGCGTGTGCCCAAGCTAGAGCTGCCTCGACCTCCAACATTTTTTGGATCCGCATTTCTTCTTCGAAAAGCCGCTTCATTTCTGGAGTCCCGTAGCGTCCTGTGTCTATGGGAAGAATGGGCAATTGATTGTCACCTGCAAATCGAGATAGCTAGACTAGGCATTAAAATGCTTTGCATGCATCGAAGTTTTCCAAGATTCTCTTGCCCTCTAATCAATCGCGTGCATGCAGAACCAAAGGGAACTCAGAGGAGTTTCGTGGAAATCTGGGGTGCATCTCTGCTCTTCACTGGATTTCTCCGTTCTTCATTATTACGTCTTTTTTATCAGTTGTTTCAATGGTTGCGCTTGGATCGGTAACGAAGTCCCAGTGTTGGCATGACTTTGAGGTTCCACCGTAGCCCAAGTTGTGGCCGAATGCGACGTGCACTGATCCGGCGATTTTTTCGTCTGTAAGTATGTAGCCGATTGCTCTGTCGATCGCTGGGTTGCATCCTATGCCTAGCTCTGCAATGTTTGTTGTTCTTCCTAGCCCGTCTTTTGTGTCGATTTCTATGCATCGCTTGAAGGTGTCAATCATCTGATCATGGTTGGCTTCGGCATGGCATTTGTCTAGAAGCAGCTTTCCGTTCTCGAAATGGAGAACCGCATTTCTGATTATTTTGCCAGTGAATCTGTCAACTGCTTTTGGGCAGTGTATGGTTCCGCTGCCGAACGTTTCGTGAGGGGCGATGAATACTTCGCCTGCGGGCAAGTTATTGCCCAAATCTTTCATTTTGATGTCATTGTCGTCGACTACGCCGTCGTCCTCGTTTATTCGGCGGTCTTTAATCTTGCACGTGAAGTCTGTACCCTTATGATCGGTGATGTGAAGCAAGTCTTTCCCCTTCAGATGCTGAACTAGTCTTGCAGTTTTCTCTTTGAGGGTTGAGGCGGAGACTGCGATGCCCCCGATGATTAGTCTTTCTAGATCCTCATAGTCTATTTGATAGAACTTTGCAGCTTCTGGAGTAGGCCAACCGGCATAGGTCCACTTCTTGCCCCTTCCAGTTTCCTCTCCGTAGATTTCCTTTCGGATAGGAACGTTTCCTTTGGTTCTAGCAGCAATCTTTTCCGGGGGAAAATGTGTCCGAATCAGCGGATCCTTGAATGGTTCAACAACGATGCGTGCATCGGCCTCTTTGACTGCACCTAGCATGTGCTTGGGCGTGACCTCTAGCGTTTCCTTCGGGATTTCCTGATAGACTCTTGATGAGTATTCGTCGCTGGTGGCCACAATCAAAGGATGAGCCCCCACGTTGTAGCATTGGATCCCGATTTCTTCAAGAAGTTCCTGAGCGTGAGTACCCCCGTGTATCATCACAGCTTCTCCTGCCTTCAGGTTCATTCCGTTTACGATTGCTTCAGCGCACTTCACGATTTTCTCTTTTGTAATCATCAAACATCACGCTGTAGTTCCTTAACTAACAACAAGGAGCAATTTAAGCCTAGCCACGAAGCACACTATCTGCCAGAGGATTCTCTGCAAAAGGCCTGCATGCCTGCAACCATCTGAACTGTGTGAGGTTCTTTCAATCAGATGTAGACGGAAGGTCTGCAAGGCCACAAGCGGGGTTCTTCGAGACCCTACGCACACTCCTCTTACTCCTAGGAATCGGATGTCTTAGGGCGAAGGTTAGGTTGCCAGTACGCGTGAGAGACGAAGTAGATTCGCGTCTATTGGCTTGGTGGTTTTGCATGATTTTTCTAGGCTGGTTGTGCCTATTTTTCCTTGCCGCAGCCCGACTACCTGGTTCTCTTGTTTTTCCGAAAGCAATTCAACAGCTTTGTTTCCGAACAGGCAACCCAGTAGCCTGCTTCTAGCTGTCGGGCTGCCACCCCTTTGGGCGTAGCCAAGCACCGTAAGTCTGACCTCTGATCCTGTTTTCTGCTCCAGCTCTAGAGCGAGCTTGCGGCTGTCACCCACGCCTTCTGCCACCACAATTATGCCCGATTTCTTTCCTTTCGCCTTGTTCTCCTCGATCGTCTGGATCATCGCTTCTTTCTTTAGAGGAACTTCGGGGATCAAGATGACTTCAGCTCCAGCAGTTACGCCAGCCGTTAAGGCGAGAAAGCCTCTTGTTCGCCCCATGACCTCGACCACGAAAATTCTTTCATGCGAGATGGCAGTATCTCGAATCTTGTCAATTTCTGTAACAACTGTGTTCACAGCTGTGTCAAAACCTATGGTTTCATCAGTTCCGAAGACATCATTGTCAATTGAGGCTGGGATCCCTACTATCGGGATGTCAATCTCTTTGCTGAGTTCGAAGGCTCCTTTGAAGGAGCCATCGCCACCGATGACAATGAGTCCGTCGATATCATTTTTTGCAAGGGATCTGGCGGCCTTCCTGAGGCCTGCTTGTGTTTGGAAATTCAGGCTTCTTACTGTGTATAAGATTGTGCCTCCAAGCTCTAGGATTCCGCCAACGGACCTTCGGGTTAAACGTCTAAAAGTGCCCTCCATCAAACCTTCCCAGCCTCTCTCAAAACCCGAAACCTCCAACCCCTTTGAGCGCGCGACGCGTGTAACTGCCCGAATCGTGGCGTTCATGCCTGGTGCATCCCCACCACTTGTTACGACCCCAATCTTCTTCAACCGAATCCCTCATCTTGCTAGCTGGTCATATGACAACGTGAAGAAAAAACTTTGACGTGCCCGCTTAATAACGTGATTGCTCACGCATGCAGAATTCGAATAGGGCGGCCTCTCGAATTCTAGGATGCCACCAGCTTCATCGGCTGACCACAACAAACAAGAGTTCCTCCTCCGGAATCCAAGACCTTGACCTTGTTTCCGCAGATTTCGCAAAGATAAGTTTCCCCGACTTCAGTCATTATATCACCTCCATTACTCTTTTCAACAAAGCGGCTAAGTGATTAGGCGTTAGAAGTCTGAAAAACGCATATTTAAACGATGCTCCTTAATGAACCGAATCATACGCCCATTCAGTAAGTGGAAATCAGGGAGAATATTGGCTGCTGGGCGGCAGAGCACGAAATTGGTCGAGTTTACTGTCAGATGAAAAGGGTTATGTCTGCCTCAGCGGCAATCTCAAGAAAAGCTGCTGCTCCGATTATCTCTTCGACTTCTGGAATCAAGTCTTCCCTCTTCACTCCGAACATTCCCATACTAGGACTGCAGGCATACATCTTGAAAAGGCTGGACTGCTTCAATCGTTTGAGCATTTCGTAGGGTGTTGGATAGTTCATTTTTGCCAGATTCTCTTTCATTCGCTCTTCCAGGTGTTTGTATATAGCGGGCAAACCTATTTTCTCCATGCTTCCTTTGACGAGAGCGTTCAAACCCCAGAAGGTGAAGTACAAATGGGCCTCCATGTCCATAGCTACCGCAGTAGAAGCCAAGATGAAAGAGCAGTAGAGCTTGTCTAGAGTACCCCCCTGTACCACGATGGCTAGTTTTTTCCTTTTGCTTGCATTCATAAATCCCACCTCCGTCTTCTCTGTCTTCGGGATTGACAGTGGATAAGAGCGTTGTTATAAGTCTATCCAGAAAGCGTGAAGCTTCCGCATTCTCCTGACTAAACGGAGAAAGTGACAGATTATCTGTGCAGCATGAAGCGGTTATCTAAGAATGCGCGCTAAGGCGCCACGTTAATGCATATGTATGCATGCGGGGCTAGATGCCTTCAAGCATTTTGTCCACGGCCATCTTGGCTTTGATGCGAATGTTCTGAGGTACTTTGATCTCGTGTTTCATATCCTCTAGAGACCACAGAACCTTTTCTAGAGTTATGAGTTTCATGTTGGGACATACTGCAAGCTCTGAAGCAGGGTAGAACCTTTTGTCTGGGTTTTCTTTTCTAAGCCTATGAAGTAACCCGGTTTCAGTACCAACGATTATCTCAGAAGCGGACGATTTTGGGGCGTAGCTACACATCCCTCCTGTTGAGAGCACCTTATCTGCTAGGGCGATGACCGGAGGGGTGCACTCGGGGTGAACCATCACTTCTGCCTTTGGGTGTAACCGCCTCTGTCTCGTAACGTGTTCTGGCAAGATCTTGATGTGAGTTGGGCAAAAACCCTTCCAGGGGATGATTTCCTTCTTTGTCTTGGTCGATACGTAGTGGGCTAGGTATTTGTCTGGAACGAAAATGACCTCTGGTTCCTCGATGGATTCTACTACTCTCAGTGCGTTGGCAGAAGTGCAGCAGATGTCGCTTTCGGCTTTAACGTCTGCCGACGTGTTAACGTAACAGACAACCGGGTCCTTTGGGTGTTCATTCCTCAGATTACGAAGGCCTTGGATGGTGATCATGTCGGCCATAGGGCAGCCTGCATTCAGTTCCGGTATGAGAACCGTTTTGTCAGGGCAAAGTATGGAGGCTGTTTCTGCCATGAAGTGAACGCCGCAAAACAGGATAATCTCTGCATCACTCTTAGCGGCCTTCTGGCTCAGCTCTAGGCTGTCACCAAGAAAATCAGCTGCGTCTTGGACTTCCGGCCGCTGATAATTGTGGGCAAGAATGATTGCATTCCTGTCCTCTGCAAGCTCTCGGATCCTTGCGGCCAAGTGAGATTCCTGTCTCGGCAACATTCCACCCTGTCGTTCTTCGTCTTGACGAGGATAGACTACGAACTCAATAAATACATTGCTGTGTGGGACCTTGGATCGATCTTCTTGCTCCTGATGAGAGGATTTCCGCGCTGAGGGATCTTCTTTCACTCTTCTGCGAAACCAATAAGAATACGGAAACACAATGGAGCCTTCGTATGAAGGCTTTGGCGTTGTTTTCCGGGGGCCTGGATAGTGCCCTTGCAGTAAAGCTGGTTCAGCAGCAGGGAATAGAAGTTGTGGCGGTAAATTTCGCTTCTCCTTTCTGTCTTTGCAGCAAGGGTGGATGTGGGGTAGCTGGACTGGCGAAGCAGTTGGGAATACCGCTCAAAGTTGTTGGAGTGGGAAGAGACTATCTCACGATGCTGAGAAACCCCAAATACGGATATGGAAGAAACATGAATCCTTGTATAGACTGCCGGATTTTCATGTTCAAGAAAGCCCTAAGAATATCGACGAACATCGGGGCGTCTTTTCTGTTCACTGGCGAAGTTCTGAACGAAAGGCCAATGTCGCAGCGTGTGAAGGCTTTGGAGATTATCGAGAAAGAGACAGGCTTGGAGGGCAAGATTGTGAGGCCCCTGTCTGCGAAACTGCTTCCTGAAACCGAGGCTGAAAAGAGAGGCTGGGTTGATAGGGAGAAGCTCTTGGGCATAAGCGGTCGGTCAAGGAAAGAGCAGATTCAGCTTGCCAAGGATCTTAGCCTTCGTGGCTATCCTTGCCCGGCCGGCGGTTGCCTACTAACGTATAAAGAGTTTGCGGCAAAGGTCAGAGACTTGCTTATACATAAGAAGCAAGTCACTGTTGAAGATATAAATCTGCTTAAGATTGGAAGACACTTCAGGTTTGGGAAGAACAAGATTGTTGTTGGGCGGAATGAGGCTGAAAACAGACAATTGATGAGGCTGAAAGGCAAGTCTGACTACTGTTTTGAGGTTCCCGACTGCGGTAGCCCGATTGCTTTGTTGCAGGGGCGAAAAACGAAGGCTGCCGTTGAGAAGGCTGCCGCCCTAGCTCTGCGCTACTCCGACCTAAAGGGAGGCGAAGCAAAGGTCAATTTCGGCCGAGAGAAAATGGATGCCTCGATAATTGTCTCCGCCGCAAACTATATGGAAGTTGAAGAACTGAGGATAAAGTAGCGTGGTATTCCGCCTCTCCTATTCTTTAAGCTCGTCAGATGTGTACACGAACAGCAGATTGAACTCTTGATTGAAGAGCTTCTGACGCGTAGGAAGGCATTAAGGCAAGTTTAGCAGGTTCGTCGTGTTAATGCGGGCTCTGTTTTTGCCTAAGAATTAGCACCGGACAAGTCGCGTGGTGCATTACTCCGTCTGTTACGCTTCCTAGCAGCATCTCTCTCACATGACTTACGCCTCGTGCTCCCATGACGATTAGGTCGAAATTCCCTTCTTTTGAGGCTTGGACGATTTCTTGGACTGTATGCCCCTCTCTTAGCATTGAGTCAACTTCAACCTTCTCAGCCTTGGCCTTATTTTCTGCCTCCGCTAGGATTCGGCTGCCTGCTTCACGGGCAGCTTCGGTCCACTGGGAAATGTACTCGGGACGACTGATTGGAATTCCTACAGTCAACGTAGAGGGTTCAGGAACTACAACAGGTGTGATGCCAACTGAGTAAACGTGTATCAGTGTGATCTTTGCCCCAAACTTCTTAGCTATTTGGGTTGCCACGTTAAATGCCCGTTGTGAATGCTCAGAATGATCCATTGGAACGAGGATCTTCTCAAACAATAGATCGACACCCCTTACTATCGTTAGAGGTGTCGAGATATATGAATTACGCGCACAGCTGCAACGGCTGCGTCGTGTTTGATGTGGAAATAGTTGAGACTGAAGAATCAACTAGCGATGTTCGTGTCGTGGTCTGGGATGATGTCTTCGACGTTTCGTACAGCCTTGAAGGCGTAACCTCCAAAGCCGATGAGTACTCCACACAGACCAGCGATAACAAACATTAGTGCCATGCCCGCACCAGGGCCGGTGCCAACTAGCCTGCTGAATGCAGGTTCTAAGCTTCCGCCCACCGTCATGGCTGGCTCGAAATAATAATCGGCCAGAGGGCCTGACAGTAGCATAGCCACTGGTGCGCTGATCTGTGCAATCAGTGCTCGTGTCGCAAATACTCGCCCTTGTACGTCTGGGGCAACCTTAGACTGCCAGATCGCTTGATTTGAACCATTGATGATCGGAATGAAGAACAAGCTGATGAATGCAGCCAGAGACCATAGGTAAAGGTCGCGTCCAAGTCCCATCAAGATCATGCCAGACATGCCGAATCCCATTCCAGCCAGCACTCCGTGTACCCTTCGTTTCGGGCCTCCCCAAATGCTAAGCACTATGGAGCCTGCTACTCCGCCGATTCCCATGATAGATTGCACAGTTCCAAGTACTGCTGCGTCGTTTCCAGTGCGGGCTAATATCATCGGTGTTGAAACAGTATTGCCGAAGACAGCAACCAGGTTTATGCTGAAGAACACAAGTTGGAGACCAAGCAGGCTTGGTCGTTTAAAGATGTAGCGAAATCCGTAGACCGACTCTTTCCAGAGGCTTCCCCTGCTCCTCAGCCCCTCCTCAGTCACGACTGGCTGCGGGATGTGGACTATGAGCAAAGCGCTAATTGCCACCAAGAAGGTGAGGATGTCGATTGTTAATATTCCACCTATGCCGATAGGGGTGATGATTAGGGCTGCTGCTAAGATTGGGGCAAAGATGCCGGAAGCGAATTGGGCTGTGGAAAGCATGCCGCTGGCGCGGCCATACTGCTCCTTCGAAACCATTGTGGTTACAGCTGCAGAGTATGCTGGGAATTGGAAAGCCCCAAAAGCACTGGCGAAGGCTCCTGTAATGTATAGGTGCCAAATTTGAAGATTGCCGGTTGAGTACAACAGAAGGACGACGACTGTCGATGAGATTGCTGCTAAATCGCTAAGCATCATCATAAGCTTGCGGTTCCAACGATCCACTAGAGCTCCTGCGAGGGGACTTACCAGTATGGTCGGAGCGAAGCCAAAAAAACCCACCAATGCTAAAGCTGTAGCTGTTCCTGTAGTTATATACGCCCAATATGCCAGTGCGAAACCGGCCATAGCGGTGCCCAACAGTGAAACCAGCTGACCAATCCANACGATGGTGAAGGCTTGCATGCCTGTAGGGCGAAGCTTCTTCTGCTCCAATTGCCTTTCCCNAGCNTTGTNCATCGATTCCACATCCCGGAAAATTAAACGTTTGCTTTACTAGGTAAACGAATGCTGTACATAAAATNGGATGTTTATATAAAGCTTCAGGTCTAATGTTATATGCCAATCCAAAGAAACCACGTTGCGATTGAGTGAATCCAAAAGGCCNAGCAACAATTAGTGTGAGGCAGAGTCTTGAAGAGAATAGAAGAAGTTACTCCTGAAGCCTTTAGATTGATAGGCGACGAGACTAGAAAGAGAATAATCTTTCTCCTTAGGGTAAAGGAATTAACAATAAGCCAGATCTCCGGCGAACTCGGGATGACTCCGCAGGCTATCTATCACCACATTAAAAGACTTGAAGCAGCAGGTTTGGTAGAGGTTACACGAGAAGAGAGGATTGACCATCTCATTGAAAGCTATTACCAAGCAACAGCAGAAACCTTCCTTTGCAGCATAGGGTCTCTTCCCGGAGAAACAGCGAGAAGAGACATTCTAGCAGTCTTAGAGGGATTGAAGAAGATCGGCTTCCAAATAGAAGCCAACGACGAGATCGCAGCCGAATTAGTAAACTTCGAAAAGAGAATGATCAAACACAAAGGCGCAAAGAAACTGGAAAACGCCATTGAGAAGCTCGAAGAAGACGTGGACATCTTCACGTCGAAGATGGTGAAGCACTACGCTGATCTCATACTAATGTCTGAAGAAGAATACGCCAAAAGACAAGAACTGAGCAAGGGACTCAGACAGCTTCTACTATCAATCTGCACAAAGAAACCGAAGTTCTAGATGACCTGTACGCATTCATCTGTTCGGAGCACGCATCAAATCCCACTCACCACGCTTTCGGGAAAAGCTTAACTGAGGCTGTCCCGGGGTTTGTTCTTTGGTGGTTGATTTGATCCAGCTGAAGAAGGGTGTTTATTGGGTGGGAGTAATAGACTGGAACATAAGAAGCTTCCACGGATACGTCACCAATCGAGGAACGACTTACAACGCCTATCTAATCGTAGATGACAAGGTGGCGCTAGTTGATACCGTCAAGAATGCTTTCTTCCCACAAATGCTTAGAAGAATACGGGAGATTATCAATCCTGAGGAAGTAGACTTTCTCGTTTCCAACCACACTGAACCAGATCATTCAGGCTCCATTCGCGAATTCATGAAAGCAGCGAAGAGAACGGAGTTGATTGCTTCGGAACCTGGGTTGAAGGAGTTGAGACGGTACTATGGAGAGGATTTGAAAGGCACGACCATAAAGGAGAAACCAGAAGTCAACCTGGGCAGCAGAACGCTTCAGTTCTTGCCGGTTCCTATGGTTCACTGGCCTGACTCCATGGTCACCTACATCCCTGAGGAGAAGCTGTTGCTGTCAAACGATGCTTTTGGCCAACACTTAGCCACTTCCAAGAGGTTTGATGACGAAGTTGATCAAGCTGTTCTCATGCAGGAGGCTAAGACATACTATGCCAACATTGTGATGCACCTTTGGAGACCTATAAGCAAAGCACTAGAAGCTTTAAAGGGGGTCAAGATAGACATGATTGCGCCATCCCACGGCATAATATGGCGAAACCACCCCGAAAAGATCGTTGACGCCTATAGGAAGTGGGTCGACGGCGTTTCAGAGCCAAAAGTGGTAATAGTCTACGACACCATGTGGGGAAGCACAGAGAGAGTAGCGAATGCGCTCTTGGAAGGCATAGTCACTGAGGGCGTAGAAGCCAGACTGTACAGACTACGCAGCGCGAACAACACAGAAATAATCACCGACATACTTGACGCTAAGGCAGTGCTAGTTGGCTCACCCACTCTTAACAATGGACTCTTTCCAACAGTCGCATCCTTTCTCACCTACATGAAAGGCTTGAGACCGCAGAAGAAATTCGCTGCAGTCTTTGGATCCTATGGCTGGGGAGGAGGAGCAAAGAGAGAAGCTGAAGCGATGATTCGAGCTGCCGGCATAGAGGTAATGGAAAGCGATCTAGATTTCAACTTCAGGCCTAACGAAAGAGAGTTGGAAAGAGCAAGAGGTTATGGAAGGAAAATCGCCAGCAAGGTCGTGGGCAAATAAACGCTGCTGGGGAGAATGCCAACGCGTTCACACGTGTGCATGCGTGTTGGCGAGGTCTCGAAGATGATCGAGGTTTTGTGACCACCAGCTTTTGACTAAGCATAAAGTAAAACAGAAACGATGTAGTTCAATTGTGTCTAGCTGAGGAGAAAATGACTGAGGAAGATTTCACTGCCAAAGATGGTCGGACTATACTTCTAAGGAATCCAAGATGGAAGGATTTGGATGGCTTATTGGATTTCATAAATTCACTAGTCAGAGAAGAAGCACCTATCAATCGAATAAACGAAATTAGTAGGAGGGAGCAAGTCGAGTTCTTGGCTAGACGTCTTTCAAGTATTGAGACTGGTGAGATTATACAATTGGTTGCCGAGGAAAGTGGAAAAATCGTTGGGAATGCAGATGTGACGAAGCTCAGCGGACGTGAAAGTCATGTTGGGAAATTAGGAGTCGCTGTAAGGTCTGGATATAGACGAATAGGAATTGCCACAAGACTGATCAAGACATTGATACATCAAGCCGAGAGGCAAGGGATAAAGATAATTCTTCTCGCAGTATATGAAAACAATTTTCCAGCACTTGAACTCTATTGAAAATTGGGGTTTAAGGAGGTTGGAAGAACTCCGAAAGGCGTGTATTGGAAAGGAAAGTACATAGACGACGTCAGAATGGCGAAAGAGCTCTCTTGAATAGATACATACACAAGAATTAGCACTCATGCATGTAAGAGGAAGTAGCTCGAGGGGCAATTATACGGAATATCGTTAGATTATAAGCAAATCCTATATTCTGACGAAGCTGGCGATATCACCTGCATGTTCCCATGCATGCAGCGGAATGTACTACATGACCAGCTTCACGCCTCCGGCGGGTGCTTCCTTCAAGAGAAACCCCTACTACTGGATGGAAACGCCCCCGCTAGGTGAGATCGACTTTGTATGGAACTACGTAGGTTCTACAAAGCCACGATCCGGCTACTACGACGTAGACATTTATGATGTGGCAATGATAGCAGGAGCCTACCGCTCCACGGCTACGCGCAAACCATCACCCAAATACATCGCTGGAGCCGACGTCGCACCTATCGGAGGCGCGATCAACATTTACGACATTGTCACTGTCACCAGATTCTACGGCCAGCAGTGGGGCTCCTATCCATAAACATGCAAGCAGATGCCGCCAAAAAATAGGGGGGGATCGGATCACTAAAACCCTCGGTGCATGCATGACGATTGGTCTTGTGGGCTGCGTGAGACGGAGACTTATTATTCGCGAGAACTAAGAGAAAAAGCGAAGACTGTTGAAAAGGCAGCCTAGATTGAGACTATTCGTTCTACTGTTGACGGCTGTGTTAATCGCCATTCTGGCTTTGCACGTGTTCCAAACGTGGGTTAGCAAGAATTCAACCTATGATGTCGTGGTCGCTGTTGATAACCGAATAAGGACTGCCATTCAAGGTTCTCTGAACCAATATAAGCTTGATTTGGTGGACGAAGGACAGACATGTTCTCAGTGGAATGTTACGGCCGATGGCCTGAGTTCCTTAGCACTCAGAGACCACTTGACAGAGTTTTGGAGAACCCACAGGGTTAAAGGCTGCGTCCTAGTAGGAGATTTTCCTTATGCTAGATGGGAAGAAAGCGGAAATCAGCACCCAACTGACTATTTCTACATGGACTTGGACGGTGAATGGATAGATGTGGATGGGGATGGGGCNTATGAAAAACACAAGGGAAGTGTTGAGCCTGAGATTTGGGTTGGCAGGATTCAAGCTTCAAACGTGGAAGGTAANGAATCTGAACTTCTCAACAACTACTTCGAGAAGAACCATCACTATAGGACTAAGGCCGGTTCTCCCACATGGCCCAGACAAGCCCTAGCGTACATAGATAGTGGCATAGCAAATGCTGCTCCCATAGGCGGAGACTCTGAAGTCTACTTTGCGTATGTAGAGAACACGACCCTCTGCTTGGAGATGGCCTATGGTCAAGAAGCTACAGTGATACACGATACTTTTGCAGACAACAGCATTGCAAACGCTCAGGACTACCTGCACCGCCTCAACTCAACGGATGGCTACGAAATGGTGTGGCTCTACAGCCATGGCTACCAATGGTCAGCCCCTTACTATGGCCATCACGTTTTTGACCGTTCAAACGTTTACTGGGAGTTCTACCTGAGAAACTCTCCCAAAGTCTTCTTTTATATCTGGGATGTATGTGAAGCTGCAGAGTTCAGCAGTCCAAATTGCCTGGGAAGCTCAGCGATATTCGGGAACGGCTGGGGGCTGGTTTCAATTGGCATGACGGCTTCAGGCATCCCTCAGTGTCAATTCTTCGAATTCTTCGACATGCTCAAGAAACAGGAAAACGTTGGAGAAGCCTTCAAAGCGTTCTGGAACTGCACAATCGACATGAACGGCCGCATAGACTTTGATGAGAGCAAAAAATGGGTGATTCTGGGAGACCCTACACTGCACCTACC
>JGI2173J19968_10000340_pt1 | contig 16979 bp, 18 predicted proteins | sample DeeMarSWOR136_30_FD_19968 | JGI IMG/M metagenome (IMG submission 19968) | reverse complement strand
AGATATTTTTTTAAAGAAGCACCGGTTTTATTTTATGGTTTAAGGAAATGAATCGAAATGAAAATGATATATGGTTTAATTTAATGTTTTTAGTTTCTATTTTAATATTGTGTTTTGGGGTATTGGGACTGTTTTTTATCTCTTTTAATATTCCTCGCACAAGTCTTTCAAGTTTTTCTTCGTTACCATTATTTTTTGAGGTAGTTCTGTATTTTACATTCATCGTCATTAGTATTCTAATGATTGTAGGAATGTACCGTAGGAGAAAATGGGTGTTGAATCTTGTTTGTATTCTCTTGTTTGGATGGATTATTATTCATTTTGTAAACTTTTTTATTCACAACGCTGTTATAATCGCTATTACTATTAATATTTTAATTTCTGTTTTAATAAGTGCATTTATTATTTGGATATTGACAAGACCATCGATGAAAGAATATTTTTCAACGTGATATTTATTTTATTTAGCGATATAAGCATGTATATTCTTTTTATTGGGAGAAATATATAGTATAAACAGTCTAGTCGAACTTCCGTTCGGTTTTTCCCGAACATTTTACGATTATTTATAAATTATAAAAGATATTTTAGAAAAATAGTGAACTTATGAAATACAGAAACTTGCGACTTGGCAGAATATTATACGCATATGTAATAATAATTGTGAGTTTTGTATATGCAGTCAATATTCAACCTGTTGTAATAGCAGTCTAATAATATACACGCATGATCTTGAAAATTTAAATAATATAAAATGTGTGGAACTGGTGTAAACGGTATTAATTGAGAGAGGGGCCGCATCCCATTCCATTTACTCCCTCTTCCATATATAACCTCCACACCCCTCTCTCTTTTTTTAATTTTTTTTACGATATAATTTTATATTCTTGAAATAATCGAGCGATTTATTAAATTTAGATAGCGATAACTCAAAAATATAAATAGGTAAAAATCTCTAATAATTAAGTAAGAGGATATGAATTTCTTATCTCCTTACTTCACTTATTTTTTCTGCAAGTTGGATCTATTTTTGATTAATGTATCATTTAAATATCCACAATAGGATTAAATTTATTGACCTATTTGTAACATATTTGTAATATTTTGAAATAAATGTTCGTATAGATTTTAAATAATTTTGCTTTCATGCATAATACTAAATTTAATTGAGTGAAATAATATGCAAAAAAAGTTATGTAGGAATGGTTTGGTAGTTGCTATTATCATATTGTTTTTTGGTGTTTGTATTCAACCAGCAATTGCAGATATTCGTACTGAAACTAATAATTCTGAACTTGAAGAAATAACGATTCAATTTTACGAAACTGATAGGACTTTTAATCATACTGTGATGCTAACGAAGGGCCAAATAATTGAATTAGAGAATCTCATTGATGATTTTAAGAGTCAACTGGATTCTGTTGATAATGAATTTGAAACAAAGAACATTTACAAAAATGCTGTTTTAAATTTTGATAAGATGGGCTTACTTCCTGATTATATGAGTCTTGATTATGCACAACAAATTGTTATAGATTCAGAAGGAAATCCATGTATTATAAAAATTTTTGAAAAAATATATAATAAAAAAAAGGTTAATTTTGATGAAAATGAAAACCTTTTTTGTTTAATTTCAGGGGTAACTAATAATACAGTTTTTTATAGTCCTTCTTTTCTTTTATTTGTCTTACATGCATTATTATCCTTCGCAAGATTTACAATATTAGTTAATTGGTTAGATAATATAAATAATGACCTTTTGTACTGGTGTTTATCAAATTTTGGAAATTTTAGCCTGAATTTGGTAATTTTTAGGATGTTTTTATGGCTTGGCATAGCAGGAATTTTGAATTTATATCCATTGAAAATTGGATCTTTTCTTCATTATGGTGGAGTAGAGGGTGGTTATAGAGCTCCTCAGGAAGTTCCTGCAGAAGGATGGATTAATACAGATGGTTTATTTGGGAAAAAGAATTGGTCAGGAAATTTTTATGGGAATGTAATCGGATTTACAGGTATCAAAATCACAAAAAATATTTTTGATCATTATTATCTAGGAACCGCAGTAAAAATAAGAGTGGAAAATAGTTCATTAATATAATATTTTATTTCATTGGTTTTTTTATAGTTACCCACTGCTGTAAGGGCTGCTAGGATTGGTTAGATAGATTTGAATTTCTAACCTGAATTTAGTGGTGAAATGAAATAAAAAAATAATCGAGATACCGATAGATTTAGAAAAACTAAAAGATATTATATTAAAACTTCAAGTAGAAAACAAGTTTTTTAAAGAAAAAATTGCAAAAGACAATTTGATATACACCTACTGGGCAAAGGTATATACTACCGAATATATTTGATATCAGTATCAGGGTTCTCCTTAAAAATTTGATAACATAATATAAAGATTACCGATATCATTTTATAATTAAGATAGATACCGCTCTAACGGGGAAAAACAGAATCTGAGTTGATTTATTTATGTCAATTAAGCCTTCAAACGTTCATGAGGTATTATCAAAGTACATAATAGTTGATGGTCTAGATCTTGTTTTAGATTTGAAAAAAAGTAAAGGATGCAGAATACACGATTCAAGATTTAATAGATACTTTCTTGATTGTTTTTCTTTTTTTGCTACCTCTCCTCTAGGTTGTAACCATCCTAAACTTATAACACCAGATTTCATTAAAAAAATTGGTGAAGTTGCTGTAAACAAACCAACAAATTCAGATGTTTATACAATAGAGATGGCAGAGTTTGTAGAAAGTTTTTCTAAATACGCAGTTCCCAAATGTTTTAAACATCTTTTTTTTGTTAGTGGTGGAGCACTTGCTGTAGAAAATGCATTAAAAACTGCTTTTGACTGGAAAATTAGAAAAAATTTTGATAAAGGAATAAATGAAGAGAAAGGTAGACAAATAATACATTTTAAAGAAGCATTTCATGGGAGAACAGGTTATACTCTTTCAATGACTAACACATTTAACCTCAATAAGATAAAATATTTTACAAAATTCAACTGGCCCAGAATAACAAACCCAAAAATTACATTTCCTTTAAATAAAGAAAATCTTGAAAAAGTAAAAGAGCTTGAAAAACAAGCTGTATCTGAAATTGAACAAGCTGTTTCAAAAAACAAAAATGATATTGCTGCTCTTATCATTGAACCAATTCAGGCAGAGGGTGGAGACAATCATTTTAGAAAAGAGTTTTTCCATGAACTTAGAAGATTATGCGACGTTCATGAAATGATGTTTATTTTGGATGAGATACAAACTGGTGTTGGACTTACTGGTAAAATGTGGGCATATCAACATTATAAATTCGAACCTGACATTCTTGCTTTTGGAAAGAAAACACAGGTTTGTGGAATAATGGTTAATGACTTAGTAGATCAAGTAAAAGATAATGTTTTTGCTGTTTCAAGTAGGCTTAATTCTACATGGGGTGGAAATCTAGTTGATATGGTAAGATGTAAAAAATATCTTGAGGTAATTATTGAAGAAAATCTAATAAAGAATGCTGAGGTTCAAGGAAAACGACTATTAGAGGGTATCTCAAAGCTTTCACAGAAATACCCAAAGAAGATATTTAATGCCCGTGGACTTGGTCTAATGTGTGCTTTTGATCTTTTAACTCCTGAAAAAAGAGACATGCTGGTAAAAAGGCTATATGCAAATGGTTTAATTGTTTTGGGTTGTGGAGCAAAAACAATCAGGTTCAGACCTCCATTGATAATTTCTTCAAAGGAAGTTGATGAAGCAATTGATATTATTGATAAAACACTAAAGGTTTTTTAATATCTAATTTTTTCAATTATATAGGAAGCAACCTCTTCAATCTTTTTTCTAATCTGCTTTGTTGTATCTCTATATCTTATTGTAACGGTTTTATCATCAAGTGTATCATGATCAATAGTAATGCAAAATGGTGTTCCAATTTCATCCATTCTTGCGTAGCGCCTGCCAATAGAACCTCCATCATCATAGTAGGTCTCAATTCCTTTATCTCTTAGATTTCTATCAAGTTCATTTGCAATTTTAACTAGTCTTTCATCACCTATTAGAGGGAGAACTCCCACCTTTATTGGAGCAATTATTGGACTTAACTTTAGAATTTTATAATCCTCCCCTTTTTTCTTTCCTTCATAATAACTGTGTTCTATAATACAATATAAAATCCGATCGATACCATATGAGGGCTCTATAACATGCGGGACAAACTTTTCACCAAATTTTTTTTCTTTTATTTCTACCACATCATAACAATTACTCGGAATATCAACTGCCTTTCCATCAATATCTATTTTTATCTTTTTTGTATCTTTAAATTCCATACTCTCAATAATATTTTTTATTTTTCCTGCTTTTCCCTTAAAAAGAGGTCCTAGTTCATTCATTTTTGGAACAATTTTTTTAACCTCGACAATTTTTGGTTTGTCGTACTTTCTTAAAGCATACATATCTTTTCCTGAGGAATCAATATGTGATTTCAGATCATAAGCAGACCTATCTGCAATACCAACGCATTCTATCCATCCAAATCTTTCAGTAAATATCTCTGCATCCCAACATTCAGTTGCATAATGAGCAAGCTCGTTTTCTGCATGTTTCCTGAATCTGAATTTTTTAGGATTAATTCCTGCAGTAAATAAAAATTCCTGTGTTAGATACATATAATATGCAAGTGCCTGATTGTTTATCACCTCGGTTTTTACTGCCTTATCAACAGATAGTTCCATTTCTTTTATATTATCATAGAGTTTTAGCTTCTCCTCTTTTATTCTATCAAAATCTGGATGAGTTTTTTCTAAAGGGTCAATAAAAACCTCTGCTTCTGCCATTGAAAATTCTCTTAATCTAATTATCCCTTGTCTTGGAGAAACCTCATTTCTATAACCTCTACCAAGTTGTATAACACCAAATGGTAATTTCTCACGAGCATATCTATATAAAAGATGAAAATCTATGAAAATTCCCTGAGCAGTCTCAGGTCTAAGAAATGCATCTCTTGCATTTCCGATTCCAATTTTTGTAGAAAACATTAAATTTACGGGATAAGCATCTTTTAGTTCACTACCACAATTTGGGCATTTTATTTTATTTTTCTTTATAGCCTCATCTATACTAATGTTTTCTATTATATCCTCAACTTTGTAGGATTGATTACATTTTTTACAATCAATAGTAAGATCTGTAAATTCATTTACATGACCTGAAGAATTTAAGACTTCGTATAATGTAATAGTCGGTGTATTTATCTCGATACAGTTATCTTTTAATGTATAGAGTTTTCGCCATAGTTTTTCAATATTTAGCTTTAGGCGTGAGCCTAGAGGGCCGTAATCATAAAAACCAGCAACTCCACCATAAATCTCAAAAGAAGGATAAATGAAACCTCTCCTTTTAGCAAGCATCATAATTTTATCATAAACATCCTGAGGCATAGATTATGGTCTCCAATTACTAAACTGAAAAGTAGAATGAAATTATGGGATTTAAATCATACAGGCCATAAGATCGATATCAGTTACCATGCCAAGAAGTCTGTCATTTGAGTCAACAACAGGAATATGACTAATTTTATTTTTTAACATTTTATCTGCAACTTCATTGACAGGAGTGTTTTTGTATGCCTTTATTACGTCTGTAATCATAATTTCTTTAACTGGAATTGGTGGTAAAGAAACCTCTAGAGTTGAATAATGCAGTCTAACTGTGTCTCTAATTCCTTCCCAAGTCCAAGCATCTTCGTCTCCACCCATTCCAAGATCAGTCTGTGAAACACTTTCACGAATATGACTCAATTTGAATAAATCTCCATCAGTAACAATTCCGCATAATTTTCTTTCATCGTTTAATACTGGAAGTGCGTTTTCATGAGTAATATTAACTATTTCCATTACAATATTAATAGGGATTTCTTGATAGATTGGAACTACTAAATTTGTAAAATATTGAGATATATTTTCAGAAATCCCCTTATTAATATTTTTTAATAAATTCGTGGGACTTATAATACCAATAAGATGCTTTCTGTTATTTATAACTGGTAAACCGTGGATTCTATGGTTGTATAGAAGCTTTGCCGCCTCTTTTACATCTTGATCTTTTTCTACATAATGAAAATTGTCACTCATAATCAAAGCTATTTGATCCTCCTCAGGATTCCTAAAAATATCAGATCTTGTTAAAACCCCAACAACAACTTTTGAATCTTTCTTTAAAATTGGCATACCAGACACATTATGTTTAGCAAGTATTTTCAATGCATCCTTGACAGTACCAGGAACATAACCTACAATCAAATCTTCAGACATAATCTCTTCTACTTTCACACATATCCCCCTTAATCACCAAACGGAAATATACAAAGGCTTTAATGATTTTTTATCCAAGACGACAAAGTCAGCCTTAGAATTGGGACAGAGAATGTCGCAATCTAGATTTAAAACTTTCCTTGCACCAAATGTTACAAAATATAAAAGTTCCATTGTTGAAAATTCCTTAGAAATTGATCTTAAATAGTTAATCTCATCAAGAATTAATGGAGAATTTAGCATAGCATTATCGGTTCCAATTAAAATATCAACTTTTACTTTTTTTAATAGTTTAAAATTTGGCTTAAGCCCAAAAAATGAATTTGCCCTAGTACATATGACAATAGAAATATTCATTTCTTTTACTTTTATAAGATCAGATTCTGTAGCCTTTATCATATGTACTAAAAAATCTGGTTTCAAATCAAGTATATCATCTATGTTTTCTCTTATCCTTTCGCTTGCATGAAGTGCAAATATCTTTTTTTTATCCTTTGTATATTTTGCCACTTTTAAAAGTTCTGAGTATTCCCAATCTGAGATACTGGACAAAGCTATACCATTTGAATTCTTTAATAACAAATCAAGTTCATTTTTATAATAATTAAGAGATTCTGGTCTTGATAAGATTATACAAGAAATATCCTTAGAATTTAAGGCAGCTCTCAATTGATTAATTCCTATAAGTCCATTTTCTCTAAAATCACAAAAATATTTTGTCCCGTTTTTTTTCATAATTTTTATTGATTTTTCCATCCCTTTGATAATTTCCTTGTCTGATACCTCTCTTAATAATCTATGTTTTAAACCGTTAGGTGGTGCCACAAGTTCTTCTATATTATTTGGTAAATCAATATTTTTTTGCTTAATAAATGTGTCTCCAATATGAGTATGAGCATTCACTAATGAGGGTATAATTAAACCTTTGCAAATTGGCTTTTTTGGAGGATTTCCTTTTCCTGCTTCGATTATAAATTTTTTTTCAAAACCAATATATCCTTTCTCAAAACCAGTAACTTTTAATATTTCACCTGAAACATATCTCATTTAAATATCATAAATATAGTAATATGTTTAAAGCTTATCAAAAACATTTATTTCATTGTTTTTACCCATTCATATACAGGTTCAATTAATTTTTTAATGCGCTCCTTTTCCTCATTCATAGAGGATGGACTCCATTCATCGGCAGGTTCAAAATGAAAATCTGTAACAGCTCCAATTCGCTCATTTACTGGTTTAAATACGATTTTTAAAGGCATACCAAATTCTACATCCCAGGGATTAATATTGTGCAGTTCGTTTGCAATAGCAACCTTGCTGCCCTCGATTACTGCATAAACCAATACTATAGGAAGCCGCTTAAGCGAGGACCTGCCGCTCCAACCGGCTATTGTCCATGTATGAATCTTTGCTTTAAGAGGCATTTCTACCCAATCGGTTTTTGCTAGATTACAATCTAGATTCCAACAATGTGTCCTAACAGGAACCCAAGTATCACCACAAATAGGACATCTAGTCCCCCATATTTTTCCCTCAAGAAGGCCCTTAAAAAAGCGACTGTTCCAACCATGTCGTATAGTATAAAGTTGATCATAATGCAGAAATTGATTCATAACATTTCCATCATCTGATAACTCATGACCTAAAAATGCAAGACCTGTCTCACGAACATTTTCAGGTCTGTAATCTTTTCTTTTAGTAAAATTTGGTTCTCCAGCAAATTTGTTTCTTTTCTTTTTCATTACTATAGTTTGTCCTTCTAACATTTTTAATGCCTCCTAAAAATAAAGTTTGATATACTTGTCCCTGTACCAGCATGACTATTAACTATTCCACATTTTGCATCTGGTACCACGGTTTTTTTACTATTATGCTTTTTAGGGATCATATCTGACAACTGATAGAAACATTCTACAGCGCTCATAATACCAGTTGCACCTACTGGATGACCATAACCCATAAGTCCTCCGCCTGGGTTCATAGGTATTTCACCGTGCATATGGGTTGATTCGTTACGTAAAAATTGAGATATATTGCTTTCATCTGCTAAACCCAATGCCTTATATATCTGTGCTTCTGAAGTGGAAAATGCATCATGTATTTCTCCAAAATCAATATCTTTTAAAGGATTGTTTATACCTGCCATCTTATAAGCATGTTCTGCAGAATTTCTACATGCGCCAAACTCGGTCATTTCGGGATAGTTAGGTCCATATCTATTAGTCCAACCAGGAAAATTTAAACGATCACCAGCTCTAATAGTACAACTAGATAAACCGATACCATCTATGGTAACATAACCATCTGGATTTATCTTTTTAGCATAATCCTCAGAACAAACTAGAAGAAATGCAACACCTCTGGTCATTAAACAACAATCATATTTTTTAATAGGATATGATATAAGACGAGAATTCATCACATCATCGACTGTTATATATTTGTGTTCATTCCTGTACCATTGAGCCTTAGGATTATCCATTGCATTGTTCCTGTTTTTTGCACCAATTGTTGCAACATCCTCTTCTGTTACATTATTATCTTTCATCCATTTATTAGCCATGGCCGCATAATAAATTGGGTAAATACCACCGACCATAAGTTCATAACGTATATCAGATGCCATTGCAATAAACTCGCTACCCTGGGACTGAGTTACAGAATCCATAGTTTCCCATCCAACTATTCCTACAGCATCATGATGACCTGACATTACAGCTAAAGCTGCAGCATATAATGCAGAGCCTCCAGTATTACCACCATTTTCTACACGATAATGTGGAACTCCTACAAGCCCAAGATGATCATGTATAATCCACTCCGAAGAAAGTTGATGACCAAAATGCACGGAGAAATGTGAATAGATCATCAAATCTATATCCTTCAAAGAGAAATCTGGAATATCCTCTCTAGTTTCTCTAACACATTCTGCAGCTCCTCCTTCAATACTCTCAAAGCCAGTTGGACCATAATCAAAAGGTGTTGTAGCCCCACCTACAATACATACTTTTCTTGACATAATAACCCCATCTTCGACGTGAGACGAAAAAATTCAATTAATATCTTCTCTCTCACCCAAATATGTAATAGATTATGGCTTAAAAAATGTTATCGTTTTTTGCCGTATTATCTTATTTTGTTAAATTATATATTAATTATATAAGTTCTAAACCTATTTTGATTTTCTGATTTCATCTATTGCTTGTGGATTTTCAATAGAAGAGATATCACTTATTTCCTCTTTAAGATATGAAGCCTTTATTATTCTTCTTACAATCTTTGCTGATCTGGTCTTTGGAAGATCATTTACAAACCTTAAATCACGTGGTTTCAATGTTTTTCCCATTATTTTTACAACTTGATTTTTTAATTCCTCTCTAAGATTTTCACTTGGCTTAAAACCTGTTCTCAAAACTACAAAACAGACAATATCTTCACCTTTTATTTCATCCGGTACACCAATTGTTGCTGCTTCAGAAACAGCTGGATGCTCAATTAGTGCTGCTTCTATTTCTGCTGGGCCGGTTCGCCTGCCTGCAATTTTAATAGTATCATCACTTCTACCATGTAAAAACCAAAAACCATTTTCATCTATGCTTGCCCAATCTCCATGATACCATATATTAGGCCATTTAGACCAATAGGTATCAATATATCTATCTGGTTCATTCCAGAATCCTCTAGTCATAGAAGGCGCGGGTTTCTTTGCTACAAGATGCCCCATCTGCCCCCTTATTGGTTTACCATCTTCATCAAAAACATCAATATCCATAGCAAGTCCAGGTCCTCTAAGTGTACAAGGTTTAAGTTCTGTTATTGGAAGTGGGGATAAAAAACAACCAACGATTTCTGTTCCGCCAGATATGTTGATTATTGGAATTTTTCTCTTACCAATTTTTTCAAAAAACCAATACCACGAATCAGGATCCCATGGTTCACCTGTAGATCCTAGAATTCTTAGTGAACTAAGATCATGTTTTTTAACCCAATCATCACCGTATCTCATAAACATTCGAATAGCTGTAGGTGAAATACCAAGAATTGTTATTTTGTGTTTATCTATAAGTTTCCATAACCTATCAGGCTCTGGATAATTAGGTGCTCCTTCATATATAGTTATTGCGGCTCCAAAACTCTGAACACCAATTATCATCCAAGGTCCCATCATCCATCCTATATCCGTCAACCAGAAAAAAACATCGTTTTCTTTTATATCAAAATAATAGCCAAGTTCTTTAACAATTTGAGCAAGAGCTCCCCCATGGGTGTGAACTGTACCCTTAGGTCTACCAGTCGTTCCAGAGGAAAAAATTATCATTGCATAATCCTCAGAATTCATCTGCTCAGTCTCGCAAATATCTGATTGATTAGTTACAATATCATCCCACCAAATATCAATACCCTGTTTCATATTGATTTTAATTTTAAGATTTTTGAAAACAATTACATGTTTAATTGATGATACACTATCTATAGCCTTATCGACTTCATTTTTTATTTGAAATGTTTTTCCCCTTCTAAAAGAGCCATCTGCTGTAATCAAAATCTTTGCACCAGCAATATCCAAGCGTTGTGATAAGGCATGACCTCCAAAACCAGAAAAAATTGGAATGCTTATAGCACCAATTTTCATAATTCCTAAAAATGCAATAACAATCTCAGGAACCATTGGCATATAAATTCCGACACGGTCACCTTTTTTCACATCTAATTGTTTTAAGGCATTTGCAAATTTGTTTACATCTTTGTAAAGTTTTTTATAGGTTATTTTTTTTGTGTTTCCAGCTTCATTCTCCCAAATTATTGCTGTATTGTTTTTCTTTTTTGTTGTGAGATGTTTGTCAAGTATGTTATGAACAATATTTATTTTTCCGCCAACAAACCATTTAGTCCATTGTATGCCTTCTGAATCATCTAGAACTTTTTCATATCGTTTAAACCATTCAATATCTAAATCCTTTAATGCTGCATCCCAAAACCATTCAATATTATCTGTGGATTTCTTTATTAATTCATCATAATCCTTTATATTATGCTTTTTCATAAATCTAGTAATATTTGCATTGTCGATATAATCTTTTGATGGCTTCCAAACAATCTTCTTCATAATAAATGGCCCCCTAGTTTTATTATGAAACAGCTCAGCATTCAAAAAAGCTTCGAAAAAGAAACGCTAAAATAGTGTTACTTGTTTACGGTATCTCGTTCTAGTGGGAGGTCGTTATTATATGAAAAAAGAATTTGAAGAAGGAGAAATAAAAATAACTATTGACTACGATAGATGTACAGGTGCTGGTGAGTGTGTAACTGCCTGCCCTGTTGAGATATTTGAACTTGAGAATGAAAAAGCTGTTTGTAAAAACATTGGGGAATGTATAGAGTGCTGTGCATGTGTAAGTTCATGTCCAAATGAGGCTATTGAGCATAGCTCTTGTTAATCCAACTATATTTTTTAAGCGATAGTTTTATATACTAAATTGTAATACATGTTAAATTGTAATGATTTCAATTTAATAATCATTACAATGGTGAGTTCTTGGATAGATTTGTTAAAATTTTAAGAGATAAAAATATGAAAGTAACCCCACAAAGACTTGCAATATTAAATTTTCTAGATAATAATAAAGATCATCCTACAGCTGACCAAATATATAAAAAATTAAAAAAGAAAAATCCCTCTCTTTCAAAGACTACTGTTTATAATTCCTTAGACACATTAACACAAAATAAAATTATAAAATCACTCACAATTTGTAACTCAGAAAATAGATATGATATTGAAAGAGGAATGCATCATCATTTTTTGTGTACAAAATGCGGAAGGATATATGATATAAAATTTAAGTGTCCAAACATAAAAAAAATCAGAGCAGAGATTGAATCATGTGGACACAATATAGATGAAGTACATGGCTATTTTAGAGGACTTTGTAAAAGTTGTATTGAAAAGGAGAAAAAATAAACAATGAATAGAAGGGCACTACACAAAATTTCATATGGACTTTACATTGTCAGTTCAAAAAAGGGTAAAAAATTTAACGGCCAAATTGCAAACTCAGTTTTTCAAGTAACATCTGAACCACCAACAATAGCAGTAAGTATAAACAAAAAAAATCTTACACATGAATACATTGAACACAGTAAAGTTTTCACTATGTCAATACTTTGCGAAAAAGCTCCAATGAGATACATTGGAACATTTGGATATAAGAGTGGAAGAGATATTGATAAATTCAAAGATGTAAGATCTAAAATTGGTAAAACCGGGGCGCCTATTGTTCTAGACCATTCATTGGCATATATCGAAGCAAAACTTATCAAAGAAATAAGTGTTGGGACACATACAATTTTTATAGGTGAGATTGTAGACGCTGATGTTCTAACCGATGATAGATGTATGACCTACGAATATTATCATTTAGTTAAGGGTGGAAAATCGCCTAAAAATGCCCCTACTTATATAAAAGATGAAAAAACTGAAATAAAGGAGGAGAAAAAGATGGATAGATATGTATGCAAAGTTTGTGGATATATTTATGATCCAGAAAAAGGAGATCCAGATAGCGGAATAGAACCTGGTACGAAATTTGAGGATCTTCCAGAGGACTGGGTTTGCCCTGTCTGTGGAGCAAGTAAAAAAGATTTTGAAAAGGAGTGAACTTTTTGGATAAGATTGAAATAAAACCAGATATCTACTGGGTAGGAGGAATAGACTGGGGCATTCGAAACTTTCATGGTTATACTACAAACCGTGGTACAACATATAACTCATATCTTATTATTGATAAAAAAATTACACTTGTTGATACAGTAAAACATTATCTATTTAATGAAATGCTTTCTAGAATAAAACAAATAGTTGATCCTTCTGAGATAGAATATATAGTATCAAATCATGTGGAGATGGATCACTCTGGTTCACTACCAAAGATAATGGATTTTTGTAAAAAACCAACTATTATAACATCAGTTAGAGGAGAAAAGGGATTAAAAAGGCATTACAAAAAGAATTGGGATTTTAAAGCTGTAAAAACAGCAGATATACTAGATATCGGTGAAAGAACCCTTCATTTTGTTGAAATACCAATGGTTCACTGGCCTGACTCAATGGTTACATACATTCCAAGTGATAAACTTCTTCTTCCAAATGATGCTTTTGGGCAGCATATAGCAAGTGCAGAACGATTTGATGATCAGATAGATTGGGGTATTTTAAAGGAGGAAGCAGCAAAATATTATGCAAATATTGTCATGCCCTATGGGAGTCAAGTAGAAAAGGCACTTGAGGCTTTATCTAGTCTTGATATTGATATGATTGCACCCAGTCATGGGGTTATATGGCGCTCTTTGATACCTAAAATCTTAAATGAATATAAAAATTGGGCACAATATAAATCTGATGATAAAGCTCTAATCGTGTATGACTCCATGTGGGGTTCAACAGAGAAAATAGCATACTCCCTGAGAGAGGGATTGGAAGAGCAAAAAATACAAGTAAAAATGAGAAATTTAAAAAATTCAGATATCTCAGATATTATAACAGACCTACTTTTTTCAAAATTAATTCTTATTGGTTCTCCTACACTTAACAACAATATGATGCCCTCTATTGCAGGATTTCTTACCTATGTTAAGGGCCTTAGACCAAAAAATCGTATTGGATTTGTTTTTGGGTCTTACGGTTGGGGAGGTCAGGCGGTTGGTGAAATGGAAAAGATAATTAAGAACCTTAATTGGGATGTGCCCATGGAAAGTATAAATCTTAATTATATCCCTGATGAAAAGGAATTAAAAAATGTGAAAAAAATTGGAAATGAATTAGGTAAATATTTAAATAAAAACAAAAAGGTGGAAAAAAATGTGTAAAAGTTGTGGTTGTAAATTAGCTGAAAAGGCTGTACAATATGAATGCCAATGCCAAAAAGAGAAGTGTGACTGTAGTATTATTGAGTTTGAAGTAGAACCAAAGGCAACACCATACTGTTGTGGTTTGCCAATGAAACGAATAAAATAATAAAGATTTGATTTAGGAGGTTAGATATCATGGGAAAGATAAAGGTTTTTAGATGCAGAATTTGCGGGGATCCTTACATAGGTTCAGATGCTCCAATGCAATGTCCTTTTTGTGGGGCACCCCAAAGATTTTTCGTAGAAGCACAAGATTGGAATCCAGATGAGTTTAATGTGACATTAAGTGAGATGTCCAAAAAGAATCTTGAAGCAGCATTACAACTAGAGTTAGATAATGCTGCATTCTATGATTGTGCAAAGAATGCTGCTGAAAAGGAAGGAGATCACTATAGTTTAGCAAAATTCAAGGCATTGATGAAGGTTGAAAGAGAGCATGCTTCTGCTATTTCAAAATTCTTGAAAATCTCAAGACCTGAACTGGAGAAGCAAGCCTGTAATGCAAATTCAAAAGTAAATTCAAAAGAAGGTTGGGAAAGAGAGGACCGTGCTATAAAGGCTTATTCCACATTTGAAAAACAAGCTACAGAGGAAAGACTTAAAGAGTTTTTTGGTGCACTTGTGGAAATCGAAACCGATCATCTTGACTTACATGCTGAGAATGTAAAACAAATGAATGAAGAAATTGTTCAATAAATATCAGGGGAAAAAATATGATTGGAAAATTGAAGGGAGACGTTCTTGAATCAATTCTTGAGACATTACCTATTGAATTCTCTGTACTTGATTCAAATGATAAAGTATTAGCATGGAACAAACACGAAACACGTATTTTCAAAAGACCGGAAGGAGCAATTGGTAAGGATGTAAGAAATTGTCATCCACAAAAAAGTCTTGGTAAAGTAGAACAGATAATATCTGAGATGAAATCTGGTAAAAGAGAAAAAGCTGATTTTTGGATTGATCTACCAATTGGGGAAAACAAAGAGAAACATAAGATATTGATTAGATATTTTGCATTGAGAGATAAAAGTGGTAAATATCTTGGTTGTTTAGAAGCATCTCAGGATATTTTCGATATTCAAAAAATAAAAGGAGAGAAAAGACTTCTTGATTGAGGTGGAGGATAATTATGGATTTAAGTAGTTTTGATTTGGAAGAGCTTTTTCTTGCAGCAATAAAAAGTGAGATTGATAGCAATAAGCTATATTTGAAAATTGCAAAGAAAACAAAAAATGGATTGCTTGAAGACAAACTGAAATTTCTTGCAAATGAAGAAGAAAAGCACAGATTGTTTATAGAAGACATTTACAGGAATTATTACCCTGAAAATAAGATAATTATTCCCAAGTCTTCGTCTGTTCCAATCCATGAAGTAAAGATATCTGAAAGCTCACCTTTAAGTAAACTTCTGAAAGAAGCAATGAATGCAGAACAATCTGCAAGTGAATTCTACAAATCTTTAGCAGGTCGTTTTGAGCAGGGGTCAAGGTTAAACAACACTTTGTTGTATTTCTCAGATATGGAGATGGAGCATTATAGAATTCTTGAAATGGAAAAGGAGAGCATGGAACGTTTTGAGGAAGGTGATGTTTACTGGCCTATGGTACATGCAGGGCCATAAATCTATTACAATGGAGGTAAATAAATGAAAAGTTTAAAAGGAACTCAAACTGAAAAAAATCTCCTTGCAGCTTTTGCAGGAGAATCTCAAGCTAGAAATAGATATACCTTTTTTGCATCTAAAGCAAAAAAAGAAGGCTATGAACAAATTGCAGCAATATTTCAGGAAACAGCTGACAATGAAAAAGAACATGCTGAGGTGTTTTTTAAACACCTGCAAGGTGGAAATACTAAAATAACCGCCGAATACCCCGCAGGCGTTATTGGAAGTACTGCTGAAAATCTGCTTGCAGCAGCTGAAGGTGAAAAAATGGAGTGGGGTACATTATATCCTGATTTTTCTGAAACAGCAGAGAAAGAAGGATTTCCAATGGTAGCACATAGCTTCAAAAAAATTGCTGAAGTAGAAGCATATCATGAGAGAAGATATAGAAAATTACTTGAAAATATTAAGAAAAAAAATGTATTTAAAAAAGAAAAAGTAACCAAATGGAAATGTAGAAACTGTGGATATGTGCATGAAGGAAAAGAGGCACCTGATGTATGTCCAGCTTGTCAGCATCCACAAAGCTACTATGAAATATGGACAGAGCCTTACTAAGAGAATAAGGAGGTTTATTATTTGACAACAATTGAAAATGTTAAAGATGCAATACTAACTGCTATTCAAATGGAAAAGGATGGTTATGCATTTTATACAAAAGCAGCAGCTCAAACAAAAAGTGATATGGGGCGTACTATTTTTGAAAGCCTTGCAGCTGATGAGCAAAGACATCTAGATATCTTCCAAAAAATGTTCGAGGATAAAGTAGGAAAATCAGAATGGAATGATCTAATAAACTCAAGTAAAAAATATGCAAATATTCCAGTGTTTCCAACAAATCTTAAAGATGCACCAGGTTTGGATCCTGAAAGTACAGAGATTGATGCACTAAGAATGGCAATGGATAGCGAACAAGAAGCAATTAATTATTACAACAAAATAAAAGAAACTATTAATAACAAGGATTTAAAAAACATACTAAATGAAATAATCGAGCAGGAGAAAAACCATTATTTCTTACTTGAGAAGGAATTTAATCATATAAACACAACTGGTTACTGGTTTGAGTTTGACTATTTGGG
>JGI2173J19968_10000335_pt1 | contig 17115 bp, 19 predicted proteins | sample DeeMarSWOR136_30_FD_19968 | JGI IMG/M metagenome (IMG submission 19968) | reverse complement strand
CAATAAAAACCTGTGTCTTATGTTTTAGCCGACGGAAGGCCTTGGAATAGATAATACGGTCACGGTCACGTTGGAAACTGGTTCTTATGGGGCATGGCTCTTCCCACTTCAGCCGACCACGACTGAACTTACTCTTAGCGGCATAAGGAGAAAGGGCTTCTTCTCTTTTCTCTGTTTGTTCACGTATATTGGGTTTGCTAACCATGGAATCACTGTAATATTGCAAGTCAAGACAAAATCCTTAATTTATCGCAGCAGCACCATCACGTCTTCACATGCGTTTTCTTTTAGTTCTTGATTTTATTCTCTTTTCCACCTCTGCGATATTTAATCTCGTTGACAATACAACATCAGGGTTCAGAGACATTGAATCTATCCCGCACCCAACTAAATAGTCGGCAAATTCAGGAAAATCACTTGGCGCCTGCCCACATATCCCTATCTTCCTCTTCGGTTTGTGACGGTGTGCAGCATCTATGACTTGCTTCACCAGCCTTTTCACCGCCTCATTTCTTTCATCAAATATGTGTGCCACAAGTTCGGAATCCCTATCCAAACCAAGGGTTAATTGTGTTAAATCGTTCGACCCTATGCTGAATCCATCAAACACATCGGCGAATTTCTCGGCCAAAACCACATTTGATGGTATCTCGCACATCACATACACTTCCAACCCGTTTTTCCCTTGCCTTAAGCCAAACTCATCCATGGCTTTTATCACCTGCCTACCTTCTTCCGGCGTCCGGCAAAAAGGAACCATCACCTTCACATTGGTCAAACCCATCTCACCCCGTACTTTCTTTATCGCCTGGCATTCCAAACCAAAGGCGGGCTTGAATTTCTCATCATAATAGCGGGACGCCCCCCTCCAACCTATCATCGGGTTACTTTCCTCCGGCTCGTAGCGATATCCCCCGATTAAATTGGCATACTCATTTGTCTTAAAGTCAGAAAACCGAACGATGACCTCGTTGGGATAAAACCCCGCTGCTATTTTCGCTATCCCCATTGCTAAATTGTCAATGAAAAACTCCCTCTTATCCTCATATGCTGCGCTCTTCTCATCTATTGCTTTAATTACCTTTGCCAATTTCTCGTCATCACTCGCTGCTTTCTTCAACTTATCATATTCTATCAACGCCATGGGATGTATGCCGATGTAAGAGTTGATGATGAACTCTTCCCGAGCCAGGCCAACACCGTCATTGGGAATTTGACTTTGAATAAACGCACCGCCGGGAATGCCGAAGTTCATCATTATTTTAGTGTCGGGTCTGGGCAGCTTAGTCACTTCCACCTCGTCTATTCGATATTTCAGTTTCCCTTCATATATCCTGCCCTCGCCTCCTGAGCAATCTATTGTGACCTCTTTTGTCCCCTTCAAGACTTCGGTCCCATTGCCGGTGTTAATTACACAGGGTACCCCGAGCTCCCGACTCACGATAGCTGCGTGGCATGTCCTGCTACCTTTGTTGGTAACTATGCCACTAGCGACCTTCATTATCGGCTCCCAGTCGGGGTCTGTCATGTCAGTGACCAGGACTTGACCGCTCTTGAATTTTTGGATTTCACTACTGTCTTCTATTACATGCACTTCGCCTTGCCCTATCTTTGCACCCACTGATTCCCCTTTGACCAGTAATTTCCCCTCTTCTTCAAGCACATAAGTTTTCAGCGAAGCTAAGTCTTCGTGTGAATGCACTGTCTCTGGCCTGGCCTGGACTATGAAGAGTTCCCCGGTTACCCCATCTTTTGCCCATTCGATATCCATGGGCGTGCCATAATGCTCTTCTATAATGCAAGCCCACCTGGCGAGAGTCAGAACCTCGTCGTCACTCAATGCAAACTTTCTTTGCTCCCCAATCTCGACTTCTTCTTGCTCCGTTCCAATCCCATCCTTCGTGTAGACCAATCTCTTCCCCTTCATCCCCAGCTTCTTTTCCACAATGGGCCTGAACCCTTTCTTTAAAGTAGGCTTGAAAACGTAAAACTGGTCAGGATCAACAACCCCCTGTACCACATTCTCTCCCAGCCCATAAGCAGCAGTTATGTAAACCACACCCCTGAAGCCTGACTCTGTATCTATGGAAAACATGACACCGGAGCCGGCTAAATCAGAGCGGACCATCTTTTGCACCCCAACCGAGAGGTAAACGCTAAGATGGTCAAACCCTTTATCCACCCGGTATGAGATCGCCCGGTTCGTGAATAAAGATGCAAAGCAGTCCATGACCTTTTCTAAAAGGTCATCTTCTCCACGCACATTCAAATAACTCGTTTGCTGTCCAGCGAACGAGGCTGTAGGCAAATCTTCGGCAGTGGCACTACTTCTTACAGCAACATCAGTGTTCTTACCAAATCTCTCTTCCATCTTTCGATAGCAAATTCTTATCTCTTCTTCCAATTCTTTAGGGCAGGGGGAATGTGCTATCAAATTCCTTAACTTTTTACCCCTCTCTGCCAAATTCTCCATATCACGCGTATCCAAGTCCGCTAAAGTGTCTTTGATTTTCGAGCCTATGCCCGCTTTCTCTATCACATACTTATATGCCTCAGCAGTAATGGCGAATCCCGAGGGAATACTCACCCCTTTCTTACCCAGATTTCTTATCATTTCACCAAGAGATGCGTTTTTACCACCGACTAAAGCTACATCTTGTGCTTTAATCTCTTCAAACCATTTCACAAACTTCATAGTTTCTTCTCCGATTTATAAAGTATGGTCATATTCGCACACGCCACCTCAGTTAAATCTGCCTCCTTGCTTACTAAAGCAGGAAAACTAAAAAGGGGTACTTCATTATATCATGTCCCACTAAGTTCAAAGGAAGAGGCACTTCTGCCTCTTCTACCTAGCTCTACTACAGTCAGCCTATCCTCTTGCCATCTGCTGCAGCGCCATTTTAATCTTCTCTTCTAAACTTAGCTCCTCAGAATCTGGAAGCTTAGAGATAGCTTTGGTGGCTTCCGCTACAGAGTAGCCCAGGCCAGTTAAAGCAGCTATGACATCGGCACTCTCCGGGGCTAAGGGCAGAGCCACCTCTTTCCACTCCTTTTCCAATTTCCCTTTGAGTTCAACGACAAGGCGGCTGGCCATTTTTTTACCGACGCCAGGCGCTTGGCTCAAGAGGTCGATATCGCCGCTGGTTATAGCCACGATAAGTTGCTCAGGATTCAAAGCCGAGAGTATGATTAAAGCCAACTTAGCGCCAATTCCAGAGACGGAAATAAGGTTTTTGAACAAAGCCAATTCCTCGCTTGAGGCAAAACCATAGAGAGAAATATTATCCTCTCTCACGTGGAGATGGGTATAGAGGGAGACCTTGCCCTTAACAGCTCCCAATTGGCTTAAAGTTGAGCTGGGAACATATACCCGGAAACCTATTCCGCCGACATTAATGATAATGGAGTCGTCACCACGATATTCCAGTATTCCCTCTAATGTGGCTATCATTTGGGTGTATGTTTAGTGAGCCATTGGTTAAGGCGCCTCTGTTGGATGTGACACATGGCTACAGCCAGAGCATCTGCAGCATCGCTAGGCTGAGGTAGCTCGGAGAGGCCGAGCTGGACTCTTACCATTTCTTGAACCTGTTGTTTATCGCTTTGCCCATAGCTGGTTATTTGCTGCTTTACCTTGGCTGGTGAGTAATAATAGATGGGCAATCCCTGATTGGTTGCTGCCAGGATAGCTATCGCTTGTGCTTTGCCAATAGCGAACGCTGACCTTACGTTGTTGCCGATAAATGGCTCTTCAATGGCTACTTCTCTTGGTTTATGCTTGGCGATAATTTTGCTTAATTCACTGTAGAGAGAGCGCAGCCTTTCCTCCATGGGAAGCCGCGCTGGGAGTTTGATTACTCCGCAATCTACCATGTGCATTTCCTTTCCATCATCCACTACACCGTAGCCCAAATTTATAGTACCAGGGTCAACTCCGAGAATGCGCATGTTAGGTTTGACTGCGCAGCCTCTCTAAGGTAGTATCAGAAAAATCGATATTGGAGAAAACACGCTGCACATCGTCTAATCCCTCCAGTTCGTCGAGAAAATTCAGGGCTTGAACTGCTTTATTTTCATCCAGTATTACTGTATTTTTAGGCGTTAGCGAGAGCTCCGCTGAATTTACACGTTCTTTTTCTTCAATAACCTTCCTTACTTTTTCTAAATCCTGAGGTTGCGTGTAAATTTCCACATAACCATTTTCGGTCTTAACATCTTCAGCCCCGGCGTCAATAGCCCGCAACGCTATTCCTTCGGCATCTGATGCATTGCTTTCCACAGTGATTACTCCTCTACTCTCAAAGAGCCAGGAAACACAACCACTCTCACCAAGATTCCCCCCATGGCGGGTGAAGAGACGGCGCACATCCTGAACAGTGCGATTACGGTTATCGGTCAAGGCCTCTACCAAAACTGCTATCCCGCTCGGCCCATAGCCTTCGAATTGTGCCTCAGTTAAGGCAGCTGCTCCAGTTTCACCGCTACCCCGCTTTATAGCTCTCTCGATATTATCCGAAGGCATGTTATTATCACGGGCCTTCTGTACTGCTAAACGTAACTGAAAATTACTATCTAAGTTAGCCCCGCCTTGCCGCACCGCAACTATGATTTCTCGAGCAAGCTTGGTAAATAGCTGCCCGCGCCTGGCATCAGCTACCCCCTTCTGCCGCTTAATCTGCGCCCACTTAGAATGTCCTGACATTGCTATCCTTTATACCATTTTATCACTGCAACTCCTGAAAGGTAAAGCAGATATACTAGCTTGAGAGAGACTTGTGTTTATCGTTATTATATATGGTAGAATATTTGCGGAGAATACAGCCTAAGCAAGCTTCCGCCCATGCCTTAGGCTATGAAATCATTTGATAGTGTATTCAATGTACTTTTAATAAAGAGGGATTAACTACCTTAGAAGTCTTCTATCGCTATTATTGGCGGCATAATAACTGAAGATATGATAGACAAATCCAAGTTTGATATCATAATGGAGCTGGCTGATCATCAGGTCAGAGCCACCTGTCACGAAGGGGCAATAGAAATAGCCGGGCAGTTAGCCAAGGCGGGTATTTTCTTTGTCATCGAATGGGCGTATAATATTGGCAGGGTTCTCGCCGATTGGGTAAAGTATACATTCGAGGATGAAGCGCCTTTTGCTAAAATAAAGCCCCTGGTAGAGTTAATCTGGATAACCTGAGAGGATTGCCGATGAAGCAAGGAGAGTGTATAAAACACCAATGGAGCTGATATATGACAAGGTTGAAGATGCCATCTATTCAGGAATTTAGTTTGGTAAATTGTTGTATGAAGGAGGTGTAGATGTAGGTTAATGATTGTAAGTTGAATAGTTATAAATACTGAAAGGAGGTCTTGAATTGAATGAAAAATAAGAGAAGCTTAAAGCTAGTGGCTAGTGTTTGTATGGTGGTTGTATTAACTCTAACGTTAGTGCTTATAGGTGGCTGTGGAGCTACTGGATATAGGATCGGTGTATTTCAGATAGTTGACCATCCTGCCTTAAATTTGGCTCGCCAGGGCTTTGAGGATGCCCTGACAGCTGCGGTCAATGCCACAGGCGAAACTGTCACGTATTACGAAGAGAATGCCGCGGGTGAAATGAGTATAGCGCTTACAATCGCCGAATCGTTTGTTAACCAGCACGTGGACCTGATATGTGCTATAGCCACGCCGTGTGCCCAGGCAGCATACATCGCCGTTAATGAAACGGACATACCGGTGGTCTTTAACTCGGTTACCAATCCGGTAGTGGCAGGGGTAGTTGATAACTGGACTGTGCCGGGTGGTCAGGTGACCGGAGTCAGCGATCTTGCTCCCGTTGAGCCTCAGCTGGAATTGATTATAGATATTCTCGAAGACGTAGCCAATAACATCACAGTTGAGGACCTTGGCGTAATTTACAATCCTAGCGAAGCCAACTCGGTGTACCAGGTGGACGTGCAACTTGTCGATGCAATCGCGGCTCTTGCCCTGAACCTCACTGTACATACGGCTGAGGCATTCGACGGGCTAGGTGTTTTGACTGCAGCAGAGTCACTTGTGGGACAGGTGGATGCCATATGGGTCCCAACTGACAATACGGTCGTGGCTGCTATTGGGTCCGTAGTAGGGGTTTGCGAGGACAATGACATACCTCTTTTTGCCGCCGACGTGTCTACAGTTGAGAATGGAGCAATTGGGTGCTGGGGCATGGACTACTACGATGTCGGCTATGCAAGCGGTGAGATGGCAGCGGAGATACTGCTGAATGGTGCAAACCCGGCTACAATGCCGGTTCAAACATCACCAGCAAATCTCCTTTACGTGTATCCCCAGGAAGCCACAAGGCAAGGGGTAACCATTCCTCAGTGGGTTATTGATATAGCGGATGTAGTGGTAACAGACTAATAAGAAGAATCCAAGTTCTTGTCTCGCCATCCGGTTGCTGGGGCAGCACTAATGGCCAGCAGCCGGATGGCTATATTGAGGTAACCATCATGGCACATTCCGGAGGCTTGTGATTGTTGTACCCTGCCGACGTGGGACATTTGCTGGGCTTTTCCCTGTATGAGGGGCTGGCATTTGGTTTTGTCGCTATAGGTGTCTATCTAACCTTCCGCGTGCTTGCTTTTCCCGACCTTACTGTGGATGCCAGCTTTGCTCTGGGGGGAGCCGTTGCCGCTGTGCTTATCGCAGACCACGACGTGAATCCATTCCTGGCAACGCTGGCTGCCCTCGGAGCGGGCTTGTGTGCTGGCCTGGCGACATCTTTGCTCAACACCAAGCTGAAGATACCAGCTCTGCTGGCTGGTATTCTTATGATGGTCGGCCTTTACTCTATAAATCTGCGGATTATGGGGCAGCCCAATCTTCAACTTCTTCGCGAGCCAAGCATCTTTTCTCTAACTGCTCAATTGCTGGGACTGGAAACTCGCCTTGAGTATCGGCTTGTGGTTGCCGGAGTGCTGGCAGTGGTGGTTTTCTTCATCTTAAACTGGTTCCTGCGCACTGAGATTGGGCTGGCGTTGAGGGCAACAGGCGACAATGAGCAGATGGTGCGTGGTGCCGGGATAGACACTGATAAAACGACGATACTCGGGGTGTCCATCGCTAACGGGATTGTTGCCCTTTCTGGCGGGGTAGTAGCTCAAGGGCAGGGCTTTTCCGATGTTAACATGGGGGTGGGCATGATCATAACGGGCTTAGCCTCAGTGATAATCGGCGAGGCACTATTTCGGCCCAAAGGGGTAGCCAGGCTTCTGCTGGCAGCGTTCGGCGGCACTTTTGTCTACCGCCTGGTCATAAGCATTGCCCTCAGGATAGGTATGCGTGCTGGTGATTTGAAGCTTATTACGGCAGTAATAGTGATTATAGCTTTGGCGATTCCATACCTGCAGAAGAGGATACGGCGGGAGTGGCTGCCACCCGCGCCACGGTGGTAGAAGGACAATTGTCATGAGTGAGAATAAGAGTTTGCTCAGGCTCAGGAGAATAAGCAAGGTATTCTCTAAAGGCACTGGGGACCAGGTTAGAGCACTGGATGGAATTAACCTGGATGTCGATAGCGGGGACTACATCGCCATCATCGGTAGCAACGGGGCTGGAAAAACTACCTTGCTTAATGTCATTGCTGGCGTATATCCACCGGAGAATGGCGGCAGGATTATCGTCAATGACAAGGAGGTTAGCAAGCTGAGTGAATATAGACGCGCCAGTTATATTGGAAGGGTCTATCAGGACCCTCACGTAGGCACTGCCGCCAAGATGAGTATAGAAGAAAACATGGCCATGGCTTTGTTGCGAGGGCAGCCCAGAGGATTACGAGTCGCCACTAATAAACAGCGTAGAGAGGTGTTCCGTGTCGCCCTGGCTCCGCTGGGACTGGGGCTGGAGAATAGACTTAGCGCTCTGGTCGGTACGCTTTCAGGAGGTCAAAGACAGGCGCTGGCACTAGTAATGGCTACTTTGAGTAACCCGGCAATATTATTACTTGACGAGCATATAGCCACGCTGGACCCCAGGACAGCCCAGATAGTGCTCGATTTAACCGATATGATCGCAACACGGGAAAAGATGACCACTATCATGGTTACTCACAATATGGAGCTGGCTCTTCGCCATGGTAATCGACTGATTATGATGCATAAAGGTAGAATTGTGGTTGATATGAACCAGGAGCAGAAGGCTAATCTCACCATCCATGACCTCGTCGTGGCTTTCGAACGGGCCAGCGGAGAAGAATTCGTTGATGATAGCGTTCTGCTTCGCCCTGGCAACGTCGTCGGTACTTCAGATTTATAATGAAGCGAATCAACGAGGCGTTCTGGCTCTATGAGCAGATTTAACTATAAATTGGTGACAGGCGATGACGAGTTGCAAGAGGCCGTCGAGGTGAGGAGGCAGGTGTTTGTCCGGGAGCAAGGCATCGAAGAGGATCTGGTGTTCGATGGGTACGACAGGGAAGCGCTGCATATGGTGGTCAAAGATGGAGAGAGAACTATCGGTAGCGCCAGAGTTCGATTTTTAACAGACAACCAGGCCAAGCTTGAGAGAATGGCTGTCCTAAAACGTTACCGCCACAAAGGCATCGGCAGGGAAATGCTTCTGTTTTTAGATGCCGTATGGAAGGATAAACAAATGCAACAAGTAATCATCCACGCTCAGCTCGAAGTTGTTCCCTTCTATAAGTTATGTGGCTTTGACGAACTGGGCTTGCCTTTTCAGGAAGCGGGCATCAAGCACATAAAGATGCGCAAACAACTTTGACCTGGTTTGACGAATGACCCTGTCAGTGGAACAAGCCGCTCAATAAATAAAGCCGCTACGCAAATCTGGAGCCCACCCCTTTTAGCCCTTCTGTGTAAGGTGCCCTTACTATGCCCTTCTCGGTGATTATGGCGGTTATATAACTAGGGGGAGTGATGTCGAAGGCAGGATTGGCTGCTCTTATGCCTTCGGGAGCAATGGGCACTCCCTGGATATGAGTTACCTCCTCATGGCTTCGCTCTTCAATTGGAATTTGGTAGCCACTGGTCAGGGAGAGGTCAATGGTGGTGGTCGGCGCGGCAACATAGAATGGAATACCGTGGGCATTGGCAAGTACCGCCAGGGTGTAGGTGCCAATCTTATTAGCAGTATAGCCATTGGCGGCAATCCTGTCGGCACCAACAATAACGCAGTCAATCTCTCCCCGTTTCATAAAATAGCCAGCCATGGAATCGGTAATCAAAGTTACCGGGATGCTCTCCTGCATCAGTTCCCAGGTAGTGAGCCGGGCTCCCTGGAGAAGGGGGCGAGTTTCCGTGACAAAGACGCTCACTTTCTTTCCTTGGTCTTTAGCAGCTTTGATTACACCTAGGGCGGTGCCATAGCCGGCGGTGGCTAAAGGACCGGCATTACAATGAGTAAGCACGGTGAAACCATCTTGGATAAGCTCGGCCCCTAGCTGGCTGAGCTTCTCGGTTGCGGTTACTTCCTCCTGATGAATCTGCTTCGCTTCATTGATAAGTGAATTTTTAATTTCAGCAACGCCATCTCCCTTGGCAGCTTTCTTCATCCTGTTGATAGCTTGAAAGAGGTTGACTGCAGTAGGCCTGGAGGCAGTAAAAGTTTGCATAACCCGATTCAGTTGGGCCAGAAATTTATCCTTGTTTGCTGTTTCAATATCCGATGCCCCTAGAGCTATGCCGTAAGCAGCAGCGACCCCGATGGCTGGTGCCCCGCGAACCTTCATTTCCTTAATAGCCAGAACTACATCGCGGTAGTTATTCAGGTCAGCGAAGATTTGCTCCTGTGGAAGCTTGCTCTGGTCCAGTATCCTTAGCTTGCCATCAAGCCATTCTATTGCTCTAGCCACCATCACCGTTAGTATAATCTAAAGGATGAAAATAAAGGAAGTTTTAAATCAAGCCAGAAGACAAGGATGAAAAGACACACAAGTGCAGCCATGTTGGATTTTCGAGATGACTAAAATCGTAGAACATTAACGGAGCCAAAATTTGATAACCTGACAGAATAATGCTATCTTTATTAAATTCATCCATCTGGGAGGCAAAGATGGCCAAGATTTATTTCATAGATGTTACCAATCGCGATGGCGTTCAAACTGCGCGCCTCGGTCTATCCAAGCTGGAAAAGACCATGATAAATATGTACCTCAACGAGATGGGCGTCTTCCAGTCCGAATTTGGGTTCCCAACCACGAGACACGAATCATTTTATCTTCGGGCGAACTTGGAATTAGCTGAGATTGGAATTCTGAAACCGATCCGTTTAGGTGGGTGGATAAGAGCAGTCGTGTCTGATGTAGAAAAAGCCTTCAAGCTTGTCCCAAAAATTAAGCACCTTAACCTCTCTATATCCACATCTGACCAAATGATTCAAGGCAAATTTCAGGGTGCCAAGAGCCGAGAAGATATCGTAAGCATGATGGTCGATGCTGTCGAAGCGGCTCGCGCCCATGGAACTGAAAGCATAGGTGTAAATGCCGAGGATGCCTCCCGAACTAAAACGGACTTTTTGATTAGGTTCGCCTCGGCAGCTAAAGAACATGGAGCTGACCGGCTCAGATACTGCGATACTCTGGGCTATGACAACCCATTTACCATTTACGAGAGTACCAAAACCCTGGCGGAGAATGTCCGAATACCTATTGAGCTCCACTGTCATGGCGACTTGGGAATGGCTGTGGCTAATTCTCTTGCCGGGGCTAAAGGAGCTATAGACGGTGGGCAAGATGCTTACATCAATACCACAGTCAATGGAATTGGAGAAAGGGCCGGCAATGCTGACCTTGTAGCCACAGCTCTAGCTGTCACCAAATCCAAGGGATTAGCGGACAAATATCAACTGGGAAAACCCATAGACCTGACAAAAGCCTGGGAAATAAGTAGATTTGCCAGCTATGCTTTTGAGCTTCCCATCCCCATAAACCAGCCGGGCGTCGGAGCCAATGCCTTTGCCCACAGCTCTGGTATTCATGCTGATGGTGTATTGAAAGACCCCGAGAACTACGAGCTATATAGCTTCAATGAACTGGGTAGAGGTGAACCGGAGCTTGTAGAGACAGGCAGAGAGATATGCTCGGGAGAATATAGCGGGATATCAGGCTTCAGTCACATAATGGGCAAGCTGGAGGTATCGTTTGACGATGCCAGGCAGGCTGAAGAAATTCTGGAATTAGCAAGATATGCCAACGTGGAGGCGCAAAAACCATTGATCGAGGATGAATTACTCTTCATTGCCAAATATCCCGAAATTGCCAGGAAACTGTTGACCCTTATACCACCGGAATAATCCATCCTTGACACCATTATCCCTCCCATTTGATATAATATAGTTAATTGCGNGTGTAACTCAGCGGTAGAGTGCTTGCTTCCCAAGCAATACCTGAATGGCTATTCGGGGGAGATATCGAACAAAGTACCTCACTGCCAATAGCCATTACAGCACTCATGCGGGAGTAGTTCAGTGGTAGAACATCTGCTTCCCAAGCAGAGAGTCGCGGGTTCGAGTCCCGTCTCCCGCTTACTCTCGTTTTAGTTGTCATAACTACTGAGACAGCTGCCTATTTCACGACTACCATTCCGCCACCTCGGCATCTATTTCCCTGCTCTAAATTCTCTCCTTCTCAAGGCGATAAAAATCACTGCCAGTAACCCTAAAATGTGTGATGGAAAAGCAAAGAGAGCACAGATAGCCCCCGCTAAGGACAGGCCAAAACTTTTCCTTCTTAGTGCCGAGACGCCACCTACTATAGCTATTATGCCCAAAACTAGAAGAGGCACTCCTAGATAAGTAAACGATGGCATAATATGTATTTCAAACCGATTGCCAGGCATCCACCACGGCAGATGAAACACGCCCGGAATAACACCGCTCATCGTTAAAGCCGTCACCACTGCCCCAAAAATCATCTCAACCGCCCCCCCTACTATGCTTAAGACTCCGCCGGCGGTAAGTAATTGGCTCCTCTCACTACCACTAGATGCCATTTTCTTTCCTCCTCATTTTATGCTACCCACTAACAGTCTTAAAATCAAGCCCACTTTTATCTCCTCTTTTCTTTCACCGCCCTCGGTGGCTTGTCGCAAGCAACCGCCACCGCATCTCGCTTTTCAACAAAATGCCCTTAAAGGCACTTCAGAGTTTCCTACAAGTCTATTAACCAGCCCAACGATACTTCCCTCCAGTTCACTCCGCAAACTCCGTTTTCCTCGATACCTGAATGGCTTACTCTTTGCGCCAATTCAACAAGTACACATTACTAACGGTTACGTCTACTATCTATTCTATCAATCAATCTGATAACCAATTCAAGAACTATTCCACCAACAAAGCCCCACATACAGCCATACAAAATTAAAAACCCATCTCCTTTAACAAGGGCGATTATGAGTCCCACTACAGCTCCTACTGCAATACTACCCCAAATTGCCAGTGGCAACTCGCCTAATATCCAGAGAGCATACAGTATCCATCCTATACACCCCATCGTTCCCTCCCTATTGTGTCACACTCTTCTCTAGCATTTTTTCCAATGCTATTCTTGGTATTAACAGCCACCTACCAAATCTTATTATTTGTTACACATCCCTTTCCCTTTGAGTAGAGTTCACTACCGCCTTTACGAAGCATACGCTTCATAAGCTCATGTGCCCTGACCGCATCATTACTACCACGATTATAAATAGCATACCACATAAAGATTTTACGCACTAACAGCAAGTCCTCATACTTCAGTAATGTCCTTACCGCAACACCTTCCCGAACTTTCGGGAACATATCACCAACCAAATTATCTATCTCAGATTCACCTACTACACCACCAGAAACAGGCACTAAAGCCATAGACTCGCCACTACCTAGACCTTCAGGCAATTGTAATTGCTCAGCTTTAACTTCTTGCCTCTTAAAATCATCTCCAAAACCTCTAACGTTTTCATTCCCTCATTTGCCTTGACATTTCCACCACTTTTAACGTACTATAAAACTTAGCATAAGAGATGAGGCTCTGGAGGTGAATAGCCATTTCGAAACTTACTTGCTTCTCAAGTAAGACGTCGTGGATTCGAATCCCATCACCCGCTGGGGTGATAGCTATAAGCAGTAAAAATATAAATTAGAAAATGAGGATAAAGTTAAATAATAGCCAACTGGAAGGGTTATCACATCAGCTTCCTTTCGAAGTGATAGTAGAAAACCCGAGGGATGTTAAGGGCCTGCTGGAAATATTAGGCCACAATATGCCCTGGGATGAAACGGGGCTTAATAAATTTGGCGATCCCCTCAGGAAGCCCAATAGGGTAACTTTCTCCGTAGAAGCAGTTGACGGTGGATTTGTTTGCGACATTCATCCGGCTTTCGCTATTTATATTTCCAATCTCCTGACAGTAGAAAAATAGTCTGCACATAGTTTCACAAAATTATGGGCCGTTAGCTCAGTTGGTAGAGCACCTGACTTTTAATCAGGGTGTCACAGGTTCGAATCCTGTACGGCCTACTCTCTATTTCCTCTTTTTCTGCGAACAGAAAATCAAAATTAACCAGCCTAAAAACTCGTCATCCGAGATACCCTATCAACTCGCGGCTGTGACTTGGATGGCGTAGCTTAGCCAGTGCTTCTTTTTCAATCTGGCGTATTCGTTCCTTGGTGAGACCTAGCTCTGTGCCAACCTCTGCTAGGGTTCGACTGTACTCATTGCCCAGCCCAAATCTCAACTCAATGATGCGTCGTTCTCGTGGTGTCAGTGCCTCTAATTTCTTGCTTAATTCTTCCCTGAGCAGGCTTGCAGTGGACTGTTCTTCAGGCTGCGGAATCGTCTCATCTGCTATGAAATCACCGAGTTGGCTTCCATCTTCTCCTACAGGTGTATCTAAAGAAACAGGCACACCAGAAATCATCTTAAGCAGCGATTCTATCTTTGTGGACGGCAGTCCCGTCTCAGCAACTAGTTCTTTCTCAGTCGGCTGATGGCCGAGCTTCTGAGCTAAGTTCTTTCTCGCCCGTGCTAGCTTGGTCAGATCGTCAACCACGTGTCCCGGCAGGCGCACAATACGTGATTGGTCATTAACTGCCCTGTTGACTGCCTGCCAGATCCAGGGGGTAGCGTAGGTGCTGAACTTATAGCCTCTGCGATAGTCGTATTTTTGTACTGCTTGCATTAACCCGATGTTACCTTCCTGGATGAGGTCAGATAGAGGCAAACCCCTACCAATATGTCCTTTGGCCACGCTTACCACCAGGCGCAAATTTGCCTGAATCATGCGGTTGGTCGCCTGGTGTGCTCGGTCTCTTATCCGCTCAAAGTGCTTGCCAATTTCTGAGCGATGTGCTTCCAGGTCGTCACTGTATTCCGACGACTCCAACATCTTTACAAATTCGGCCAGGGAGCTTTCTTGGCCTGCCTCTTCCACGATATGCCAGGGTATCAGCCGGCTGTCCAGCGACAATTCAATCATGCTCTTCTCGACTATAGTTTGGTTTACGCCGGCGATTTCAGCCATAGCGTCGGATAGATGCTGGTCGATATTGCCGTCGATTGCGCGACGTAGCTCTGGATGCGATACCTTCTCTGCTATACTCCGGCGAGAAGGAAGTTTAAGATACTGGTAAAGGGTCTCAAAAAGGGCGCGCGCCCGACTTAGTCGCTCCGCTAACGATATCAATAGGTCGACAGCCGAAGGTTGAGCGTCATGCTCGGCAATCCAGTTTTTCTCAAGTCGGACAAGATGCTTCCCATCCTCTATTTGGCTGGCCAGAATTTTTGTCTCATCGGCATTAAGAAGGGGAGTTTGCCCCAATTCATCTAAGTATAAATTCAACAAGTCCTCACCAAGTTCAAGCTCCCGTTTTTGAGGAGTAATCTCAAGATCGGAGAATTCTTCTTCCTGGCCACTCTCCTCACCATCCAAATGCAATTCTTCATCCTCAGAAGAGACTTGTTCTCTATCTTTAACGTTTTCCAAAACCGTTACCATCTTCAACCTCCTTTATACTTTCCGTTCGAGCAACTGCATCTTTCACGCAAAATCATTATAGGTAAGTAGGCAATCCTTGTATGCGACTTTTGTCTCATGCAGACATGGCGATGAGATAGGGAAACATGGGATACCGAAAAATCGGGCAGGAAAGTTGGTGAAATGTTGTATAAATAAAAAGGCTTAGCTGGTCTCTAGGTCTCTTGGATAATTATCTCAAAGGGGCAACTTATGGCCCCGTTGGGACAAACGAGTTCGCAGTCTGTACACCAGTCGCACTCCACTGTTTCAACAATAGTAACAATATTGTTAACTATCGCCAGAGCATTTAAGTGGCACACGCCAACGCATAACTCACACCCATCGCACTTGTCCTGGTCTATAACAGGTATTTCAGCCATGTTTTTCAGTCTCCATTATGACTATTTTAAAAGTAAAGATACCATCTGTCTGTGATTTTTGTCTCAAGAAGACACCTCCATTATCTTCTGGAGAGCTTCTTTATCCGTAATTATTATGCGATGGCGGTCTAGCTTGATCGCCCCCTCCTCCTCTAATTCCTTTAGCGACCTGCCCACTACCTCCCGGGCAGTGCCCGCCATAGCTGCCATTTCTTGCTGTGTAAGCCGCGGCCCGCGACCCGTTTCACCTCCGATATGCTCGAAGAGTATCTTGGCCACCCTGCTGATGACATGCTTGAAAGATAGGTCCTCAACCAGCGATACGAGGTGACGCACTCGCCTTGCCAGCACTTTAATTACATTCATTGCCACCTTCGGATGGTCCCGGAGGATAGCTTCCATGTCATGCTTCTTTATCCCGTAAAGAATAACGGGGCCCATAGCCCGAGCACCGGCAGGATTTGGACCACCATCAAAGATAGGGACATCATTGAAGGATTCCCCGGGGCGCACGATGCTCAAGATCTGCTCCTTTCCTTCGGCCGAGGTCTTGAATACTTTTACCACCCCCGAAGCGACAAAATACAGATTCTCAGCCGATTCACCCTCCAGCAAAACCATTTCCGCTCTGTCAGCAGTTTTCTCAAAGACGAGCTTACTGATCGACTCAAGCTCGGCAAGGTCAAGATCGGAAAAGTATAGAATGCTCTTCAAAAACTCCAACTGAATAGCCATGCCTCATATCCACACGAGGTAGCAAAATCTGCTTTATTATAACACCTGAGTGACTTCCACGTTCTCACCGTCTAACCATACTGTGATATTCAACATGTCTAAGGCAAGCTGCTTTCGATCAGCTCGGCTATTCATCCTTCCGTGAGTGACTGCGGACAACCCACAGCAGCACAAGAAAAATGACAAACATTCCCAGAAAAATTAAGATGCCATTCGGTATTATGAACCCGACTACTATTAAGATGCCACTTAAAACACCTGCGCCGATGGCAATATACGTCTTTTTATTACTCCACCTTTTTGCAGTCGAGCCTGCAGTCGAGCCTGTTTGGATACCTGTTATCTTCCAAACACCATTATCCTTCACCAGCCAAGCCTCGAATGGCCACCTTTGGTTGCCAGTATAAATAATGTCACCATTCACATGATAGCTGTAGATACCTCCACTGGACTTTGGATTCTCACTGCTGATAGCCAAGCGCTCGTAGCCTGCAAATACTTTGTCGCTTCTTTCGATGACCCCGGCTATTTCTTCTTTAGTAGCCGACTGGGGAGACCAACAAGCATACACTGCTTCCAGATTTTTTGCCGCCCCAGCTTCCATAAATTCCGTAATAACCGATTCGACCTCAGTACGCTGCCTTTTTAATTCTGTTGCATAGGAGATGGCGTAGGGGGGTACGAACAGACAGCGCAACCCCCGGGACGCTGATTCACGGAATGCGGTAATTACAGTACTTCCCCAGCCGACTACAGCCTTTTTTATAGCACCGAAAATTATTTCTACTAGTCGTTCAAATAGTTGTTCAAAAACACTGAAAATGATTCTTGCTATTAATGCAAGCATCTGCTCCTCGTCTCCTTAAAAGTTCCCAAAGCCAAAAGGGGCACCAGACACCACCATATTATCTAGCGGTTCCAGTACCCACATTTCATCACTTCCACCTCCCTAACCTACTACCTCTCATTGCGGTACGTTTCAAAGCTAAACCGCCTATACAAG
>JGI2173J19968_10000332_pt1 | contig 17152 bp, 17 predicted proteins | sample DeeMarSWOR136_30_FD_19968 | JGI IMG/M metagenome (IMG submission 19968) | reverse complement strand
ATCGTTTCAGCATGCTTGGGATGATAAGGGAACATATTTAGTCAAGGTGAAAGCAAAGGACACTTATGATGCTGAGAGTGATTGGTCTGAGTTTGAAATAATTATACCAAGAACCAGAGCAACCGCTTATTCTTTGTTCTATTATTTTTTGGAACGTTTCCCATTGCTGGAAAGACTGCTATCATTTTTGTTGTTGTAACATTTAAATACCATCTATTGGATGTAAAATATTGAGGGAGGTATCAAAAAATGAACAAAATGAGGGATTTGTTGAGTAAGACTCTGGTAGTTGGAGTTATAGTTCTATTTATTGGTATGAGTGTTGTCTCCTCTAATGGAAATGTAATAAAAAGTAATCATAAATATTTAGGAAATCAACTATGTGAATCAGGCTCAAATGGTAAAAATGATACAACTCCACCTGTGACTAATATCTCACTTGAAGGGAACATGAGTAAATTTGGGTTTTTTTCCAGTTATGTAAAGGTTACATTGAATGCCAACGATGACCAATCAGGGGTGAATGTAACATATTATAATTTAGATGGAGGCAATAAAGAAATATATTACGAACCATTTATAGTAACTGGACATTGCTCGAATTTAATCGAATATTATTCAGTTGATAACGCAGGTAATGTTGAAAAACGGAAATGGGATGATTTTGTTATTGATTTAGAACCACCTCATATTGGCCTTTCTTGGAGAAGATTACATAATAATAGTATCGAATTTATTCCAGAAGAAAATGATGATTGTACCGGGAACTACAAAGTTGAATATTATATTGAAGATGAATATATGCATACAACTTACGAGGAAGATAATTATAAGATGGTTTGGATTTGGACCCCTCCTCACCCAGGATATTATGTAGCTAGTGCTATAATATACGATAGGGCAGAAAACACTGGCTGGGATGATACTGGAATATATGTTCCTAGAACGAGGGTAGAAACATATTTGATATTTCAATGGTTTTTTGAAAGATTTCCAAATATGGAGGTATTCTTACGAATAATGAATCTGTTAAGATAGGTTTAGTTTTTGGAATCATTATCCTACTAATTGGTGTATCTGTTACTCCATCTTTTGGTATGTCTAATAATGATGATACAATACCACCTGTTACAACTCATACTCTTGACCCTCCTAAGCCTGATGGAAATAATGATTGGTATGTTAGTGATGTTAATGTTACTCTTACTGCTACAGATGATATGTCTGGTGTGAATGTTACTTATTATAGTATAGATGATGGAAAGTGGAAGATATATACTGAACCTTTTACACTATCTAAAGATGGAGATGACATTCTTATTGAATTTTATTCAGTGGATTATGCTGATAATATAGAAGAAGTGAAATCCTTTACTATTGATATTGACCAAACAAAACCTTTGGTATGTATCGTATATGAGATAACTGGTGGTAATTGGTGGCAAGGTTGGATATTTAAGTTTATTGCAACAGCAGGTGATGCTATGAGTGGAATGGATTATGTTGTGTTTTATATGCATGGTGTGGATATGTATACTGTTTATGACGGAAATGGAGATGAATATACATGGACAGTTACAATTCCTGGCTTCCTCCCAAACACATTTAATGTTTATGGATTGATTAATGATTTAGAGATTAATGATGATTATGTGAAATTTAATGCATTAATAGTTAAAATTTCAAGGTATTTTCAGATAACTCAGAATATGTTACCATTAGGTGCTCGTGCTTATGATAAAGCAGGAAATTGGGATTGCGATGAAATAATTAATCCTGGTAATTCAATATCTATTAAACCAGGTATTTATTTATTTCAGAGTATAATTCTTCCTAATAATTATATTGGACATATTGGTAATCATATCATATTTGCAACATTCAATACAAATTAAACTCATTATTACGTTATTATCTTTAGAGTAAATAGGCTCTATGGAGTATATGAAATATGCATAAGAACATCCCCTTAGTTGTTGGAATAACCGTCCTATTTCTAGGAACCTGTATTACTCCTTCAGTTGCAATTGATAATGAAAAGAAATCTACTCTACCACTCTTTAATGGTTATATTCAGAATTTGATAGATAATGCATCTGAAGGTGATACAATATACATTCCAAGTGGGACATATTATGAAAACATTGTTATTAATAAGTCAATAAACCTTGTTGGAGAGAATAGAGAAACAACAATTATAGATGGGAATAGAAAAGGGGATGTTGTTTTTATATCTGCAGATTATGTAAATATTAGTAATTTTACAATTCGGAATAGTAAAAGAGAAAAGCCTTATTCTGGAATAAGAGTTGTATCAGACCATAACTCTATTTCTAGGAACAACATATTAGAAAATTATATTGGTATTAGATTTGAAAATTTCAGTAAATATAACATCATTTCTTGTAATAATATCACTTTATGTGATGCTGATGGCATCGAGCTGGAAAAATCCAATTATAGCACTATTACTAGGAATAATATCACTTTATGTGATGCTGATGGTATTGAGCTGTATAAATCCAATTATAGCACTATTACTAGGAATATTATTTTTAATAATTTTTGGTTTGGTATAGAGATGGATTGGGCAAATTATAATTATATTACCAATAACGACATTATTTCTAATGATGATGGTATATGTATAGCACATAGTTGTAACTATAACCATATTAAAAATAATTATATTGTATCTAATCATTTTAATGGTATAGTTCTTCTTTGGGATACTAATTACAATGTTGTTGATGGTAATAATCTCAGTTTAAATGGAAATCATGGGATATATATCGATGCTTGTATAAATAACACCATAGTGCATAATAATATAACATTAAATGATTTAGCTGGTATTTATATTAGCTTATATAGTAATAATAATTTGATACTAAGAAATAATATATCTCATAGTTATGATGGGATAGATGTTTGGAAATCTCCATATAACACTTTCATCGAAAATAACATTTATAATAATAGATATGGTATAGATTTAAGGGAATCTAAAAGTAGTATAATATTAAATAATTCTTTTTTGGGAAATGGTCTGCATGTATGGGATTCCTACAATAATATTGTGGAAAATAATACAGTAAATAATAAACCTATGGTTTATTTTGAAGAAAAATCAAATAAAACCATAACAAATGCTGGACAGGTTATTCTAATAAAATGTATGAATATTACAATAAGTAATTTAGATATATCTAATACAAGTGAGGGAATATTCCTTAAGGGAACTAATTATTGTACAATTAAAGGTAATACCATATCTGAAACTAAATGTACTGGCATATATATTTATAAAAGTAATTATAATTATATATTAGATAATAATATTATCTCCAACAAGCATGATGGTATATTAATAGCATATTCAGATAATAACACTATTTATCATAATAACTTTATCAACAATGTAGATAATGCCGTTGATCGTGGTAGTAATATTTGGGATGATGGTAAGTTTGGTAACTATTGGTCAAATTATATGTATAAATACCCTGATGCTAAAAAGTTATTTTTAAAAGGTATATGGGATACACCCTTTAAGATAGCAGGCGGGGATAATAAAGACAATTGTCCATTGATTTGGAAATGGCCTAATTCAAGAACCAGAACTATCCCAAGAACCAGAACAGTATCTTATCTGTGGTTTTTGGAGCGTTTCCCTTTGCTGGAAATACTGCTGAACATAATTCATTACAATTAAATCAAATCTCTTTTTTTTCTACAATCCTTACAGATATTATAATATGGTTTTCCATCCTCTGTTTCAAGTCGTATGTAGTAATTGATTCCTTCATTTTGACCGCAACGAGGACATAATTTAGTAAGCATCAAAGATGCAACTAGTTCTATTGTTTTTAAAGTTAAAATAAGGGTGATGAAAGTAAAAAACCTCTAAAAATGTTAATATAACACAGTTTTAATTTTGAATAAAATGAAAATTAAAATAAGGAGTCTAATTCTTTCAATAATAATTGGTGGATTAATCTCTTATTGGGCTTTTTTTTCACCAGTAGTCGATAATATAACCTTGATATTTCGGGCATTTTTAACATTAATCCTTGTAGGTGGAAGTTTTTGTTTTTGGGTATTTGCGTTCTATATGCTATTATGTTTTTTAGATAAGAAATTAAAATTGAGGAATCTGTTTTTTTCGATAATAATTGTTGCAATAATTTCGTATTTAATCTTATTTTTTCCATTATTAAATAAATATCAATCAATGTGGGATTATTTAATTCCAAATTTATTTATAACGAGTGGAGGTTTTGGTTTCTGCATTGTTGGTTTTTATGTTTTATTTTATGGATTAGAAAAAAGTTTGAAGAAGAATGCTTGACTAAAAAAGTACTTGGTTTTTTATTTTATTTACAAAAATATTAAGTTTATAAAAAGTATAATACATTGGATTTAATGGATATTGAAAAAGAGGATGTCGTTTTTCCATTTCTTGGTTTAATAGTATTTGCTCTATTTCTTTTCTTTCTTTTAAAATATGAATCCACCTTAACTCTTTTATTTCTATGGATAGGAATGACTCTTTTGGTGATTGGTTATTCTTATATTTATAAAAGAAAAAACAGAAATATGAAAATTCTAAAAATCCGTTTTTTGTTTTTAGTCCCAGTATATCTTGTTGGACTATATGTCCTATATTTAATGAATATAGGATATGATCTTTCAAGGACTGAATCGCTATTATTTCAGGTTTTTGTTTTAATTTTAATAATCTTAAGTGCTATTGTAGAATTTGTTTATCGTAGAAGAAAATAATACAAATAAAAAAACCAACTTAGTAAAAGAAAAACTTAACCTACAAGAATAAGAATAATCTGATTTTTTCCTCTTATTTCATTTTTTTACAGGTAAATTCTATTTGTCGGTGTATAAATTATATGTCAAATGTACAAAATTTCGTGATTAAAACTCGGTTAACTGAAATTTAGTTCCAATTAATATTCCAATAACTTAGTTTTTAAATTAATAATAAATTTTATAGCAAATTCTTTACTGGGGCTTTAAACTATTAACAGGTAAGCCCTCCGGCGGCTTAAATAAAATATTTATAATTTTGTAATGTGATTGGTTATTCTGGAAATATTATTATAAAATTAAAAAATGAGAATCCTTTTACTGTCTTTGAAGTTGGTTCTCCACCAGATGCACATACATTAGTAGTCATTTCAAACCTACCAATCCAACTAAGTCCTATAGTTCTTATTGCTACTCTCCCTGGTTTTATTTTATTAATTGTGTTATTAAAACTACTTGTGTTTAAATTTAATATTTTGAATACTGGATGTTTTATTTCAAAACTCCATTTTACGTCATAAGCATTTGAATCTCCAATATTCTTTATTTTTATAATTATTACAGCCCCCCATATAATTGTTGACCTACCTCGAATTTTTACAATTTCAAGAACTGGTTCCTGACCTGCAGCAACCGTCGAAAATAAAACAGGTACAAAAAACAGCATAATAACAAATATTCCAAAGGTCTTTCTATGCATACTATATTCCTCCCTTAGCATTTTATTAAGGAGCTTTAGGTATTTAAAAATTATGCTAAATAATTAACAAAATATTGTAACAATCGTTAAATTTCTAAGAATAATATTAAAAAGTATTAACTTTTATTCCAAGATTTTTTTTACCCTAGTTACAAGATCCTTTATATCAAAAGGTTTAACTATATAATCAACAGCAGCAAGTCCACCCATACCAACGCTCATAGTATCTCCCTTTGCAGTTAAAAATACAATGGGGATTTCCTTCCATCTAGGATTTTCCTTAAGCTTTGCAGCTACATCCCAACCACTAACATTTGGCATCATGATGTCAAGGATTATTAGATCAGGATCAGTTTCTGACTCGTTCAGCTTATCAATACATTCATTGCCATCCTTTGCCCTGACTACCTCATAGCCACTCATTTCAAGCATTTGTCCAACGGTAAGTAAAATATCAGGTTCGTCATCTACAACCATTATTTTTTTACTCATTTTCTTCAGTCTCTTGTAAAATCTTATCTATTCTGTCAAGTAGGGAGTCCTTATCAAAAGGTTTCATAATATAATCTGCAAGACCTTCTTCAAGTAAAACCTGTTTTCTTTTATCTGATATTTCAAGAACGCTCATGAATGCAACCTTTATATCAGGTGATTTCTTGTTAATTCTGTTGAATACATCCCAACCGCTCATACCAGGCATCATAATATCAAGTAATACAAGGTCTACCTTTTCCTTCTCAAGCTGTCTGAGACACTCTTCACCACTATAAGCAGTGACTACTTCGTATCCTCCAAGCTCAAGAACAGTTCTAGTAAGATCTACAATATCTGGTTCATTATCAACAACCATTATCTTTTTCATTTTGCATCTCACCATCTTAGTTGTTAGTGAATCTAGCAACTATATATTAAAAACTTGTTTTTAAATTCATGCATTTATCAATGTTTTTAAATAACTAAAAGATTTAACCACTTACCCGAGTTACCCTATAACCTTGGGGGTCATTAGTATTGAAAGCAGGATCAAAGTCAAAATTAGCCCTTAAAGACAAGCTTTTTGCACATTTAGAAACATGGAGACTTTATACTGTTGTATGGTGCGGGCTTGTAGGTTTAGCAGGCTCATGCATAACATATGGGAATTTTCCACCTCTAAAAATTGCTATCCTTACTTTGTTTGTTCCTATGATGGGTTGGACTGCAGCATTGTATCTATCAGATTTTTTAGATAGAGAACTTGACTCCATACAAAAACCGCATAGACCAATTCCCTCGGGTAGAATAAAACCATATGAAGCATTAGTAATTGGTGCAGTTTTTGCAATTTCTGGATTTTTTTTATCTTTTCTGCTAACTTATAAAAATATAATATTGGTCTTTGTCGTGGCAGGATTGGTATTTACATATACTAAGATATCTAAATCTCGTGGACTGATGGGAAATATAAATAGAGGAATAGTTACAGTAGCAGCATTTCTATTTGGAGTCTTTTCAATAGATAAATCTATTCAATCAATACCAATCTACATCTGGATACTTTCATTTGTTTTCCTATTTCATGATACTAACAGCAATCTGGTTGGTGCAATAAGAGATATGGAGGGTGATAAAAAAGGTGGATACATAACTATCCCTGTAAAATACGGGATAAAAATTTCTGTTTTTATATCACTTGTACTTACAATAATTTGGCTTTCACTTTCATTGTATCTACCATACTATTACAATTTCCTAAAAATGGAATTTTATCTTATTATGATACTTGATGTATTAATTCTGATATCACTTTATATCTACTTATTTAGAGCTATTAAAAATTATTCAAGAGAGAAAGCTTTGAGATTTCATGAATTCTTTGTTATAGAACGTATTACCTTAGCATCAGCTTTCATATTTGGTATAGCAGATACATATATTGCAGCAATCATATTTGTATGTGCAATTTTTGTAACTAGCCTTTCTCAGTATCTTCTTAGAAAAAGATATGAATTTGTGGGGAAAAAATGAAATATGCAGTTATAGGTTTAGGCGCAGTGGGAAATATTGTTGGCGGTATTCTAAAGAAATCTGAAAATAATGTTGTTTTAATTGGAAAGGAAAACCAAGTTGATATAATAAATAAAAATGGCATTAAAATTAATGGAATAAATGGTTCATTATCAATAGAAAATCCTAATGCATCATCTGATCTTTCATATCTTAAAGATGTAGATTTTATTATAATTTGTGTGAAATCTTATGATACACAAAACCTTGCAAATCAAATTAAACAACATATTAAAAAAACAGCATTAATACTTTCACTTCAAAACGGTGTAAAAAATTCTAATATAATACATAAAATTACTGGAAACAAGGTTATTTCAGGAGTAGTTCTTTTCAATGCTTTATTTTTAAAGCCTGGAGAATCAACATTAGCAATTAGGGGAGGATTATTAATTGAAGATGAGAAATCAAATTCTGAAGCAATTGAGGATTTGATAAATTGTTTTAATATGAGAGGTTTGACCTCAAAGTCTGTTAAAAATATTGAAGGATTTCAGTATAGTAAATTAATAGTAAATCTTCAAAATGCTGTTACAGCTCTTACAGGTCAAACCATTAAGGAATCTATTATTGATTCAAATAGCCGATCAGTACTTATTGCTACAATGAAGGAAGGATTGTACATTTTGGAAAAATCTGGGATTTCAATAGAATCATTACCTGATATGGATCCAAAAAAAATTATTAAAAGGTTAAGTTCCTATAATTCAATATTTCTTAGAATCGGTAGTAAAATTTTAAAATTAAAAAATGCTAGAACCTCAATGTGGCAGAGTCTTTCAAGAGGTAAATCAACAGAAATTGATTATATTAATGGGGAAATTGTTAGTCTTGCAAGAAAAAATAATCTTAAGGCACCGATTAATGAAAAACTAGTTGAATTATTAAAAGAAGCCGAAAATAAGCATTCAATAAAAAGTTTTGAGCCATCTGAACTAAAAAAACTTTTAAATATCTAAATATAACACTTAAGTCTTATTTTTAATAAATATTTTATATAAGATAACAGAATGACATATATTTAATGGAGAGAATCAGAAAGTCATCTAGGTTAGTACAATTTTTCTTAGAAAAAATTGGTGCAAAACTTGATTATCATAAATTGAAAAAATTGGTTGATTTTGGATTTGTATTAACTGAAAAATTAATTGTAAATTTAGATAAATTACACTTTATTTATCTTGATATATATGACGATATGATAGAAAATGAAATCAATCTAGCAGATATTTCAAAGGATAAATTTGTTTTACATATTGGATGTGGGGCAATTCCTGCAACCTCAATACTTCTTACAAAAAAAACTGGTAGCCAGGTTAAAGCAATTGATAATGATTTAAAGGCAGTTAAAAAAGCAATATTATATGTAAACAAGACAGGATTTTCTAAAAAAATTCAAATTGAGCATGCAGATGCAAAAAATTATCCTGTTGAAAAATTTGATACTATTATTATCTCTCAAGGAGTTAAACCAATAAAGGATATACTGGAACATATTTATAGATCAATGAAAGATGATGCATATGTAATATTTCGAACGTCTTCTTCCCCAAGTGGAGAAATAGCGAAAAATGACCTTTTTATAAAAGATAAATTTAATATCGATAACCTTGTTGCTCAAAAAAAGAATGCATTACTTATCTCAATTCTACTTAAAAAAAGACTCAGAATATAGATCAAATATTTATAACATATTATTTCGTAAAATCAAAGTGTAAAATATATAAAAGAAAAATTAATAGCTTAATTTCTACTAATAAACATTTGGAGGTTTAATAACATTATAGAAAAATTTACACCACTAGTAAAATCAAGACTTCAAAAAAAACCTGGTAAATATAATAAAGGTTTTTTTTTAAAATTCACTAGAAAAACAATGGATAAAATTCAATTATCTAAACTTAAAAGAACGATTAGATATTCCTATAATACCTCCCCATATTATCATAGACTTTTTAAAAAAAATAATCTTAAACCCAGTGATATAAAAAAGTTTTCTGATATGACAAAGATACCTTATACCCCAACCGAAGACCTCCAAAACGATCCAAAATCCTTTTTTTCAGTTTCAGAAGATAAATTTATAAGAGTTTTTACCACATCTGGAACAACTGGTAAACCTAAAAAGGCATATTTCACAAAGGAAGATCTTGATAAAATCGTGGAGTCAACAGCAACTGGTGCACAAATTATGTATGGAATAACAAGCAAAGATACAATTCGGTTGACCTTTGAAGTAGGATATGGAATCGAAATTTGGGGTAATAGATATTGTTTAGGTAGGGCATACGAAAGTCTTGGAGCCTTGATAATTGCAACTGGAAGATTAGATATAAAAGAGGAATTAGAAATAATAAAGGAATATAAACCAAATATTTTTGGTGACGTTTCATCACGTGTTTACTATCTTACTAGAGAAATGGGTAAAATTTGTGATTTAAAAGAACTAGGCATAAAAAAATTCTTAATTGGCGCTGAACCAACACCAAATTCTATGAGAAAAGAAATTGAAAAAGCTTGGAATGCCGATGTATTTATTGGATATGGTATAACCGAGATTGGTCTACTTATGGCAGGTGAATGCGAAAAAAAACATGGAATGCATCTTAGTGAGTTTAACTTTCTAACAGAGGTTGTAGATCCCAAAACTGGAGAGCAACTTGAGGATGGTGAAGTAGGAGAATTACTTTATACAACATACGACAGAAAAGGAATGCCTCTCTTAAGATATAATTCACATGATTTAGGAAGAATTATACCAGGAATTTGCAGCTGTGGACTGCCTTTAAAAAGAATTGAAATCAAAGGTAGATCTGATGATTTAATACCAATTGGAGCGGGTGATAACCTTTTTACAAAAATGTTTGATGAGGTTGTTTTTAGTTTTCCTGAAATAATTGAATACCAAGTGATATTTGATAAAAAAGATGGAAAGGACCTTATTACAATTGTTGCTGAAAGCAATGTTATAAATGAACCATTGCGAAAAAAGATAATAGATGCCTTAATAAACATGCCTGAGTTAAAAAATGGTATAGAGCAATCAAAAACCATCGAAATACCTATTGTAAAACTTGTTAAACCAAAAACCTTTGAGAGAAATTCAATTAAAACCAAGAGGTTAATTGATAAAAGAAATCTATACGATTGAACATTTTATAAAAATAAATATCAACTTATAAGAGTCTTAATTCCCATTTTTATCATATAGTTATCTTTTCTTTTGAGAGTATTTACAAATTGTCTCATAATGTAATTAGGTCTTAAATAAAATTTATAAAATCCTTTTCCACAAAATTTTTTCAATTCTTCCAAAGTAAAATTACCTAATTTTTTTCTTGAATCGGCAAAATGGCTATATCCATCTTCACTTAACTTTCCGTTCTCTACTGCTTCCCTCCATAAATCAGAACCATATTGATAGCATAAAATGTTAAAAATAGCAATATCAAGGGGGAGAGAACATGCGAAATTTATGGTTTGATTAATATGATGTTCTGTTTCAATTGGCGCACCTAAAATAAAAGAGCCCATTGTTATAAAATCCATCTCATGAGCAAGATTAACAGCGTTTCTAATTTGAGATAAAGTTATTTTTTTATTATAAAAATCAAGTACATCTTGATTACCTGATTCAATACCATAATTTATAAACTTTACTCCTGCATTTTTCATTTTTTTATACAATTTTCTTTCAGCTGTATCAACCCTTGCTCCGCCTATATATAAATCTAGCTCCAAATCCATTTTAACAAGTTCATCCATTATTTTATGAGCACGTTTAGTATCAGCAAGAAAGTTATCATCGACAATCATCAAAGATCTATACCTCTCGTTAATCTTTTGGAGCTCTTTTAAAATATTCTCAGCAGATCTTTGTCTAAACGTTTTCATAGTTGTTACATGTCTAGTACAAAATCTACAACGAAATGGGCAGCCTCTACTTGTAACCATTGTGGTGAATTTTTGTTTAACCAAATAAGCCCCGTTCATACGTCCATAATTATACTTATCGACAAGATGGCGAGCAGGATAACTCAATGAATCTAAATCCATAATAACTTCTGCTTCTTTTCCTTTTTTTATTACGCCATTATCTCGATAATAAACGCCTATACCTTCAGAAAGCTTTTTTTCTCCATTCAATGCTTTTACAATATCTTTGATTGCATACTCTGCTTCACCTTCGATACTAATATCAGCATCAGGTATATCGTTAAGACAATTTTTTGGATGAAATGTACAGTGAGGACCACCAATTATAATCGGAATATCAGGATTATTTATTTTTATTGTTTTGGCAGCTAAAGCTGATTCGCTAAAACTTCCTGAGTAAACACTTATTCCAATTGCATCATAAGTTGATAATGATTTTTGGATTTTTTCCTCAGGTTTTCGTTCAAAATTATAATCAATAACCTCGATATCATGACCATCGTTTTCTAAGGAACTGGCAACATATAACATTCCAATTGGAGGTAAATACGAACCAACCGATAGTTTTTTTTTCCGGCTTAAGGAATAATCTTTGGATATTGGCGAAATGAAAAGGAATTTCATATAAATTTTACTCCCCAAATGCTGTTAACTAAAATCCTTATGCTTAATTTGCGATATTTAAATATAAAACAACCATGAAATATTTATAATTTGCTTAGATAGATTACCCCTCAGTTATCATTTTTTCTTATCATTAGTCTTATATGAGTAAATCTTACCAAAATTAATTAAAAATCTTGGACGAGGGGCTAACTGCATTTTTGTAAATACTTTTTTCTTCAGATAATGAGATTGAAAATCAACTATTATACCAACACCTTTAGGTGGTTTTATAATATCTATCTTTAAAGAGTTATGGCCTAATCCAGATGGTTGTCTTTGTTGAACTATTTTACAGTCACCTTCTAATTTGACGGTCCTTTCATCATCAGAATATGTTCCCTCAATTTTTCCTGGTATTTCAGGCATTATAAATGCTTTATAGAATCCTTTTTCCTNGAATTTCTCGATATACTCATAAATTTCACAAGTTGGCTGCGCCCTTAATTTAATTTTTTTATCATTTAGGTTTGCAGTTAAGCTTAGATCGATTGGATAGTACATATCATATTCTTCAATATATTTAACTTTATTATAATGAAAGTTAACATTTGCAAAATCTAAATAGTTATTTCCTTCAGTAAATAATGTTAAGATTCCAAATGCTGGGCCTTCACTTAACCAGAATAATGAATTTCCATAAAAAACACTCCAGTCATTTTTAAAAATACCCCAGAACCAGTCATAGCCAAAGGGATTGTTTTCAGAATTAAAAGAAATACTATTAAAAATTTTAGGTTTTCGATGTGAAAACCACCAATAGAAAAGATTACCATAGGTAGAAATTGTTTTTCTGATTCCTGATAATTTTTGAAAAGGATTTATATAAGACCAATTTCCCCATGCCCTTTCAAGATATCCTTTGCCTTTAATTTTGTGTAAATTTCCTTTGATTTTTAAGGATCCTGAAAGATCACTGTTTAAAAGCCATCCATATCTGTAATAGTCTAGACCGATAGGCAGATATCCATTTGTTGAATCCTGTGCGCTCCAATGAGGAAATATTTTAGCATTATAGTTCATATCAACAGTAATATCTTTTTCTTTGTCTTCAATATGAACCTTGTATTTAGGATAAAGTCCCTTTATTGTGTTTTTCTCGTATTTTAAGTCAATTTTGTTTTTTTTATAGGATAATTTTTCTATGTNATCGTTTACTGCCTTTNNCGCTACTAGTTTTTTTGAGGTCATATCAAAAAGGTAATATATAAAAAAGCAAGAAGGTGTTTCCAGTTTATAAGCAAATGATGCTTTTAGATTCCATTTTCTGTTGTCCTCTAATGTTTTAAATAAAGTTTCTATGCACCACCATTCCTTCATTGAGGGATAATGATCACCCTCATCTGCAGGTTTCCAAGGATTTTTTTTGTTATTTTCTTTGGAAATATTTTTATTAGTCATATAACCATTTTTTTTGATTTCTGAAACATTTCAGAAACCAAAATCTCTTTTATAGTATCTTCTAAATGCAAGACTCGTGGCCAAAGGTATTACTCCATAAAATTTTTTTGTGGTAAGGACCATTTTTGATATCTTATTAATTAAATTTATAGGTGAATAAAACTCTTTTGCAACCTTTCTAGAGCCATTGTAAAGTTCTTCTACGGTCATATTTTTTGGTTGAAAAACAACATCAACTTGATTGTATCTACTCCAATCTCTTGTTAGTATTCTGCCTTCATTATTTAGTCTTTCAAATAGAGGTGTTCCAGGATAAGGAGTCAAAATATTTGCCTCAAGAACGTCTAATTCCCAGTCATTTATGGTGGCAATTGTTGTATCAAAAATATTATTTGTATCCTCATCAAATCCAAAAATGATTCCACCTTGAATAGTCATGCCATGATCATGAACTCTTTTAATCATCCGTTTAAAATCTTCAACCTTGTTCTGATTCTTTTTTATATTATTTAATGCCTCCTGACTTATGGATTCAAAACCAACAAACCATTCAACGCAACCTGATTTTCTAGCAAGATTTAAGAATTCTTCATCAACATTTGCAAGGATATTTGTGGTACCATTTGCAACCCATCCTTTGTTCACCTTCTGCCTTATCATCTCCTTAAAAATTTCTTGTGCGTATTTTCTATGTAGAGTAAGATGAGGGTCATGAAAAATAAATATTTTATTTGGCATGTTTTTTATTTCATCAATAACATCTTTTACAGGTCTCTGTTTTATTACATTTCCACAGAAGCTACTTATTGCGCAGAATTCACATCTATTCGAACAACCACGTGTTGTTTGAATTGCTCCTAAAAAAGGATTGTGTTTGATAAGGTCTCTTCTTAATGGAGGAACTTTTGATATGTCAAAATTATGATCTCTTTCATATATGGGTTTTAATTCTCCTTTTTCAAAATCATCAAGGGCTCTTACCCAATTAACCTCCGCCATACCCTTTATTACACTATCAGCGTGTTGTTTTGCTTCATCAGGCATTGCAGTAGGATGATATCCTCCTAAAATAACAGTTTTTCCACGTTTTCTAAACTCATCTGCGATTTCATATACTCTTGGAGCTGTCATAGTATAACAAGTTATACCAACAATATCAAAATCTTCATCAAAATCAATGCTTTCATAGTTTTCATTTATAATTTTAACAGAATGTTTATCAGGTGTGATTGCTGCAAGATGAGGAAGAGTGATAATAGGGTATCCAGAGATTATTTTACGCCAAGAGTGCTTATCCCTGTATGTAGTCATTCCATGTTGTATTGCTGGAAACACCAATAAAATCTTCATATTATTCGGGAAATTAAGAGATATAAATTGTATATTTAATGTTTTTTGTAGGTGTAAGCATTGACTCATAACTAGTAATTGATTTGGATAAAATAAATCAACATCCCATAAAAATAAATACGAAATGATTAATCAAGCTGTTCATATTCCATAGGTGTAAATAAAATGAAATATACCATAAAATGTTTAGATTGCGGAAAAATTTTTTCCCAAAATGAATACGTTATAAAATGTCCTAACGGTTGTGATTCTCTTCTAAGAACAGAATATAAAAAAAAGCAGATAACAAAAAGAAATCTACCAGGAATGTGGAAATATATTGATTGGTTACCAGTTCAGGATGTCGATAAAAAACTTTTGGTAGATGCAGGTTCAACTACATATAAAAGCTTGAAACTTGCAAAAAAGCTGGGATTAAATAATCTTATAATTAGTTTTAACGGCTATTGGCCTGAAAAAAAGGCTAATCAACTTACATGTTCTTTTAAGGACCTTGAGGCTCAAACTGTATTACAAAGAATTATTGGAACAAAGGCAAGAGGAAAAACAATAGTTGTTGCAACAGATGGAAATACTGGAAAATCCTTTATTCATTTTTCATTTATTTTGGGCTACCCATTATTAGTATTGGCTAAAGAAAAAAGAAGAAAAGAAAAACTTTGGGCAGTAAACCCTACTAACGGGCCTATAAAGGTTATTTCCTTATCTGAAGAAAATGACTATTATGATGTGATTTGCCTTGCAGATAAGATATCAAAAGAGCAGGGTTTTGTACCTGAAGGAGGGGCTAGAAATATTGCCAGAAGAGATGGCATGGGAACACTTTTGTTAGATGCAGCTTTTTTAGAAAAAAGATTACCTGACCATTACTTCCAAGCACTTGGTTCAGGACCTGGAGCTATTGCTGCCTATGAAGCATCTTTAAGATTGATAAACGATGGTAGATTTGGAGACACTCTTCCAAAGATACATGGCTGTCAAAATTATCCTTTTGTACCTATGTATGATGCTTGGGTTAGAAAATCAAGAGTAATAGACCCAAAATTTCAAAAAAAGTCTGCAAAGAAATTAATTGATAAAGTGTTATGCACTGCGCTTGCAAATAGACATCCTGCTTATTCAATGAAAGGTGGAATTTTTGATGTTTTAAAGGATACAAATGGTGAGTTTTATAGTGTAACTAATGATGAAATATTATATGCCTGTAAATTGTTTGAAAAAACAGAGGGAATTGATATTGAGGAACCTGCAGGTGTTGCACTTTCAGGTTTAATTCAGGCTATCAAGCAAAAAAAAGTTAATAAAGATGATTGTATTCTTCTAAATATAAGTGGCGGAGGCTTTAAATTACTTAAGAAAACAATGAAGATTCATGAAATGCCAGCATCTTTTGTTGTTAAAAACCCTGAAAAACAATTAAATGAAGTAATTAAACTAACTAAAGGTTGGTTTTAGAAATGGAAATATATAAAAAATTTCTAGCAGAGGCAAACAAGAAATATTCTAATTCAGATGTAGATACAATACTTAAATGGACAAAAAAGACATTTGGTGAAAGTTTTGCATTTACTACTGCTTTTGGATATAGTGGTATTGCTATTCTTCACCATGCTATTAAAATAATGCCTGATATGAAAATATATTTTATTGACACCGGCTTTCATTTCAATGAAACATTAGATTTTTGTAAAGAACTGACTGAAAAATGGAATCTGAACCTTGAGGTATTAAAACCAGAAATTACAGTAAAACAACTACAAAAGAAGATGGGTAAGGAGCCTTACAAGGTTAATGCTGATTTATGTTGTCATTATCTAAAGGTTGAACCATTGCTTAGGGTTCTGCATAAACATTCTGCCTGGTTAAGTGGGATTAGAAGGGATCAATCTATAACTCGTGGTGGAATCGAGGTTATAGATGTTGACGGGAGAGGTTGTATTAAGATATGTCCTATGGCAAAATGGACCAGAAAGCAAACCTGGGATTATATTAAGAAAAATAAACTACCATATCATCCACTGCATGATAAAGGTTATCCGACAATTGGTTGTCAGCCTTGTACTAAACCTGTTAAAGAAGGTGGAGACGAAAGAGATGGAAGATGGCCTGATATGCAGAAATTGGAATGTGGTATACACCTGTTTAACAATAAAAAAGAGAAATAATATTTTTAAAAACAACATTTTACTTAACTGTATTTTTCATTGTTATCTAACATAGAAACTACAATTG
>JGI2173J19968_10000331_pt1 | contig 17155 bp, 11 predicted proteins | sample DeeMarSWOR136_30_FD_19968 | JGI IMG/M metagenome (IMG submission 19968) | reverse complement strand
CCCTCATTTCTAAGGGAAATATAACGAACAAGGTTAGGATTTGGATTATATATTGTAAATCCACTAATTACAAGATATGGTGCTTCCATCTTAAATGGTGCCGTAGTTTTACTATTGTAAATAATTGATGTTGTATCTGGATCTTCCCCGATTAAATTAATAGTCTTTTTTAACCATAAAAATTCATAATAGGTACCACTATAAACAAAAATGGTATCACCAGGATTTGCATCATCATAGGCATCATTTATTTTACTGTAATTACCAGGGCCACTTCCACCAACATACAAGGTTTTACCGCCTAACGAATTGATAGATGTCTTTTCTAAAACAGTGCCAGTTGAAGGAGTAATACCCATTCCAATAAACAGAAATATTATCGTTAATACAAAGCCTTTTTTAATTAAGTTTTTTTGCATATGTTTCCTCCCCTTTATAAAAAAATAAAGACCCAGTGATATATAAATCTTTGTTGTAAAGATTCTTTTGTCAAGTTATAAGTTTTTTTTGAATTAATTATGCTAGTCTATTATCATGCGTGATAATATCACGCCCGCATCGGGATTCGAACCCGAGTAGGAGGCTCCGCAGGCCTCCAGGATATCCAGGCTACCTCATGCGGGCTTATTTAATGATATCAACCATAGCTACTTTTTCAAGAATTATATAACCATATTTTTCTTCTGTAACGGTTTCAATTTCCTCTTCATCAATTCCAAACTTTTTAAGGGTATCTTTGCTTCCCTCAAGAACCTTATCATCTCTTTTTAATTCAACCAATTCCAACAATTCATTTGTTAAATTATCTGATATCTTTGTTTTTTCATCATTAACAAACACAAACGCAATATTTCCAACACCTTCTTTTACTCCCATTTTAGGAATCGCAAGTTTCAACTGTCTTTCACCAGATGCATAAAGCAATATTTCTTTTTCAAATGAATTTGTAGTATTTGTTTTTCTCTCAATTGCTCTTCTTGCATGTTCAACTGCTGATATAATATGATCCCTACCATAAATCAAATCTGCATTAAAAACTTGAATTTTTAAATTGTTTTTATTTGCGAAACCTTCAACTTCTTTTAAAAAGGCATCTGTATTTTTTATATTTCCTTTACTACCAAATATTTTGATCATAATCCCTCGATATCATCATTTAAGGTAAATTCTGAAAGTTCTTTATCCTCTCCCTTAACACTTTCACCTATCTGACTCTTAATACTTTTAGCAACACCATCTCCAATTGTTTTGATTTGAGCAAGTCTTTTAAGAGGTAAACCGCGTAAATCATTAATTGTCTTAAAACCTTCATTAAATAAGGCTCTTGCTCTAACCCTACCAATATTCTTAAGTGAAACAAGGTTAAGCAGCTCTTTTTTACAACCATACTGCACCCTTAAAATAAGATCACTTATATCTGCCAGGCAATCAAAATTATACATCCTTGCAAACTCCCTGGATGCATGAAGTAGCCACAAAACCATTTCAACAATGTTATGAATATCTCCAGGTCCGACATTATATTTTGAAATAATTCTATCCTCATGGATTTCTTCAATCCAATCCTCAACAAGGGATGCAGTTTTCAGGTCACTTAAGAACCATTCGTATTCCTCGTTTGATACCTCAGGTGGGTCAATCAAAAACTTGCTTCTATATCTTTCAGCTTTCTCTTCAACCCAGGTATCTCCGCTTCTAAGATAAAGAGAACGAACATCTGGAGTAGAACAAACCGCTTGGATAAAGGATAAAGCAGAAGGCTCCTTATCGCAGGATTTTTCAAGGGCCTTTTTAAGTAGCAATGCAGAAAGTGGGTCAATATACAAAGATGATGTCCTGTTACCAAGCAATGTTGACATAAACTTATCATTATTTATTTGCTCCACAAAACCATTTCTTATTAAGAAATCAACAGCTTCATTGATATCGTCTTTTAATGCAAAGGTATCAGATTGATACGCATAAAAAGTGCTATCGATAAAATTGTAGATTCCCTGCATGTTATCAACAAAATTTGTAGCAATTGCGGCAAGTAGATGCATTCTTAGTGCTGATTGACTTCCAAGTTTTGAAAAAATAGGCTCATTTTCACCAAGGATATAATTTTCATATATCTCTTCTCTCTGCTGCTCGTTTTTTGCAATGGCAATTGCTTCACCGTATTTATCGTATCTTGGCCTACCTGCTCTACCAGCCTGCTGTTTGTATTCAAAAATTGGGATTGGATGCATACCAAAATTTGGGTCATAACGCCATAAATCCCTTATAATTACCCTTTGTGCAGGAATATTTATTCCTGCTGCAAGAGTAGGTGTTGCAACAATACACTTAATTATTCTATTTTTAAAACTCTGTTCAACTGTTCTTCTCTGAAAGCTTGAAAGTCCTGCATTGTGAAAAGCAACTCCCTTCTCTAAACAAAAGTATAGTTTTTTGTCAATAGATGTAATCTCTGGCAGATTTTTTTTAATAGACGAAAGTAATTTTTCAAGTTTTTTCTTATCTTTTCCAGATAAATTATTCTCAATTATGGTTGCAAGTGAATTCGCAGCAGAAACTGTTGATCTGCGGGTATTTACAAAAACAAGAACTTGACCGCCTTTTTTTATTGAATCATCCACAAGCGCCTGTAAAGCCTTTTTTTCTGTACTGTCAATACTAACAATCTTTCCATCATCAAATTTAACCTCATTTTTTAGAAATACACCTTCTCTTAAAGGTACAGGTCTCCAATCAGATTGTATGAGTACTCCATCAAGCCAAATAGAAAGTTCTGTAGCATTTTTTATAGTAGCAGAAAGAGCAATTATCTGGGTGTTAGGGTTTAATGCTTTAAAATGAGAGATAATTACCTCAAGGGTTGGTCCACGGCTTGGATCGTGAATTAAATGGATTTCATCGATAACTAGAACCTTTATTTTATCCATCCAGTTAACCTTGTGTCTTAAAAGAGAATCGGCTTTTTCAGAGGTACATACTATTATATCAAATCTAGTAAGCCTTGGGTCTGAATCATCTAGATCACCTGTAGAAATCCCAACTTTTAATCCAAGCTTTTCAAAAAGTCTTAGTTCCTCATATTTTTCCCGAGCAAGTGCCTTTAACGGCACAACATAGAGAGCCTTTCCACTCTCATGAACTAGTCTATTTACTATTGCTAAATATGCAACAAGACTTTTACCACTAGCAGTTGGAATTGAAAGCACCAAATTTTTATTATTTAATAAATGAGGTAATGCTTCTGCCTGTGGAGGATATAATTCTGAAATTTCATGTTCCTTTAAAATTTCAATTATTTCCTTGTTTAATGGGATTTCTTCAAGTTTCATTTCCTTTTCTGTATAATGAAAGGACTTATAAAAGAAAACTGTTATTCATATACAAAAAAACATTGATGATATTATGGGCCGAAGACAAACTATGATGGAAAAATACAAGCAGCAGATGAAAGCCTACAGAAGAAAAAGAATGGCAAAAGATAATACCCCATTTTTACCCTCAGATGGTAATGTTTATGTAATGGACTCATTAGACCCGACTAAAAAAATAAAGGCTGAGGTTTTAAAAACACGAATTAAACAACATAGAACAATTGTTGAAAGCTTAGCATGTCCGGTTTGCGGAAATCCAATGAGTTGGGATTCAAAATGGGAAGCATTTGTTTGTAATAAACATGGAGAGAAAGGGATCTATGAAATAATAGATGAAGGTTAAAAAGTAATACACTTTAAGTAGCTCTTATTGTATTTATGGTAGGTGATTTATAGATGGTTGAAGAAAAGATTGGGATTGTAGAACATTTCTTCACAAATGTAAGCGTTGCCGCAATAAAAATTACTGATGGTGAACTAAAAGTAGGTGACACAATTCATTTTGTTGGCGCAACTACAGATTTTAAACAAAAGATTGAAAGTATGGAAATAAATAGGGTCCCTGTCGAGTCAGTAAAAACTGGCGATGATGTTGGAATCAAGGTAAAAGAAAGGGTTAGGGAACACGATGTTGTATACAAAGTACCAGAGGAATAAAATATGAAAGAATTAGCAGAAGTTAGAACATTAAAAGTAAATAGATATATGATTATTGATGATGAGCCATGTAAGATTATGAGTCTTTCCACCTCAAAACCAGGAAAACATGGTGAAGCAAAAGCAAGAATTGAGGCAATTGGTATTTTTGATGGGCAGAAAAGAAGCGTTGTTCATCCTGTAAAACATAAAGTTCATGTTCCTTTAATTGATAAAAGAAATGCACAAGTGCTTGCACTTATGGGTGACAACGTTCAGCTAATGGACCTGGAGACATATGAAACATTTGAGATGGCAATTCCTGATGAGTATAAAGGGAAACTAAAACCTGGTAGTGAAATATCCTATCTTGAAGCACTTGGTAGAAAGAAGATTACGAGAGCATAAACTCTCATTTTTCAGTTTATATGAACTTTCCAGATTATTTTGCAGATGCAGAATCAAATTTTGATGAGGCAAAGTTTGTTATTTTTGGAGCACCATACGATAAAACCTCCTCTTTTAGATTTGGTGCAAGTCTTGCTCCAAAAGAGATAAGGCAGGCAAGCTGGAACTTTGAAACATTTAATCTAAGAACAGGTTTTGATATAAAAGATGTTAAGTTTCATGATTATGGAGATTTAAATATTAAAAACAAAAATCCTGAGGAGATGTTAGCAGAAATTAAAAAGTTTGCATCATTTCTTCTTTCAAAAAATAAATTTCCAATCGCCCTTGGTGGTGAACATTCAATAACACCTGGAATTGTATCTACATATCCAAAGGATATTGCAGTTCTTTCACTTGATGCTCACATTGATTTTAGAAGGGAATACGAAAATTCACCATATAATCATGCATGTTCTTCAAGACGAATTGTTGATCATGTAGGAATAAAAAACCTGGCAATGCTTGGTATAAGGTCTGCTGAAAAGGAAGAATTTGATGAGGCAAGAAAATTAGGACTATTTTTTGTTGATTTTTTTGAGATAAAAGAAAATGGTATCGACAAAGCACTATATAAAACAAAAAAATATCTTTCGGATAAAAAAATATATCTTACTTTGGATATAGATGTAATAGATCCTTCCTTTGCTCCTGGGACAAGTACACCTGAACCTTTTGGACTTACTCCTTTTGATGTTGTAAAATGTATTGATACTTTTTCTTCAGATTTAATTGGATTTGATGTTGTTGAGGTATGTCCACCTTATGATAATGGTCAAACAGCCTTACTTGCTGCAAAATTTGTTAGGTATGTAATTGAGCAGGTTGTATCAAGAAATAAGAGGTAGCTTAATATATTGTGACTATATACTGCTCTCTTATGCAACTAGAAAAATTAGCAACAATAGGCTTGGCATTTATTATAGTGATTGCAATATCAGGTTATATCCTAGCTGATGACAACATTAGAAATGATATTCTTGATAATCTCTTTGGTGAACCAGAAAAACAGGATAAGATACCTACCGGTGGAGCAATTACATATGGTGACTGTGTCGATGTAAATTACACTGGTAAGTTTTTGAATGGAACGGTTTTTGATACAAATATAGAGGAAGTTGCAAAGCAATGGGATATCTATAATGAAAGTAGACCATATGAACCTGCTAAGGTATTTATAGATCCAAATTTTGAATTTAATCCTCCTGATGGTTATGAGAATTATTCTGCTTCTTTTGTCCCTGGTTTTCTAGAGGGATTTGTTGGTATGGAAGAGGGTGAAATAAAGGAAGTAACAATTCCACCTGAAGAAGCCTATGGAGATTGGAATGAATCAATGGCTGAGATGTTTGGAATGGGGGCTTATCCACTTGAAAGTGTTATTGAAAGTGAAATCACTGAGAACAAGTCAGCATTGATAGGAAGTTTTCCAGATGTAAATCTTACTGAGGGATCAACCTTTGATTATGGAGCAGTCGCTTTTGAACAAGCAGGGGTTCTTAATGCAACTATATTAAATGTTACCGATGAAAATATTACCTACAAGTTAACACCCGAGAACGGAACGTCTGTTATGCTTCCTTTCTTTAACTGGACAATCGTCTTTATTGTAGAAAACGATACAGCATTTACTATGCGCTCAATTATTGAGGAGGGCCATATATTTAGCATAGAGAGTTTCTATGGTTCTATGCATTTCAAGGTAATATCAGTTAATGAAACCCATGCAAGAATTGCAATGAACATAGATGCACCAGAAGTAAGATTTATAGGAGCAACTCTAGTATTTGAACTGGAAGCAGTAAAGGTCTATAAGACGTCAGCTTTACTTGAAGAAAGCTGATTTTTTATCTCTTTTTCAAGTATTTCTAAGAATTCTTCCTCTTTTCCTTTTGGAATAGTTGCACCTGCAGCTATATCATGACCACCACCAATACTGTCAAGAGCGGATGCTGCCTTTTTCATCGCCTGGGAAAGATTCAGACCCTTNTCAACAAGTTCTTCTGTTCCACGTGCAGATACCTTAACCTCGCCTTCTCCTTTGTCTGCAAAACCTACAAGAGGTAGGTCACTGCTCACATCTTCTGAGTTAAGCAGCATGTTTGCAACAATTCCTACAATTGTGTCACGTATGCCTGAACCAGCATGGAAAAATTGAAGATGCTTTCTTTTAATAATTCCTTCTTCCTTTGCAAACTGAAGACCCACAACAAGGTTCTGTCTATGACCTAGAAGTAGATTTCTTGCTTTAGCAAGCCATTTATCCCTGTCACCGAGGCATACCTTTAGACCTACCTCACATTTACCGTATCTTGCAGTTGAGTTCAAAAGTGTAGCATATTCTTTCGAGTCGTGAATCTCTGTACCCTCTTTTTCGTTTACCAAAATATAAACCTCTCCAATTATCCGTTTTGTGATTTTATGACCAAAACCTTTTGTAAGCAGCAGCTGAGCAATGCCTGATATTATTAGACTTCTTTCTTCTTTACAAAGATCAATCCATTTTCTCCAATTATCTCCGTCTTTAAGAGTAATACCTAATTCCTGCAAGAAACCAACACATGCCTGCTCACGTCCGGTTAGACCTGGTATTATCGGGTCACTTGCAAATTGAAGCATTTTAAAAATTGGCCGGCTTTCTCTTCCAAAAAATCTAATGTCAATTTTTGGTCTAACGGCATTTATTTTTTCTCCATCTGAGAGAATTTCCCTGTTCATGCCAGTAAGCTTTCTAAGTCTTCTGTCCTGAAGATCGCCNCATGCACCAACTATTGCAAGAGGTGTAAGGTCCATATTTTTTTTATCAAGAACCTTTGACACAAGATATGTTGTTCCAGCACCGCTTATTTCAAAACTTCCATCTATACCAAAAAGATGAGGGTTTAAATGATAAGATTTATTTGAATTATCAGGGCAGGCATGATGGTCTGTAATTATTTTATTTAGTTCAGGTGCATCGATACTTATACTGCTTCCAAGATCAGTAAACCATACAAGTTCATGGTTATCATTTTTTAATCTTTCAAGAATTTCGCTATCAAGATCTTTCACAAATTCAATTGAAAATTCTTTACCAAGTCTCTCCAAAGTTTTATAGGCAATTGTTCCTGCAGTAATACCATCAGCATCAATATGGGTTACAATATGAATTTCTCTAGAACTTTTAACAATTTTTCCTATCTTCTCCGCCCTTTTTAACAAAAAGTGCACCTACAAATTTGTATAGAATTATACTATTAAAGCTTAACATGCAAATTTGTGACATTTTAAAAAAATTTTGTTATCAAATAAAAAATCATATTTAATAAGTAACTTCCTTCTAATAACTTTTGTAAAAATGGATAATTTATTTTTCCTTTATCAGGACAACCCGGAATAAAAGGTTCTGACCATTCGCTTTGAGCACCATGAATATCTTTTGCTTTAACTCTGATTCCTGTCATACTTTTATGCCATTTATGTGATTGTGAAACATTTGTTCCAGATGGTAAAAATGGATACGTCCATTCACTATATGTACCATCACCCCAATCAAATAAATAGGATAAGTAATCATTATCAGCGTCGGTTGTAACTGCAGTAAAAGAATAGGTTACACCTAATTTTATTTTATTTGGTCCAGATGGTTTATCTGGTATATATGGTGGATGATTTATTTTTTCCTTAGTTATAGCAAAAGCTGAGGATGATAAGAGAATAAAACAAATTATAATTACAATAACAAGAGTTTTAATTGATATTGTATTTTTTTTGTTCAACTTTAGCTACCTCCCCCCCTATTTATATCGGATATAGGATATTTATATGTTTCAATCCAATTTTATTAAAAAAGCAATTTAATTCTAACAAAGTAATATTAATAATTTAAATTTAAATACAAATTTGCGATAATTTTAACATTCTCTGTAACTTTTATCAACTAATATTAAAAGTTTAACAAATAGTTTATATATAAAAAAGATTATGCGGTGTTGGGGGAGTCTGGAATAGAATTCTTATGAGGGTACATCCCATCCCAAAAATTCTTTTTTTCCAGATTCCTCTGAAAAAATTTAAAAATAAAAAATTTATTTTTCAGACATTGATTTGTATTTCTTGTATCTTTCGTTTACATCTTTATTTAGTAAATCATGAAGGCGCTTTGCTTCATCTGGAAATGTTCTGGTAAGGGAGTTATATCTTACCTCTCCCATTATGAACTCTCTAAGGGTGCCATTTGGCTCTTTTGAATCAAGTTGGAATGGATTTTTTCCTTCTTTTGCAAGTCTTGGATCGTACCTATAAAGTGGCCAGTAACCAGACTCAACAGCAAGTTTCTCTTCGTTTTGGGTTTTACCCATGCCTGCTCGGATTCCATGATTAATACACGGGGCATATGCAATTATAAGTGAAGGTCCTGGATATGACTCTGCTTCTTTCAATGCCTTCATGAGCTGATTTTTGTTTGCACCCATGGCAACTGAGGTTACATAAACATAGCCATAGGTCATAGCCATTACCCCTAGATCCTTTTTCTTTGTCTTTTTACCTGAAGCTGCAAACTTTGCAACTGAACCAATTGGGGTGGCCTTTGAAGACTGACCTCCAGTATTTGAATAAACCTCGGTATCAAACACAAGTATGTTAATATCTTCATTCATAGCAATAACGTGGTCAAGACCGCCATATCCAATATCATATGCCCATCCATCACCACCAACGGACCATATGGATTTTTTGGTAAGAAGTATCCTATTTTCCCAAATCTCTCTTAAAATATTGTCTGTATGGTTTTTCTCTAGGAGTTTCTTTATTTTATCTCCCCATTCCTTTGAACCATCTGCATTATCCTTGTTTTCTAGCCATCTTTCAAAAGCTTGCTTAGTTTCACCTGATACCTTGTTTTCATCTATTGCTTGTTTAATTAATTCTGCAAGCTTGTTTCTGCGCTGTATTGTTCCAAGAACCATACCAAAGCCGTACTCGGCATTATCCTCAAAAAGTGAATTTGCCCATGTAGGACCATGACCTTCTTTATTAACAGTAAAGGGAACAGAAGGAGCAGATCCTCCCCAAATAGAAGAGCAGCCTGTTGCATTAGCAATAATCATTCTATCTCCAAAGAGTTGGGTTATTACTTTCATATATGGTGTTTCACCGCAACCTGCACATGCTCCTGAAAATTCAAACAGTGGTTTTCTGAATTGGGAGCCCTTTACTGAGAATTTATCAAAATCTCCGGTTCGAATTGGGATTTTTTCAGTATATTTTTGGTTTGGAACTTGATTTTGTTGAGTTACAAACGGCTTCATTATTAGTGCCTTTTCTTTAGAGGGGCAGATGTCTGCACAATTACCACAACCAACACAATCCTCAGGATAAACCTGTATCCTAAACAAAAGACCTTCTACACCTTTACCTACTGCTTTCTTTGCAACAAAACCTTCAGGTGCGTTTCTCAATTCCTCCTCTGTTACAAGAACTGGTCTGATTGCCGCATGTGGGCAAACCATGGCACATTGATTACATTGAATGCAATGGTCAATCTGCCATTCTGGCACATTTATTGCAACTCCTCTTTTTTCATATTTTGTAGTTCCAGTAGGAAATATACCTGCTGGGGTAAATGCGCTGACTGGAAGTTTATCTCCTTCCATTCTTAGCATCGGCCGCATAACATTTTTAACAAAATCAGGTTCATCTCTTTCTTTTATCTTCTCAGGTTCCAAATTTGCCCAAGAAGATGGATATGAGATTTCGTTTATATTATCAAGAGATGCATCAACTGCTTTCCAGTTCATCTCTACAATGTCTCTTCCTTTCTTACCATAGGTATCTTCAATTGCCTCTTTTAAATAAGAAATAGCGTCATCTACAGGTAGAACCTTTGATAGTTTGAAAAATACAGCTTGCATTACCATGTTTATTCTGCCACTAAGACCAACATTCTCTGCAATTTTCACTGCGTCGATTGAATAAAATTTAAGGTTTTTTTCAGCAATTTTTCTCTTTAGAGAATTAGGCAGGTTCTTCTCCATTTCCTCAAGGTTCCAAGCAGCATTTAAAACAAATGTTCCATCCTTTTTTATCCCCTCAAGAAGATCATATTTATCAATAAACGATGGATTATGACAGGCTATATAATCAGCATCTTTTATTAGATAGGTTGATTTAATTGGAGCCTTTCCAAAACGCAAGTGAGAGACCGTAACCCCTGCAGATTTCTTTGCATCATATGCAAAATAACCCTGTACAAACATATCAGTATTATCACCAATGATTTTAATTGCATCTTTATTTGCTCCAACAGTTCCATCTCCTCCAAGTCCCCAAAATTTGCACTGAACCAGCCCCTCAGGTGTTGCATCTATTTCTTCAGTAATGGGAAGAGATGTAAAGGTTACATCATCAATTATTCCTACTGTGAAGTTGTTTTTGGGTTCATTCATTTTAAGGTTGTCAAAAACCGCCTTTGCCATTGATGGGGTGAAATCCTTTGAACCCAGACCATAACGTCCACCAACAATAATAATATCCCTCTTTTCATGTTGATATATGGCTGATATATCAACGTATAATGGTTCACCATAGGACCCATTTTCTTTTGTTCTATCAAGAACTGCAATTCGTTTTGCAGTATCTGGAACTGTTGCTAGAAAATGAGGTGCTGAAAAAGGGCGGTAAAGCCTAACTTTTATAAGACCAACTTTCTCCCCTTTATTATTTAGATATTCAACAGCTTCTTCTGCTGCTTCTGCACCAGATCCCATTATTACAATTATCCTTTCTGCATCTGGTGCTCCGATATAGTCAAATAGATTATACTGCCGACCTGTAAGTTTGCTTACCTTTTTCATTTCTTCTTCCACAATTTTTGGAACTTCTAAATAGTATCTGTTAGCTGCCTCATTTAATTGAAAGTAGATGTCTGGGTTCTGTGCTGTCCCCCTAAGATGTGGTTTTTCTGGATTCATTGCTCTTTCTCTATGTTTCTTTATTCCTTCCCAATCTACAAGTGGTGGGACATCGTCATAATCAAGCATCTCGATTTTTTGAATTTCATGGGAGCTTCTGAACCCATCAAAGAAATGTACAAAAGGGATACTTGCTCGAATTGTTGAAAGATGGGAAACAAGTGCAAGGTCCATTATTTCTTGGATTGAACCAGAGGCAATCATTGCAAAACCTGTTGCACGAGCAGCCATCACATCCTGATGATCTCCAAATATAGATAGAGCTTGACCTGCCAATGCACGAGCAGAAACATGAAAAACAGTAGGCATTAGTTCACCTGATATCTTATACATATTTGGAACCATAAGAAGAAGTCCTTGGGAGGCAGTAAAAGTAGAACAAAATGCACCAGTGCTAAGTGCACCATGAACCGCTCCGGCAGCGCCACCTTCAGATTGCATTTCTTGTACTCTTAAGGTTTGGCCGAAAATATTCTTTCTACCTTGTGCTGACCATTCATCGACAACCTCTCCCATCGGAGATGAAGGTGTAATTGGATAAATAGCTGCAACATCACTAAAAGCGTAAGCTACATGTGCAGCAGCTGTATTACCATCAACAGATTTTATAATTTTTTGTTTTTTCATTTGATTTGTTTTCAACTCAGTAACTAAAGTATTTGACATATAAACACTCCTTAAGTCAAGTAACCCGAATTAACGTATAATAGATAAATATTTGGTATAAAAAAATTTTATTGAAAATAGAAATATTTTCATTTAGGGCTTTTTGAATTAATATTATTTAAATATTCTTTATCAGCCGGTTTTGAAGATATAATATAACCCCTACGCTTTCTAGACCATTTAGCCCATCTAGCTAGAATCAGGGGTAAGAGTAAAATTGATGTTATAAATGAATAAGATATTGTCATAACCATAATAACCCCAAACTGGGCTTCTGGAGGTATCGGCACAAACATAAGCATTCCAAATCCAAGTGTGGTTGTTAATGCAGCAATCAGCAATGCTCCGCCTGTTTTTCCAATGGTTTCTTCAAGTGCTGCATTTATATCACCTGTTTTATCTGCTACGAGTTTGAATCGTTCTGTTGCATGAATTGCATAATCAATTCCTATACCAATAGTTAGACTGGTAACTGTTATTGTAAGTATGTTTAGGGTGTATCCGATGAAATACATGGTTCCAAGAATCCAAACGATTGATATTAAAACAGGAATTATTACTATAAAACCAAGAGTAAGTCTTCTATAAGCAACAATTAATGCAATTGTTGCTAAAACAAATGCAGCAAGGGTAGAAAATATTTGACTTTCAGTAAGTGATGACGTTATTTTATAGGTTATTAATAATGGTCCGGTTGCAATTACATCTACATTTCCATAATCCTCCAAATCATTGTTCAGTTCCTCATTTAGTGTGTTTAGATCCTGTTGAAGATCAATATTTTCTCTTGTTGCTGAAACAATACTTATATACACTCTTAACAAGGTAGAGTTATATCTACCATCTTTAGATTTACATATTAAAAATTGGGTTTGGATACCGTATTCAAGGCTTTCATATAGAAAATCATACATTCTTTTTACATCTTGATTGGTCTTTGGTATTTTTGTTGTTTCATCTATATTGAACTCTTCCATCAACGATTCATTGTTATTTACCGCTTGTTTTATAATTAAATATATGCTTTCTGCTTTAGGAGAACCATCTGCATTTTTCCCCACAAAGGTATCATCTTTTAGGTTTTCATGTGTTTTCATAAGTCCATTTAATGTTTCCACTGTTGCAACATTTCCCTCAATTAATATATATTCTTGATCTTGTCCAAGGAATGGAAAGTTGTCTTCAAGTTTTTGATAAACAACTATTGAAGTTTTCCCTTCAGGAAGAAAAGATTCCCAGTTAAAACCTGTTTCAATTTGTGTTGCTCCTATCGCAGTAACTAACGTAATTATCAACAGAATTGTTATTATTTTTTTCTGATGTTTAAGTATATTTTTTGCCATCCTTTCCATAAGCAGATTTAGTTTGAAGGTTTGTTTCTTGGTTATATCAAATTTTTGTTTTTTTCTATCCAGTATATATCGTATAGAAGCTTGAAGTGTAATTGCTGTAATAAATGTGTAAATAATTCCTAACGCAAGAAGAAGCCCTAGATCACGTAAAGGTGCAAGTGTGGCACTTAAAAATGATAAAAAAGCAATAACTGTGGTAAGCATTGCAAGAAACATTGCTGTTCCAATTTCAATAACAGATATCTTAATTGCTTGCCCCGGAGTTCTGCCTTTTGATATTTCCAATCTATAATTATGAGATAGATGTACCGAATAATCAACACCTAGTCCCATTAATAATGGGAATAAAGCAACTGACATTACAGTGAAAGATATTCCAAGAAGAACCATGGTTCCAAAAAGCCAAATAATTGAAATTAGAAGTGCAACTAACGGTAAGACTGTGTAAGATAATTTTCTAAATGAAAAAAATAAAACTCCTAGAATTACAACAAATATCAACGGCATTATGATCTGATTTGACTCTGTTGTAACCTCGTTCATTTCAACAGAGATAACTGGATCACCAGTTGCCTGTATTGAAACAAAATCATAGGTTGCGTCTAGATTTTCTATTTTTTTAAGTATAGATGTTGTAATTTGAACTTGATTCTGAATGTCCCAATCACGGTTTAGATAAAGGATTATAATGCTTGCTTTAGGTCTCCCGGTTTCTTCAAAATCTTTTGACAATAAACTAAGGGCATTAATTCTTACATCTTCCAAAAGTGATGTTTTTATAAACAAAATATTTTCAGATTCACCACTGTCTGGCGAGATATCTGTATTTATCCATGAGCTATCCAATTCCTTTAGAGCTAATTGATCTGGTAATGGTATGTTTTGATCAAAATCTTCAAAAATCGTATCAAAATCTTCCCATGTTAAATCTCCATATTTCTCAAGGAGACTACCTGCTATTTTGCTTATTATTGGTCTGTTTTTTATCTTGTCAAGTCTTTTAAATAAGAAACTTGTATTTGCTGAAATCCTTAGCCATGGAAGACTTCCTATTGGAGATTTATAATATCTTGTTCCTGCCTTGAAATTAGTAAGTTTGGCTGGAAGTTCAAAAGATCCAAAACGTGGTGCTATACCATATTTACCTAGTTCTTCTCTATCTGCAATTATCTCAATTTTATTATCCCTTGTATTAAAATTTATATCAGCTGAACTAAGTGCAAGTGGGAAATACGTTGGTTGCTCTGGTAATTTTACCCAAAGATATGCTTCTTTTTTAAAGGAGTTTATGAGCTCTCTATTTAGTATATTTCTAAGTAGCGCCACTATATTTTTTATAGGCCCCTTTCCTAACTCCCACAATGCATGTTTTGGTTCTATATGAGCTGAAATTCTATAATCGATGTCAAGTCGTGGATCAGGTATAAGTGTATTTTCGAAATCGATGTACCATTCTACAGTGTTCATTAAAGGAATTGGTGATTTTAATCCTTTTTCTAGTTTTAAAAGGTCATATACCTCAATTGAAAAGATCATTTTTTCATCATTATAACTTATATAACAATTTTTTATGTCAACCTCATCTATTGCTTTTCCTCTAAAAATCCTTGGATATCTTCTATAATTTATATCTTCATTTGTATCATCATTTGAAAAAACTTTAATTGAACTTTCGATTTGGTTATCAAAAAGATCTTTTACTGCAATTGAAATCTGTTCATCTGTGCAATTTTCAAATGTTTCTCCAAATTCAATGAAGCAAACCTGTTCTAAAACAGTTATTAAACTAAAGGTATTATTTACTTCTTCAAGTTTTTTTAGCTCTTTTTCTATGTAATATTGCTCTCTTAAAGCTTGAGGCGTGATTGTATTTTCTGCTTGTTGGTTTTCAACATAAAGAAATATAGCAATTTGGGTCTGGCCAAAAGTAGACATTACTCTCATGTATGATTCTACAACCTCGTCTTCTGGCATGAATTCATTGAAATTAGTTTCCATTTTTATACCTGGAATTAGAGTTGAAAAACCTATTGTTACTAAAATTACAAGTGTTACTACCAGCCATGGTCTTTTTTCAATGAGATTGCCAAGATATTTCAGCATGATATTTTAGTCCTGAATTTTATCACTGTAAGATTTTACTGGTTATCAGTATTTAATATAAAGCTTTATTTATATATGTTTATCTTTACATTTATTAACATAAATAAGTTTTGTTTTTTTTTAAAATTAAATGATAATTGTTAAATAACTATTACCAATTCACAGACAGAAGTTGAGGGGTATAGATGGAATTAGATATATCACTTATAACACCCATTGGAGGCATACTTGCTCTTCTTTTTGCATTATATCTTTTTTTACATGTAAAAAAGCAAAGTCCTGGAAATGAAAAAATGAAGGAACTGAGTAATGCAATCCGTGTAGGTGCAATGGCCTTTTTAAAAAGCGAATATAAAGTCTTAATTGTTTTTGTTATAGTTGTTGCAGCATTGCTACTTATTGCTTCATTTATTGAAGGAAGTGGCATGCACTGGGGTCTTTCAGTAGCATTTGTAATTGGTGCTATATTTTCTGCTATGACTGGAAATATTGGTATGCGTACTGCCACAATGGCTAATTCAAGGACCGCTGAAGGTACAAAAAAGGATATGTCTAAGGGGCTTTCAATTGCTTTCTCAAGCGGTGCTGTAATGGGCATGTGTGTTGTTGGACTTGGAGTTCTTGGAATTGTTAGTCTATATTTACTGTTTAGTAATTTTGTTTTAGTTGATATGGCAGATAAAATTGATAAGGCAATTCTTGCCACAAATATCTTATTTGGTTTTGGTTTTGGTGCCTCATCTATTGCTCTTTTTGCAAGAGTGGGGGGTGGAATTTATACAAAATCAGCAGATGTTGGCGCTGATCTTGTTGGAAAGGTTGAAGCAGGTATTCCGGAAGATGATCCAAGAAATCCGGCAGTAATTGCAGATCAGGTTGGTGATAATGTTGGCGATGTTGCTGGAATGGGTGCAGATCTTTTCGAATCATATGTTGACTCAATTATTGCCACAATGGCAATTGCAGCAGTTAGTTTTTTCCCAGTAACTTTTACAGATCCCTGGCTTGCTAAACAAAATATTTGTATTGATAATGCAATAATGCTGCCACTTATTGTTGCTGGAATTGGTATTATTTCCTCAATAATTGGTACACTAGTAGTAACTCAGGGAAAAGGAAAAAATATTTACGGTGCACTTCGTAACTCCCTTTTTATTGCTACAATTATTACTGCCATTCTATCTGGACTTGTGATTTGGTTTCTGCTTGAAAGACTTGAGCCATTCTATTCAATGCTTGCAGGTCTTATAGCAGGTATTATAATTGGTCTTTCCACTGAATATTTCACTTCTGAAAAACGTAAACCTGCCCAAAGTATTGCAGATTCTGCAAAAACGGGTCCGGCAACTGTTATTATCTCAGGATTACAGGTAGGTATGATTAGTACTGTAATTCCAATTATTGCAGTAGTTGTTGCAATGATTGTAGCACATTTTCTTTCAGGTTTTTATGGTGTAGCAATTTCAGCAGTTGGAATGCTTAGCATCCTTGGTGTTTCTCTTGCAACTGATTGTTATGGACCAGTTGCTGATAATGCCCAGGGAATATCTGAGATGGCAGGNATGGGTAAAGAGGTCCGNGAGAGAACNGAACAGCTTGATGCAGTAGGAAATACTACTGCAGCCAT
>JGI2173J19968_10000327_pt1 | contig 17239 bp, 19 predicted proteins | sample DeeMarSWOR136_30_FD_19968 | JGI IMG/M metagenome (IMG submission 19968) | reverse complement strand
GATTTCTTTTTGTTGTTTTCTACTATACATTATGAGAAGCACGGTGGATTTCAGGAGTTTCTTAATGGTATATGGGATGTGTTACCACAAGGAACACCATTAGTTGGAGGCACTGTTGTTGGTTTTATGAACAATTATGGATGTTATACGAGAGGGGCAACAGCTTTAGCTGTTTCATATCCAAATATAGATATAGCAATTGGTGTTGGACACAATACAAAAAAAAATCCTGAAAAAGCTACTGAGAATTGTGCAAAAGCTATTTTAAATAAATTAAAATATTCTAATTATGAAAAAACTTTTGTATTTCAGTTAGTAAGTGGGGCGACAATGCCTCATTTTCCTGGTTTTGGAAGTGGCTTTGTTCTTAAAGGTAAAATTAAAAGTTCTTTAGCATCGAGATTAATAGAGGTTTCCACAAGGAGATTACAAAAAGGAATTGGGAGGGAAGAGGAAGTTTTAGAAAAAATGTCAAAAATTATGGAAAATTCACATATTATAAGTGGTTCTTCTTCAGATAATATGAAATTATCTAAAAATTATCAATTTTTTAATAGGGATATTTTTACTAATTCAGTCGTTGCAATTGGTTTCAAATCAGACAGAAAAATAGATGTAAAATATAGTCATGGTTTTCATAAGTTATTAGATCAAAACCTAAAGATTACTGAGAAATCATTTGGAGGAAAAATTATCAAAAAAATAAACAATAATGATGCAGTTAATGAATTTATAAAAGTAATACGTTGGTCTGAAAATATGTTAGATGAAAGACTACACGAAAAAACCTTTTTTTTCCCTTTAGGATTTGAATATAACGATAAAACATTATCACCTGCTGCTATAGGTGCAATATTAGGCGGAGCTTTTTCTTTTAGTTTTAGAACAATATCTGATGATTTATTTGTTTTAACAGCATCCGGGCAGAGTATAGCAAATGCAATAGATATTTGTATGGACCAAGACTCCGAATTGACATTTGGTGTGTCTTGTTGCGCTAATCTAGTAACTCTAGGAAATGAAATTTATCATGTTCAGGAGCGGCTTCAGGATTATTTAAAAAATTTTTTAGTTATTTTTACTCTTGGGGAAGGAGTCTACTTACCATCTGAGAAGATAACAAAATTTTTTAATGAAACAAATATTGTTTTGTCAATAAAATAATTACCATCCGAATTTTCCTGATGAAATATATGTTTTATATAAAGGAATATAATCCTTATATTTTGTTAGAATCAAAGGTAAAGTAAAGGGGTAATATTTAAGGGGTTTCGAATGATAAATAAGCTCTTCATTTTTCATAGTTTTTAGTTTGTTACTAGTAGTTAAATAAGGCTGATTAAAAAATTTACTATTTTTCCACATAAAATCATATTTAGATGGATCATCATATATAATCAAAGATTCAGCTGCCATTTTACCAGCATTAATTGCATTTCTAATTCCGCCTTTTGTGAGAGGATTATTCTGAAAAGCTGCATCTCCAACTAACAATAGATTATTATGGTTGTAACAATCTAAAATACCACAACAAACAGATTTTATATCTTTTCTCATAATTTTGTATTTGCAATATTTTTCCAGTTCGTTTTTATTTTCAAAAGGCACTCCAATTTTTACTAACTCACCATATGGAAAAATCCATTTGTAATTTTCCTTATATTTTTCGTCATAATAAAACTCGACACAATTTTTTTCTAAAGGATAATTTTTAACTAAAATCTGGTATAATAATGAATAGAAAATATTTCCTTTAATAGCTGAAATATTTCTTACTAGTTTCTTTGGTCCTGTTGCAATAATAAGATATTTTGTTTTAATTATTCCGTTCTTTTCTAATCTTAATTCTATTTTTTTCCCTTTTTCTTTGAAATAGGTTAATTTGTCTGTTAATAATTTTCCATCCATGCTTTTGAATTTATCAATAAGATGCAAAAGAATCATGGGTCTATCAATTACATAACCTGCCAAATGATTTTGAATTTTTACTTTGTTACCCCAGAATTCAACAAATCTATTAATCTTATTTATAACGAAATTTGAGATATTAATTTTTTGAAAATCTTTTTCAATGTATTTACTCACAACTTCTCCACACATATGATGGTATCGAATAAATTTTTTTTTTGTAAGTGATTCTATTAATAGGATATTTTTTGAGTTATTTTCATCAAATATTTTTGAGAAATATGCAGTTGAAGTACCGGCAGGTCCTGCACCTACTATAACAATATCGTATTCAGTTTTCAATAATTCCACCATTTTTTATAATATATTCCTTAAGAAATGTATAGCCTTTTTTTACATATTTTTCAATTTCTTTTTCTTCTGGAATAATCAATCCACTCATGAGACCTAATAAAAGGAGGTAAAATGTATGGTTATCTATTGTTTTTTCCCCGTAAACAAAATCAGCATACGGCTGCGATTCTTTTATGAGTGGAAATATTTTGTTTACTTGTATTTCATACATTTCAGGATTTGCTTTTCCTCTGGTTACCTCTAAGAGATATTTTCCTAAAATATCGCCACAAATAATTCCAGGGATATTCCCTTCAATAAATGGTTTAATATTTTGATTAGCAGCATCTCCAACGAAAAAAACATTTCCATATACGAGTTTCTCAGTAAGATTTTGTATTGGAGCATCACCACTTTTTTCAACAACAATCTTATTTTCACAAAATTGTTTTTTGATGAATGGAAGGCTGATAAAAGCTTCAAATAAATCATCTAAATTCTCTTTTTCAAAAATTGTTCCAACACCTATATTTGCCTTTGATTTTGAAAGAGGAAAAATATACGCATAAGATCTCTGAGCAAATTCACCCATAAATAATTGATCGTATTTTGGATATTTCAGTTTTAGGTTGCTCATCTCATAACTCTTTACGTGACCTACCCATGCTTTTTGTTTTACACCTAAATAGCTTATAATTGCAGAATTTACTCCATCTGCTCCAACTATATATTTTGGTTCAAATTCTATAGTTTTTCCATATCGAATTGCTATCGCTTTTTTAACGTTATATTTTGCTTCACATTCAAGGGAAATTAATTTTGTATCAAGATAAATTTCTACGCCTTCTCTATAAGCTAACATAGCTAGCCATTGATCCCACTCTTTTCTATCGATTGAATAACCTGACCACATCCCGCCTTCTTTTTTTATTAAAAGATTTTCTGCCCAGAAGCACATTCCATCAATTTTCCATTTTAGTAGTTTTTTAGGAAGATCAAATGGTAGATATGGAATAAGATAGGACCCTATACCTTCGGCGCATTGAACCGGTTTTCCAATTTCTTTATCTTCTTCAATTAATATTGTTTTCAAGCCACTTCTTGCTGCTGCTCGGGCAGCGCTACTTCCTGCAGGACCAGCACCAACAACCAGTACATCACATTCTATTTTCATTTTAATATTCACATATTAAAATTGTTTAAAAACGTATTTGATATTCAAAACATTTATGCACAAGCTGCTTTTCTTATCTGTTGTTTTGATTTTGTATATAATCGGACAGTTAGATATGCTCCATCAAACAGTAATATTGCTAAGAAGAAATATATTGGAAATAAACCAATTAACACAACGTATAAAACTGTTAATTTTGTAAGCCATCTTTGATCAAAAAAGTAAAGCGTGATTTTATGCAGGAAATTATTGTCATCAAAATATTCCCTATTTTTATCAATTACATCATTTCCCATTTCATCTAAAAAAGCTGCTGTAGCAATAAAAATTAAAGGTAAAAATAGTAAATTAATTCCAGCAAAAATAAGTATGACCATTATCACTGCCATTCCGGTTAGATGCGCGTAATTATCTATCTTTCCTTTAATAAAAACTCCAAGTAAAATAGCTAAAAGGATTGTTGCAGAAAACTGGTCAATAACCATTGTATAAGCCCATAATATACCAAGAAAAGGAGCAAGCATCATTGCTAGTTTTTTATTAAATATCTTTTCATCAAATGCATCATCAATATATTTTAAACCCGCCCCAAGAACAATAAATGACAGTAGAAAGAAATACATCTATTTTTTTCTCCTTTTTTATATTTTTAGCCTTGCATCCAACCTCATAATTTTTTTTACTTTTATTCTCCTCACTCTTTAAGTAGATTTTTCGCAGATAATTCTGCAGTTATATATGCAGGTAATATTCATCCTAAGTTACGCTTGTATATTGTTTGCTAATTTGAACAATGGGAACTCTTATGTTATGCCTTGTTTTACTGTACAAGCGAACACCCAAATATGCATAATCAAATGAAACCATGGCTAGAAAAAAAACCAACGGTATAACACTGATAATACCAAGAACCAAGATTGCTACTTTTAAAACCCAGCGTTGATCAAAAAATGAAACAACAAATTTATGAGAAAACTTTTTCATATTTAATCTATTTTTCCTTTTATCAACAAAGTCATTACCTATTTCATCTAGTAGTGCAGCAGAAGCAAGAAAAACCAATGGTAAAACCATTAGTTGAACACCAGCAATAAAAATAATAGCAAAAATAACCAATAATCCAGCAAAATGGGCAATATTATCTATTTTTCCTTTGAAAAGAACACCAATAATTACTGCTAGTAAAATTGTTGCAGCAACAGGGTTTATTAGCATTGTATATGCCCATAAAAGTCCTAAAAAAGGAGCAATACAAAGTGCTATTTTTTTATTAAATGTTTTATCATCATATGCAGCATCAATATATTTTATACCTGCTCCCAGTATTCCAAAGTATAATAAAAATAAATATATCATTTATTGTACACCTCCATTTGCCTTCCCCAAGACGCAGCCATCCGATTCCGTTTTTATCAAACACATATTTCTTTTCTACCTCCTGCGTCTAAAACATGTAACAATCTATGCAAACATAAAGCCCCACTTCGAGAAAATCCTACAAAATTCCAAAAACAGTCCATTTTATTTACGTTTGTAGGAAAAACAGGAAAAAACTTAAAAATCTGTATTAATTAGAAACCAAAAGCTTTTCTTCTTGAATTGGTTGATTAACAAGTCTATTATTACATCTTAGAGGCAGACTTAAATAAAAATTATTTTCATGAAAAATAATACCACTTTGTTCGAATGTTTCAAGAATAGCATCAATTTTACTATCAGGAACATCTGAAAATTGTTCAGTTAAATTATTATGAGAAATCACATCAGTACATGCAAGAAGAATATTCCTTTCAAGTTCATCAAGAACATAAATTCTTATATTTTTACTATCTCGTTTATCATAGATTTTAACAAAAGATCCACCATCAACAAAATAAAAAATTAATTTATCAATCATTGTTTGTTTTTTGATTCCATCGATTTCTAGCAATTTTCGTTCTTTTTTCCACTCATCTATTAATTTTATCCATTCATGTTTGCCCAACTCTTGTTTTTGTTTAAACCCATAGACAAAATTAAATCCTTTTTCTAAAAATTCTTGAGGATACATAAGCTTATCAATAGGTGCATATTCTAGTTGTTGAATATTAAACTGCTCTGGATTTTTATGAATAGTACTACCAAATAAAACCCGAAGATAGCAGATCTGTGGCGGATCAAGATACTGACTGAATAATTGCACATTCTTTTTTGTTTCCTCGTAATCAATAGATTCCTCATTTGGATAATCAACAATAAGATTGTAATGATTTATTATGCCGTTTTCCTTACAAAATTTCAATGCAGCAATATTATCAATTACTCTGACACCTTTGTTCATTTTTTTTAGATAATGCTGACTAAAAGATTCAATTCCCGTCTGTATAGTTGTAAATCCAGCTTCTTTCATAAGAGTATAATCAGTACTTTTTAGCTGACCTGCACGTGCTTCAGCGACAAACGTAAAATCTTTCCCAAGTGTTTTTAATTTTTCAAAAAAAGTTCGATATTCAGTTTTAGGAAGTGTATTTCCCATTATCTGAAAATCTAACATTCTATATCTATCAGATAAAGTCTGTATCTCTTTTATAATTCTATCAATGTTTTTTTCTCTATATTTTTTATGCTGAATATTAAGATTGCAAAAACTACATTGATTCCACCAGCAACCACGTGAAATTTCAACTGGTAATTTTCCATTATAATAATAGTATTGTTGTACTTCCAAGGTTGATGAATTCAACTCTTCGTAGAAAGAATCATATGAAGGAACAGGTAAACTGTTGATTTCAACGACATTGTTTGAATCGTTCCAGATAACATCGCATCCTTTTTTGTACATCAGACGTGGTATTGACTCATAGTTTTGATAATCTGAAGCAAGACGATAAAGAGCATCCTCTCCATCTCCTGAAACTACAAAATCAATATAATCAAAGGATTCTAACAGTTTAACTCCTAATAAATCTGTAGTTCTACTTCCGCCAAAAATAATCTTTTTATCAGGGGATAATTCCTTTATTTTTTTAGCAATAGCTAGCGATGGTAAAAGTTGCCCATAATTCAAAGTAAACCCAATTATATCAGATGATTGCCAATCTGTTTGTTTAAGAACCCAAATATAAAATTTGTCTGTCTGTTGAACATAATTATCAAATGTAAACTGTTTTTGAATTTCTTTGTTTTTTAATAGATTTTCATTAAAATATTCTCTAAAATTATCAACTGTTTTTTGCCAATGTTTCGGAAAAACATATCTAGAAAATACCATTTGTGCTGTGTATGAATCATTAGGTGGATAAATTAGGTAGTTGTAATTATTTAAACCATAAAAATCAGCTGCTTTTAGATATAGATGTCGTGTTTTTACATTTATATCCTTTTCATTTAGATAACTTTCTAGAATAGCTAGTTGTATAGATGGTATGGCGGTTCCAGCAAAAGGCATTGAAATAAGTAGAATATTTTTACTTTCTGTGTGCATCACCAAATCCAATGATTAATAAATATCAATCTTATATATTTAACTAATATGACCAAATTAGATTTAAAGGATCGCAAAATCTTATATGAATTAGATTTAAATTGTAGACAATCCAATACACAAATAGGAAAAAAAGTTGGTTTGAAAAAAGATGTTGTGGCATACAGAATAAAAAAAATGCAGGATGAGGGTATTATAAAAAATTTCTGGACAGCAATAAATACATTTAAATTAGGTTACAATGTTTTTAGACTCTATATTAATTTCCAATATGTAAGTTCAGATGTAAAGAAGGAAATCATTCAGCATTTTATAAATTATGAAAATGTATGGGCCGTAATATCTGTTAAGGCAGAAATTGATTTTGATGTAATTATCTGGATTAAAGATATACACGAGTTTTATTTATTTTGGAGCAGAACTCTTGATAGATTTGAAGATTATTTTGCAAAATATGTCTTTTCTATGTATGTCGAGGCTTTTAATTATAAATCTTCATATCTATTAAATGAAATTGAAAATTCGGAAAGATTACTATATAGAACAACTTGCAGCGGGAAAACAGTAGAAATTGATGAAATTGATTATAAAATTTTAAATGAAATTGCTATTAATGCACGTATACCTCTTATTGAACTCGCAGAAAAACTTGGTTGTTCCTCACAGTCGATAAATTATAGAATAAAGAATTTAATAAAACATGATGTAATTAAGGCTTTTCGTGTAAATGTTGATCTTCCAAAATTAGAGCTTCATAAATACAGACTAGAAATATATCTTAAAGACCACAAAAAACGAAATGCAATATGGGATTATCTAAAAATAAAACCTTATTGTGATACATTGAATGTAGCTATTGGTTGGTGTGATTTAGAATTCGAAGTAATTGTTGAAAATGTTGATAAGTTGAGTAAAATTATGGATGAGATATATTTAAAATTTCCAAAAACAATAAAAAAACAAACCTTTTGGATATTTGATGAATATCATAAAGAACGTTGGCTTCCAGAATTAAATTTTTGATATTTTAGTATAAAAAAATTAATTAAAAATTTTTTTAAAATTTATGATAGTGGTATAAATATATCCTATCTGCTAACTCCACCACAAATGATTTTATCTATCTTATAATGTTATTAAAATAACTTGGGTGAAATACCTTGAAAGGGACTAATACCCGCAGCAATTGCTGCTCCGGCAATAATACCAATCATTAATATTTCCATATTTTTCTCACCACCTTCCATATTGATATATATTATCACGTTATACTTTGTCAGTATTTGATATATAAATGTATCGTGACAGAACTCCAAATTGTAAAAAAGCATATTTAAATACTAGAAAATTAACTGTATAACCAAATTTTACTGAATTAGCCTAATAAAAATAAATATCGGTATAGTTCAATTTTTACAGATATTAATTAAAATTTTATTTTTAAATCATCTATTAAAATCTTAGCCGCCCACTTTGCAGTATTACCAGATACAACAGTGCATTTATCAACATGACCACCTGCTTTTTCAAATTCAGCGTAATCCTGTGGATTCCAAAAGTTAAATGTTCTACCAAAAATCTGCATATGTATATCTTTACATCTAGGTGAACCGTATTCCTCTATAAATTTATCATATAATTTCTTTGAATATTGAAAAACTCTTCTCTTAAGTACTCCTGTACTAAAATTCTTATAAGTTCTACCAACGACTGAGCCTATTACAAGAAGTCCACCAGCTAATGCCCCACAAGTTCCCTCAGTAGATAGAGACGATCCTCCAGCAAAAGCATCAGATGCCTGTATTGTTTTAGGATCACCAATACCTAGTGTTTCATATAAAGCAGCAAGTACGCACTGTGGACAGCTACCACGTTCTGCTTCATATTTAAAAGCAAGATTATAGACTTTAGTAAGAATTTCATCTTTTGAAGTCATTAGTAAATGCCTCGTAAATCATCCGTACATTTGTGTTGGAGTTGGTGGTAATGAAGGTGCTGTAGGTTTTGATTGTTGCATAAATTTTCTTATTTGGGCTTCTATCTTTTCAGCTTCTTTATATAATGGTTCTGGATCAATTTTTATCTCAGGAAGCATAACATCGAGTTTTTTCAGTAAATTACCTGCAGCCCTGGAGTCTGGAAACTCTGAATGAGCCTCAGAAAGTAAACAAATAACATCATGATTTTTAAGAACTCCTTCATAAAGTAGTACACCTGTAACTCCTGTTATCATGCCTTCTTGGGTTTCTTCTATTTTATAAGTTTTTAAAAAATTCTTCATTTTATCAGTACTTCCGACTCCATAGACCTTCAATTGTTTTTTTACATCCCCAAATGCATGAGTGCCCTCTAGTGCAACAATTGTTTTACAACCCTTATTTGATGCCCAATTAAGTATCACATTGGCAAGTGGTCTAATTATATTATAAGGTGGCATAAATTCAGAGATAATAACCGCTATTTGTTCGCATTCACCATTTGGTCCACATTTTTTTGTTCCGGCATAAATTCTAACAGGTGGAGAAGGTTTTGACTTATGAATAACTGTAGCTGGCATAAAATCATTTGAAATAATTGTACCAATCTCATTCAATTTTAAGGACTCAACTATAAAATGGCCTGCAATAGAACTAACTAGTCCAACTGTTGGAAAAGCCACAACAAGTAAACTATTTGATAAATCCTCTTTTTTATATTCAATTAATTCTATATCTTCCATAACATAACCTCAAGACCAGATATTTTTACTCTACTTAAACATTATTTCTATTCAATTAAATAAATTAATTCAGATAAGTTTTTAATTGTATAATCTGCAAAAATATTTATTCCTACAACTTTACAACCAGCTTTTTTACCTGCAATTACATCACTTTCTGTGTCTCCAACTAGAACAACATCTTTTGGTTCAATTTTAAATCGTTTGCAAGCCTTCACAACTATCTCAGGATTAGGTTTACTCATAGTAACATCATCACTTGTCATAATAAAATCAAAGAACTTTTTTATGTTAAACTGTTTAAGAATTTGTACTGCACAATCATTTGGAGTATTGGTTATAATTGCTTTTTTGTACTTATTTAGTTTTTCAAGTGTGGGTTTGGTTTCTTTATAAATTTTAATACCATTTATATTATTACCATATATATTATTGCAAAACCTTGCCACTTTAAGTGGCAAATTCATTTTTTCTATATTATCATATAAATCATGACCCCAGTATTTTTTAATAAATTCATCTCTTGAAATCTTTTCATGATTAAAAGTCTCTAATGCACTATTTAATGACATCCACCATGAATCAAGCGAGTCAACAAGGACTCCGTCCATATCAAATAGTATAGCCTTTGGTTTTAATTTCATATCTTACCAGTAAAAAATCGTAACAAAGTTTAATTCAAAAAGATTACTAAGTTACAAGGTTATCTTTAAAATACTGTAAACAATAACCTTTTTGTTGGTTTATATGATGGAATTAAAGGTTGTTTCTAAGAAAAGAAATGAGATGATTGATATAACAAATGATGTTCAAAGATTAATAGATAAGCAAAACATTCAAGATGGTTTTGTAATTGTTTATATTCCACATACAACAGCTGGAATTACTATAAACGAAGGTGCAGATCCAAGTGTGCAAAGGGATATTATTGAAACATTGAATAGGATTATTCCCGAGTCAGGCAATTATTTGCATTCAGAAGGAAACTCTGATGCACATATTAAAGCAAGTATTATTGGCTCGTCTGTTATTGTTCTGATAGAAAAAAGTAGACTTGTTTTGGGTACATGGCAACATATCTTTTTTTATGANGGAGATGGACCNAGAANTAGAAAANTATATCTTNAAATTNTTAAAAAATAAAAATTGAGAAATTTTTTTAAATTATGTTCTTAATATTCTATTATGCTTTATTATATCCATGGTTATTTNTCAAATCCAAATAGCACAAAAGGTAAACTTTTTAAGAAAAAACTTGAAGCTATTCCAATAAAATATCGTGATTGTAAACCAGAGGAAATAGAAATTTCTGATTGTTTAAAGCAGATAAAAAAAGTAATAGAAAAAGACAAAGAAATTATTTTAATTGGCTCCTCCTTTGGTGGATTTCTTGCAGCAAAATCAGCTTTGGAAAACAAAAATGTTAAACAAATAATATTACTAAATCCAGCAATAATTTCCTTATGTTGATATTTTAAAAATCAAAGAAATGCCAAAAAAATTATTACGAGATATGCAGGATAAAAATTTATTTAAAAAAAAGATCAACACTATTATCAACATCATTGTCGGAATTAAAGATGAATTAATACCTTCAGATTGGCCAATTGAATTTGCATTAACACAGGATGCAACNATCAAATTTTTATATGANGATCANAGTTTTACAAATAATATAAATCAACTTCCTGANATTATTGGTAAAATTTTATACAAAAACATTAAGAGATAAAGTGTATTACTCTGTGAATTACTATGGAGGANATTTGGATAGAAAAATACAGACCAAAAATACTTGATGAAGTAGTTGGTCAAGATGAAATAGTTGAGCGACTTAAAGCATATGTTAAAACCAAAAACGTACCTCATCTTTTATTTGCCGGACCGGCAGGAACAGGTAAAACCACCTGTGCTATTGCCCTTGCAAAAGAGTTATACGGAGAAGGTTGGAAACAAAACTTTATTGAATTAAATGCAAGTGATGAGCGGGGCATTGGAATAATCCGTGGGAAAATCAAAGATTTTGCAAGAACCGCGCCAATGGGTAAAGCAGAATTCAAAATTATATTTTTAGATGAGGCAGACAGCTTAACGTCAGATGCTCAATCAGCTTTAAGAAGAACTATTGAAAAACACACACGTATATGTCGTTTTGTTTTATCAGCAAATTATTCTTCAAGAATTATAGAACCGATACAGTCAAGATGCACTGTTTTTAGGTTTTCACCAATTAAAGAAGATGATATTAAAAAACATATGAATAAGATAGCTTCAGCAGAAAAAATTGAGCTAACATCTGATGGACTTGAAACACTAATTTTTATTTCAAAAGGTGACCTAAGAAAAGCAATTAATATTCTTCAGGTTGGTGCATCTACCAGCAAGAAAATAACAGCAGAGTTACTTTATGAAACTAGTGCTACTGCAAAACCAGAGGATGTAAAAAATCTTATTTCAACCGCCTTAAGTGGTAATTTTATGGCTGCTAGAAACCAATTATATGATTTATTAATAAAATATGGTTTAAGTGGAGAGGATATAATAAAACAGATTCATCAAACCATATTTGATTTGGCTTTACCGGATGAAACCAAGGTGAGGCTCATAGAAAAAGCAGGTGAAATAGAATTCAGATTAATTGAAGGAAGTAATGCTCATATACAGCTGGAAGCGCTATTGGCGAATTTTGTTTTAGAGGGTAGTAGGTTGCGATAAAAATTTTTTTATAAAATTATCAACGATTTTCTCAAGTTCTTTACTTGTTTCTTCGCCTACTCCATATTTTATTCTAATAATTGTTTTATCTGATTTTAAAACTCGTGTTATATCAATTGGCGTGCCACTTATTACAAGTTCACAGTCAGTATTATTTATTGTTTTTTCAAGTTCTTTTATCTGTTTTTTTCCATAGCCCATAGCAGGTAGAACATTTGATAGATGTTGATATTTTTTGAATGTTTCTACTATTGAGCCGACAGCAAAACTTCTTGGGTCAATAATTTCTTTTGCACCCCACATATCAGCAGCAATTTTACCAGCACCAAACTTCATACCGCCATGTGTAACTGTTGGCCCGTCTTCTATTACTAGTACTCGTTTTCCTTTTATTTTTTCTTTGTCATCAGAAGTAATTGCTGAAATTCCTTCTATTATTTGGGCATTTGGATTTATTCTTTTTATATTTTCTTTTACTGTTTCTATTTCTTCCTTTTTTGCTGTATTAACCTTATTGATAATGATGATGTCTGCTTGTCTAGCATTAAGTTCTCCAGGGTAATAACTCAGCTCATGCCCAGCTCGGTGGGGATCAGTAATAGTAATGAGTAGATCAGGTTTTATAAACGAAAAATCGTTGTTTCCTCCATCCCATATTATAACATCTGCTTCTTTTTCAGCTTCAAGAATTATTTTTTTATAATCTATTCCTGAAAATATTACACCACCCATATCTATGTAAGGCTCGTATTCCTCTCGCTCCTCAATTGTACAATTGTACTTATCAAGATCTTCATATTTAGAAAAACGCTGAACTATTTGTGTAGTCATATCTTGATCATACGGCATAGGATGTCGAATTGCTGCCACGTTAAATCCTTTTTTTTGTAGTATTTCAAATAATTTTCTGGAAACTTGTGATTTACCACAACCAGTTCTGACAGCACAAACAGCAATTACTGTTTTATTTGATTTTATCATTGTATCTTTTGTTCCCATTAAAACAAAGTCTGCACCAGTTGCATTAACTATTGCTGATTTTTCCATAACATAAGAGTTAGGTATATCGGAATAAGCAAAAATAACTTGATCAATATTATATTCTTTAATGAGTTTTGTTAAATCTTCCTCAGGATAAATTGGTATTCCATTTGGATAAAGTTTACCACAGAGCTTTGCTGGATATTTCCTACCTGCAATTTCAGGTATTTGAGTAGCAGTAAAGGCCACTACATTATAGTTTTCATTGTCTCTAAAAAATACATTAAAGTTGTGGAAGTCTCTTCCTGCTGCGCCCATAATAAGAACTTTTGTTGAACTTGACATAATCTAAACCCATAGTTGTTCTTCGGGAATCAGCAAGCCCTTTAAAATGTTTTCCGGCATAAGATATAAAAGTCTGATTTTAAGGTCTTTTAATTAATTATATTTCTTCAAATTTCTTTGCAATTTCATTGGCTACATCTAAAGAAGTTTTACATCCACCCATGTCATAAGTTTTAATTTTACCTTCTTTAACAACGGTTGCTACAGCTTCTTCAAGATTTGTTGCAAGCTTTTTTTCATCAAGCCAATCAAGCATCAATTTAACAGTTAGAATCATAGCAATAGGATTTACTTTATACATACCAGCGTATTTAGGTGCTGAACCATGGGTTGGCTCAAAAACAGCATAATTATCACCAATATTACCACTGGATGCAAAACCTAAACCACCCACTAACTGAGCAGCAAGATCTGAGATAATGTCCCCAAACATGTTTGATGAAACCAAAACATCATAATCCTGTGGATTTTTTACAAGCCACATACACATGGCATCAATATTTACTTCATTATACTTAATATCTGGGTATTTAGCTGCTATTTTTCTTGCTTCTTGGATCATAAGCCCACTTGTTTCACGGATAACATTTGGTTTTTCAACAATTGTTACACTTTTTCTATTATGTTTTTTTGCATATTCAAATGCTTGACTAACAATATTATTTGATGCTTTTCTTGTGATTATACGTGTTGAAATTGCAATATCTGTTAAAGGTACTTTTGAAAAAGCCTTCATCTTAGGATGTGTCATCAAAGCATCAAAAACCATTTGGGGAACAGGATGAAACTCAACTCCAGCATACAAATCTTCTGTGTTTTCTCTGAATACAACTAAATCTATATCGTCTCTGAAATTCAAGGGATTTCCAGAATATGCTTTACAAGGTCTTAAATTAGTATGTAAATTAAGTAGTTGTCTTAAACGAACAATGGGCTTGAATAGACAAAACCTTTACCCTGTAAACTAGGATCAAGCTCTTTTTGTGCCTCATCCTTTGGTTTAGAAGTTATTGCACCAAATAAACAACAATCTGTTTGTTCAAACAAGTCAATTGTTCTTTTAGGTAGAGGATCTCCTTCTTTCTTCCAAAATTCCCAGCCTACATCACCATGAATATACTCTGCATCAAGATTAATTGTATCTAGAACAATTTTTGCAGCATCCATAACGTCTTTACCAACACCATCTCCTGGTAACCATGCTATCTTGTATTTTGCCATGAAATGCAGTAATTATAAAAAATGTTTTAAAGTTTTTGAGCAAGATTATTTGACAAAATATTTTTCAAATGTTTTTGTTGAAATACTATTGATGTATTTAATAAGAATTACAATTACAACTATTGTGAATAAAGCTCGTCCTAATAAAATACCAAATATTGTTGCACCAATTGAAAGTATCAAAATAGTATCCTCAATTATACTGTGGGTTAAATCCATTAAACTTAAAGATAGAAAAGCATCTTTTTTACTGACAAGTTTTGATTTCGTCTCTTGTATAATAAGACCTCCGCCATAAGCAATTCCCAGTGTCATTCCAATAATTGTTAAGGGTGCAGCGTTTTTACTCATCCCAACATATTCAAGAGCAGGTTTAAGCAATTTATTCAATCTTTCGATAGCACCAGTTTTTTTCAAAATTTTCATAAGTGTTACAAGACCAAGGATGATTAAAAGAATGATAAAATAATACCTTAACTCATTTAATAATAAATTAAAAAAAGTAGGATCAATATTTTCAGGTGTCCAAATAACAATACTATTTTCTTGAAACAAATTAAAAGTTGTGAAAATAGTGTGTAAAATAAAGCCATAAACAAAAGCACCAAGAATACGCAAAGCAAGTGTAAACCACAATCTAACCCCAGCTTTTTGAGCTATCCTTGCCTCAACCGGTAAGGTGTGAGCAATCAGCATCATACCACCTAGTACTGTGACTTGTGCAACAGTATAAGAACTAGTTAAAGAAAGTTGAACAAAAACCAAAAGTCCTCCATAAATATTAGCAACCATTGTTGTTGCCCAAACAAGACCAAACTCTCCGGGTAAACCAACTAAACCCATAGTAGGTGAAAGATAAGTACCAATTACTTCAATTGCTCCAAAATAACTAAGAATTTTAACAATAATACTAATAGGAATCAATATTTTAATTAAAGTAAAATAAGTTGAACCTGTTTCTTTTAATACTTCATTAACTTCCTTTTTAATATCCATTTAATCCAAGGTATTAAAAGGAATCTACAAATACGTTTTTAAAAAAATTAAACTATTTATTTTCTTAGTTCGCCAAGTGTTGTAACTCGTTCAGCATAAGCATTATGCTTATGAATAGATTCTTCGCTTTCACTTCTTACAATAACAATCACATCATCAGGAAGTTTATTATATTTCTTTAAAACACTACCTAAAATATCTCTTACAACATCCTCAACAAATTTTGGATTCTTATGTGCATTAAAAACTATTTTACCTTCTTCTTTTCTTTTTAAAATACTGTATGTTGGGCTACTGAAAGATTTTTCCACAATGTCTATTAAATGGTTAGCATCAACTGATTTATCATCACCTGGTACCTCAATCATTAGTGTTGTTATATTTCGCTGATTATGCGTCGGGGGAATAAATTTATCTTCATATTTACCAATAGTTTTTATAACCTCATATGCACAGGGACAAGCAGTCATACCTATTACTCTAACCCCAATTAATTTCTTGACTTCTCCATTTGATTTTGCTCTTGCCTCAGCAACCAGAGTAAAAGGTTCCAACCCTTTTTTACCAGATGGATATTTTCTATCTAAAAAATAATCACCTTCGGCCTTTACCTCAGAAAAGGTTGCATACTCGTGTTTTTTAAGTAAGAGTTTAGCTGTTTTTGCACAGAATGATTCAAGATCAGAAACAGGTCGTTTTAAGCTCATATCTATTATTTCTGAAACCAGTTCTAAGTTTCGTGACATATGACTTCCTTTCTGAGATGCTGGTAAGTCCACAAATAGATCCATTTTAACAACCAAAGGGATACTAGCTTTTTTACCTGGTCTTTTTATATGAACAAGTTTTTTTACTCCTGTTACTCCCACTCTGGTAAGTTTGAAATTCGATGAAGATGGAGTTGATTGAACATCAGGTAAATCTATAGCTCTAATGTTTTATCACCATTTTTATCGAATAGATGTAGTTTTAAATAAACATTCGTATTTTACTTATTTTTTCGTAAAAAATAAAATAAACCAGCTTTTTGTTTAGGGAAACAAAGTTTTTGCCGCTGTAGCATAGCCTGGCTAGCGCGATTCCTTGGTAAGGAATAGGTCGAGGGTTCAAATCCCTCCAGCGGCTAGTTTAACATTTTTTTCTTCGAGTAAATGAAACATATGTTTCAATAAATTGCTGCAGGCTTTGAACCAAAAATGTGTGTTCAAATCCTTTTACTTGTACTATTTTGATTTTTATTCGTAACCACCAAATTTCAAACTAGGATCACCAAAAAGCTCATAGACCGTAATACAATGAGCTTCTATCTTATATATTGAATTTTCGTTTAAAAACTTGGTAATAGAACCACCATGAGCCCATCCTAAATTAACTGCATTTTTCT
>JGI2173J19968_10000325_pt1 | contig 17245 bp, 18 predicted proteins | sample DeeMarSWOR136_30_FD_19968 | JGI IMG/M metagenome (IMG submission 19968) | reverse complement strand
GGATGCAAATCCGTTGGCATACACCCCACCCAAGCACTGTCGACATTTTCCAGTGCATCACCGACAATCATTATATTCTCAACGTCTTTTAGCGTAGATGGACGCTGAGTTCCATCCCGATCCGTCATACACGTGCCCTCACCAAAAGTCGAGATGTAGAAATCATCTCTCCGCTTGGAAACTCTCTTACCGTTCCGATTAAATCCAGCATGTTCGTTTGGAGCTTTTTCTCTGAATTCGTCGAAAACTGCCTCTGGTATCTTTGCTATCTTCGTTTTCCAATCCACCAAGGCCCCGTTCTTTTCAAGGATGTCCAAAGCCTCATCGTGGAGGAACTTGACCCCTGTCTTCTCCAGCACTTTCACCGTGGCGCGGTGAATCTTATCCATGTCTTCCTTAGAAAGAAGCTTCAGCAGACTTTTTCCCAGATCTTTTCACCTCCATCAAATTGTTTGTATTATTCTACAAGGCTTTCATTTACGCTTAATATAGATGTTATGTTTTGCGCGCAAAATGGTTTGTAACATAGCAATGTTGAATGAGCGTGCCCGTGTTCACTAAAATTTTAAACCATTTTTTATTTTCAGGTTTAGTTCTTTAAGAAGTCGAGAACAAGGGTTAAAATGTCCCTCGAAACCTCATTTATCGATCTGTTTCCATCAACACGCATTAATTGTCCATCATTCACTAGTTTCAAGTAAACTCGCTGAACTTTCCGTTGGATTTCCAGCTGTTCCATAACTGATTTTTTTCGCCATTTCATCCTTTTTATTAAGATTTCCGGCGAAACGTCAATGTAGATAGCTAAATCTGGAGAAACAGCTGAACGGTTAATTTCCTCAATCCAGTTTAGGTCTAATCCAGCAGCTCCCTGATATGCTAGGGAGGAGTACACGTATCTATCGGAAACCACGATCTTTCCTTTCTGTAAAGCAGGCTTAACTTTTTGCTCCAAATGAACCACACGGTCAACAGCAAAAAGAAGCGCTTCCACCGCGCCTGGCACACGTTCCTTCCTTTGAAGAACATATGTTCTTATGAACTTCCCGATCTCGCCAGAACTCGGTTCAGTAGTGTACATAGCTTTGAAGCCTTTCTGTTTCAGGTTACTTACCAGCCGATGTGCATGTGTGGTTTTTCCACTGGCGTCAAGTCCCTCAATGCAGATGAAAGCTCCTTTCTTACTCATGCAACAGCCCGCCATTATTCATTAATTAGAAGATCGATCACCTTAATAATGATGTTCAAGATTGAAAGATTAGGAGAACCCAGCCTTGCGACAGTACTGGGGTGAAATTAAAGATCCAATCCACGGATACGTCTATGTTACTGAAGCGGAGAAGAAACTCATAGATTCTTTCCCAGTGCAGAGACTCCATCGATTGAGACAGCTAGCTGGAGCAGAATATGTGTATCCAGGCGCCAATCACACTCGATTTGAACATTCAATCGGCGTCATGTATCTGGCTGGACGTTTAGCAGAGACCTCGTATCTCTCACAGTATCTTTCTGAAGACGATGTTCAAAGGGTTAGAATAGCTGCTTTGCTTCACGATGTGGGACATGGACCGTTCTCACACGTTTTTGAACACTTGCTCGTGAAGTTTTTGAACAAAACACATGAAGACTTGAACATTTGGATTGTTCAGAAGTCAGAGCTGAAAGACCTACTTAGCGATCTTGGATACGACCCGAACGAGTTGGCAAAGCTTTCAGTAGGATTATTACATAAGCCGGGAAGAGTGTTTATGGATCAAATTATCCGAAGCGCCGTAGACGTGGATAAACTTGACTTCGTTGTTCGCGATACATATCACACTGGCGCAGAATACGGATACGTGGACGTTTTCCGCATCATCCACATGCTTGACGTGCTGGATGAAAATCTTGCAGTTGATTTAGGAGCACTTTCAGCCCTTGAATCCCTCATACTAGCACGCATCGAGTCCTTCAAGAGCATATACTTCCACAGAGTCGGGCGAGCAGCTCAAATAATGCTTGTTGCAGCCATGGAAGAAGCGAAGGACGAGTTGGGCTTAGTAAACTTCCAGTCTCCAGAAGAGTATTTGGCGCTGAACGATTATACAATGTGGACTATGCTAAAAAACTGTAAAAAATCAAAGGCAATCATAGAAAAATTGGAGAGACGAAAACTACTCAAATGCGCTTATGACCAAACTTTCTACGTGAAAGATAAAACGGTTTCCAGCATCTTCAGTGTTGAGGAAATTCGAAATCAGATAAGAGACAAAATCGCTTCAGAAGCAGGAGTGAAACCACAATCCGTCGTAATTGATGTGCCAACACTTCCTTCAGTGCCTTACCGCCACTCTGCCCTTTTAGAACCCATGGAAATCCCAGTTTTCCACCGAACCCGAGACGGTGAAAAGATTCCTCAACGGCTAAGCGACATCTCAGGAATATTCGACGTGCTTAAAGGATTCATAAACATCATACGCGTTTACAGTGAAGAAAAACATCGTGAAAAGGTGGGTGCTGCCGCAGCAAAACTGCTCGGAGGACTTCCTTCTTCAGCGAAAATATCCTTCTAGAGTTGAGGAAAAAGAAAAGTTGAAGGTCAAGACGTTAAAGGGACGTTCAATTGTTCCCGGGCATTGTAGAGGAAAGGCGTTAGTTTCTATGAAACCAATTAGTTTTCTTGGCGGCGTGGACCCTGAGTCGGGGTTGATTGTTGAGGTTGATCACGATTTAAAAGGAAAAAGTGTGAAGGATAAGATTCTTTGTTTTCCTCATGGTCACGGTTCCACTGTTGGCAGTTACGTTGTTTACTCGTTAGTTAAGAGAGGAGTGGGCCCTAAAGCGATCGTTAACCAGACGGCGGATCCGGTGGTTGTGGTTGGAGCCATTATCGCTGAGGTCCCCATGGTTGATCAGGTTGACATTAAACAAATCAAAACAGGCGACGATGTGGAGGTTGATGGTGGCAAAGGAATAGTTAAGGTTGCGAGGAAGGAGCAGAAGTAGAGTGTACCTAACTAAAGAAGAAGAAAAAGTGTACGATGGCGAGTACGGCTGGGCAAATCAAGTTGCAATGAAGATTCTTGTTCGTTTAGGCGACTTGTTTGCAGCCACCAAGTTAATACCCATAAAGTCCGCGCATATCTCTGGAGTATCCTACAAAACTCTGGGTGACGCTCCCATCGACTTTCTTGAAGCCTTGGCTAATGCTGGAGCAAAGGCGCAGGTGCCTTCCACGCTTAATCCGTCAAGCCTTGACTTTGACTACCTTGCCAAAAACTTTCCTAAAGAATACAGAACTCAGCAGTTGAGCATAACCAGTTTTTACGAGAAAATGGGTGTTAAACCAGTCTTTACGTGCACGCCTTACTACATAAGCAAGCCGCAACCAGACTCACATCTTGCGTGGGCTGAGTCTTCTGCGTCGGTGTACGCTAATTCAGTTTTAGAGTCTTGGACAAACAGGGAGGGCGGTCCAAGTGCGCTTGCAGCTGCGCTTATAGGAAAAACCCCCAACTACGGTGTTCATCAAGCTGAAAATCGTCAGGCAGATGTTCAGGTTAAGGTTGAGGATGAGCCTAGAAACCAGATGGAATTCGGAGCGTTAGGAATTCATGTTGGAAAACTGTTGAAAAATAAGATTCCTGTTTTTGAGGGACTGCCCAACTATACGGATGATTGTTTGAAACAGCTTGGCGCTGGGTTGGCTTCAAGCGGAATGTCAACTATGTTTCGTTACAAAGAACCTTATGCAGAGAGAAGGCTGGAGACTGTTTCCATCGAAAAAAATGAGATAGAGAACACTGTTGAAAGCTTGTCCACTAGGTGGGAAACGCCAGACTTAATTTTCATTGGATGCCCCCACTGCTCTTTGAATGAAGTTCGAAATGTTGCTCAAGCTCTAGAAGGAAAGAAGGTGAAGGAAGACACAAAACTCTGGGTGTGCACTTCGCGATATGTTAAGGGGAAAGCGGAAAAACACGTTAAAATTATTGAAAAGGCGGGAGGTCACGTTCTCTGTGACACTTGCGCCGTTGTTACGTGGATAAATAAGCTGGGAATAGACGCTGTGATGACTAACTCGGCGAAAACAGCGTATTATGCGCCTACTCTAAACAAAGTAAATGTACGTTTAGCTCCACTAAACCAGTGCGTTAACACGGCTGGTGGTTAAAGAAAAAAGGTGTAGAAGCTTAACGATAGCTTTTCTGGTCTCTGGCTCTCGCGCTTGGACCGCCAAACTTTTTCGGCTCTTTCCTGCGGGAGTCACCAGCAATCATGGTTCGGTCATACTCTGTTAAAACAGTTTTAACATGTCTGCTTTTCGTCCAGTTCATTAACGCCCTAGCTATGGAGGTACGCGCGGCTTCAGCTTGCCCCATGAAGCCCCCACCAGACACTTTAATGTCTATGTCGAGTTGTTTCCAAATCTTCTCGTCAAGCTGAAGTAAAGGCTCCATAACCTTCTTGCGAGCGATTTCCGGCTCTAAAATTTCAAGTGGAACCTTATTTATGCGGATTCTGCCTTGCCCCTCTCTGACAGTGGCTCGGGCAATAGCGGTTTTTCGTTTCCCACTTGTTAACAGGACTTTTGTTTTTGGCATTTTTATTCACCCACTGGGTTCCATCCGATTCTTTTAGCTAGCTCCTCTACTCTTATGTAGGGGCATCTTAGCTTTTTTGCGTTGGCGTCAGGTATTGTTTGCGTTTCCTTGTCTTTATATTTTTCAGGAACTCCGAGAAAAACTTGAAGTCTTTTGTACGCTTGTTTTCCTTTAGGTTTCTTCCAAGGAAGCATTCCGCGCACGGTTCGTCGAACAATTTGGTCGGGTCTTCTGCGGTGGAGGGGTCCTTTTCTTGGATGTCCAACTTCGAGGAAAGTTTTAGCTTCCTTAATGATGCTGAGTCTTTTGCCAGATATAGCTGCTTTTTCCGCGTTTACGATAACTATGGTTTCGCCTTGAAGTAGACGTTTAGCTATGACGCTGGCTGCTCTGCCTAAGATTAATTCTGTTGCATCGATTATCGCGGGTTCAGTGCTCATCGACTTCACCGTTGTTCTTGCGTTTCTCTTCACTACCTTCGGAATACATAAACATTTTCCTCTCTGCTTCAAAATTTTGCGATTTCTAAATATTAAAAAAATGCTCATATGAACATTAATAAGCATCTAACGGGTTGAAAAGACAAAAACAACACAGAACTCTTTGAGAAATGTGAGGAGATCATAATTGCCACGCAAAACTGTTTTGCTTGTGTGTTACGGAAACATCTGTAGAAGCCCTATGGCAGAAGGCTTTCTCAACAAAATGCTACTGGACAAAACCGATGAGGTAAAAGTCATTTCAGCTGGTCTAAACGCTTACGGAGGCTCGCCCACACGAGAGGCTATAGAAGTTATGAAGACAGAAGACATAGACATTTCAGGTTACAGGTCAAAACAACTAACCAAAGAACTGATTGAAACGTCGGATTTAATTTTAACCATGAAAAAAGAATACAAAGACTCGATTCTTTCGCGTTATCCAGAGTTTAAACATAAAGTTTTCACGTTAAAGGAGTTTGCGGGAGAAACAGAAGACTTGGACATCGCAGATCCATACAGTGAAGGCATGAAAGCCTACGAAGCATGCGCAAAAGAGATAAAACAAACCTTAACCAACGCCTTCGAAAAAATTGTTAATCAAAAAGAATGTGTACGGAAAAAGCTTTACTAGCCTAGGTCTTATCCTAACAACCGTTTAATAACTTTCATCCAACTATTTTCACGTTGGTGCCTTTCGAGTTTTTCTCCATCAAATCCGAAATAGAAAGGCATTTGCCCTTAGCCTTCAAAATTTTAGCCCGTGCCTGTTCAGAGAAAGCAAAAGCAGCCACATTAACCGGGTGACTAATCTTTCCAGCAGCCAAAACTTTGCCTGGAACCACTACAGTCTCACTTTTTTGCGTGCAACGGTTTAAGTGACCCACATTTACGGTTATGCGCCTCCGTCTTGAACTGGACAAACGCTCAGCCACATCACGCCATATCCCCACTTCATTTTCCCGAGACCCTTTCCTTAACGAGCGAATGAGACTGATTAGTTCTGGATTAGTTGCCCTAACCCGCTTCAACTATTTCACCTTTTTCAAGTTTTTAAGAAAAGACTCAAGCTTTTTGTCAAGAATGCTGAAAGCTTCGGTTACAAGCCGTTCAACCGGCAGAGCACCAGTGGACTCAATGTCAAAAATAAACGAGTTTTTGTCCCAAGTTAACTCGACAGCAGACGGATCTTTTAAGCAAGCATCCATACAATCCTCGCAAAGAGTACAATCAACCACGTTCCTGACTTCTATCTTATTTCCAACCTTCACAAAAACACTTTTGGGACAAACCTTCACACAATCCTCACACGCGTCACAACGCTTTCCATCTATCTTAATTTGCGGAAAAAACTTGTAAGCACACATAGAAACAGGCTGCCACTTCGCATGCACCTTTCCCTGCCCCAACCGAGCGTACGCTTCCAATTTTAATTTCTGATCCTGAGCTAACTTCACAATGGAAATCCTGTCGCTCACAGGCCTAATATCTGGATTTTCTGACACAAAGTCTCCAGAATACACGGTTCTTGTGCCATCCACAGCTTCAACATTAAATGTTAAAGCCACACGACAGAGATTGCATCCGAACTCGCTTTTGCACGGACATTCTTCAGGCAGGTTGTAAGAGTCCAAATCAGTTGTTAAGGGAATAAATCCAAGCCTATGAGCAAGAATCTCATCATTAAGCACTGAAGAGTTTTCAAGAATAACCACATCATCCACAGCCATAGATGGAATTTCCGTCAGTATAAGCCTGCGTAACGTGTTCATAAAGGAAACATCAACGCCTCGTATAATTAGGCGAATAGTGTTGTCAGTTTTATCAACAACTTCAACTTCTACCAGAATCAACCCCTCCCAGCAATAACCTGTAAACGTATATTAAACCCTACGGCCCCTACGCCCTCCTTTTCTTCTCGTCCCATCATGCGGAACAGGTGTAACCTCCTCAATATGACCAATGCGAAATCCAGCTCGAGCCAGTCCTCGTATGGCCGCCTGCGCTCCAGGACCCGGTGTCCGCGCATCTGATCCTCCGGGAGCTCGAACTTTTATGTGTATAGCGGTTATTCCCTTGTCTTTAGCTATGGTAGCGGCGTGAGCCGCTGCTCGCATAGCAGCGTGAGGCGATGATTCCAGCCGATCTGATTTTACAAACATGCCTCCGGAAGTTCTGGCGACGGTTTCAGCGCCAGTTACATCAGTAACATGTATGATGGTGTTGTTGTAGGAGCTGTATACGTGGACTACCGCCCATTTATCAAGTTTTTTGCTCATCAAGTTTTCTCCTTAACCACTTTTGCGGCTTTCACTTTTGCTTCAACCGCGCTGCTGAAAGATTCTCGTAAAGGATGACTGGAATTTGACAAGGGACTGGTTGGAGCGTAAGTTATTTTTGCTTCTTCATTTTCCTTAACCAAATAACTTGGAGAGGATACTCGTCTATTTCCGATGGCAATGTGGCCGTGTGTGATGAGTTGACGAGCTTGATACAGGGATGTGGCTAAGCCTTTTCGAAACACGAGTGTTTGAAGTCTGCGTTCAAGAACCGTTTCTAGAGTTAAATCTAAAACGTCGTTTAACGCCGCGGTTTTAGGAAGAATTCCGAGACGACTAAGCCTTCCGAGAAGCTGTTTCTCCAGTTTTCCTCTCCCCTCAGCAGATGTACTCAAAAGCGATCTAGCTATAGCTCGAAACCTTGAGACCATGGACTTGTGGCGCCACAGTTCTTTCTTGTTTCGTAACCCATACTGACCGAGCGTTTTAAGTTCTTCCTCTAAAATGTCGATCCGCCAAGGATTCCTTGCGGGTTCATATTTTTTCCGTTGTTTTTTTGGGTCACCCATCAGCGCATCCTCACTTGTTTTTTCTTCACACCCAGAGCTTTTGCTTTTCTTCCTGTTGATTTTGTTCGTTGCCCTCGCACTTTTAATCCGTGCGAGTGGCGGAAGCCTTTCCATGATTTTATTCTTTTCATTTGGTCTATGTCTGATTTGGTTTGAAGAGTTAGGTCAGCACCCACAAGGTGAGTGTCTTCTCCGGTTTCTCGGTCTTTAGTACGGTTAAGAAGCCAGACGGGTAAGCTGTATTTTGCTGGATTCTTTATCATGTCCTCGATCTTTTCAACATCAGCCTCTGGAAGTAAGCCTAAACGAATATTCGGGTCGATTCCGGCTTTTTGAACAATCGCGTCTGCCATTCTGTTTCCTATCCCTTTTATTCGGGATAGAGCGTAGCCTACTTTTTGGGTGCCATCTAGGTCGGTGTTGACGATTCGAGTGATGTGTCGGAATCCTTTGGACATGCTTAACCGTCCATGTGTTCTTTAAACTAACTACGGAAGTGACGTGTATTTTATTTAAACCTTGCTTTGTCACACAAGAAAAATGAAAGGAGAGAAGTGTCTTTTATGGAGTTAAAAGATTAGAAAGGCAATTGAGTAAAGGAGGGAGGCTTCTCTTATATGTTGACGAGTTTTCAAACACTCTCCTTAATCCTGAGGAACAAAGAAAATAGTGCACTTAAATTCTCATTAGGAAGGATGGGTCTTAGTGTGCATCCTAACTGAACAGATAAGCGCCTTTGTTATGGATGAAGGGAACTTTGCAACTGGTTTAGTTAACTTCGCGAAATTTTTAGCCCTTTCTCGCCCAGCCAAACCATGAAAGTCATTATTGGGCATCCAGCTTCAGCTTCTTCGCCACAATAGTTTTCGTCGTCAATTGTAGGGCAACTTGGGCAGTAGTCGTCTACGAGAGCGTCTAAATCTTCTACAATGGATGTTGAGAGTTTCATCTCTGCTTTCTCTTCCAATTCGATGGGTTCTCCTTTTTCCTCTCGTATCCACTGCTTGACTTCTTTAGTAGTTGGTCTTCCTCCCTTCTTCAGTTGCTTCTCAAGTTTTTCCACTACTGCTTTTCGAATATTCTCTGGTTCTTTACGTAATGGTCTTGTTGCAAACTCGCTTATATCCGATGTTCGTCGGTTTGGGAAATATTTGTCCATGAATTCCATGTGCTTTTCAATATAGTGGATGGTGTCGTAGTTTTTGCTGCAAAACTCGTTTAGCGCTTTTTTATCATCTGCCTCTAACAGGTCTCTCATTTTAACATAGAATTTTTCGCAACGGGTCATACAGGTTCACCAAATCAAATAGAAAATTAACTTAAAGGGCTTATTTTGTGTTATGAACCTTGAATAAGTATTGAAAATTAAGCTTCCAAAAAAATTCAATCACGTAGAAATTAAACCTCTATGAGAATCAATAATACTTTCGTAAAATGTGCACAACCGTGGTGCCGCGAGCGAATTTGAACTTACACTATGCTGGAGATGTTTCTCTGCAACTCCCCTATTTTTTCTGCTTTGCGTGCTCAATGAATAGTTTTATTCATATCTAAGAGCGTCTACGGGCTTAAGTCTTGAAGCTCGCCAAGCTGGGTAAAGCGAAAAGATTACGCTGACTATTATGCCAAAGGCGAAGGCGCCTAGGAACACTGTTGGAGTCAAAACAGGAGTTATCGTCATTCCACCTGCGGCTGCCGCTTGATTTCCTGCTTGCATGAAGCCTCCTCCACTGAAGATTCTTGCAACTATGTTTGCTAAAACCCAGCCTGAAGCTATTCCAATCACTGCACCCATCAAGCCAACTATCACTGCTTCGCTTAAGAAAATTAGGAGCACCGTTCGACCTTTCATGCCCAAAGCTTTCAGTATACCTATCTCTCTTGTACGCTCCATCAAGGAAACAATCATAATATTCATTATACCTATCCCCGCCACTAGAAGCGAGATGGCAGCAATTCCAGCTAAGAAAACTTCTACTGTGGAGAAAATATTTGAAACAATGTTAAGCACGGCTGTTGAAGACGTTACTGAAACTTGGTCGCTGAAAGCCTCTTTTATGGCTTCAGAAACACTCTCAATCGTTGCGTCATCATCATTTTCTAACTTCACAATTATCATATCACATTCATCGGTTCCAAAGAAACTCTGAGCTTGCGAAATTGGAATGTAAACATTAGAATCCGAAGGCCCGATGCCGAAGCCTCCAATTTCTTTGAGAACAGCCGCAACATTGCCAGTGTGAGTTTTATTTTTTGGTGGAAGCATGGTTGCGTTAGTCCAAATGACCTCGACGGTGTCATCTACTTTGCTGAAAATTGTCTCATTCTTCCAAGGGTCACTTACTCGTTTTCCAATTACAACCGTTTTGTTTTCTGGATTTAGGGGGATGTCTCCACTTTCAGCCACAAAAGTGTTGCTGTAAATGTCTGCATACTTGTAGAAATCCACACCTACTACGTTAACTATGAGCTCTCTTTCACCAGATTTAATATAGCATACCTTTTGAATTATCGCCATTGATATACTAACATGTTCTATTTCATCGATTGGCTGCGTGTCATTGACTAGCAAATTAAACCCAGAGTCAGCTGCCCCCATTGCGCCCCCGGCGCCTATGCCGAAGCCTCCTCCAGAAGAAACAATTAGCGTGTCAGTTGCAAATCCTGTTTGAAGTTGCTCAGTTATAGTACCTTGGAGGCCTTGGCTAATTGAAAGCAAAGCAACGATAGCTGCAATGCCGATAACTACGCCTAAAGTAGTTAAGCCTGAACGAAACTTCCGCAATTTTATAGCACTGAATGCATAGGAAAAAACATCACTTACTTTCATCTCAGTTCACCTGTTTCCTTAACTATCAAGCCGTCAAGCATTTGCACTGTTCTCTTGGCTTGTGATGCTAACTTCTGGTCATGAGTAATAATTATTATGGTTACACCTTTCTCTTCATTCAACCTCTTAACTAGCGCTATTATTTCGCTTGCAGTTTTGGAGTCTATGTTTCCGGTAGGCTCATCCATCAGAAGAAACTTCGGATTGTTTGCTAAGGCTCTGGCAATTGCTACACGTTGGCGCTCACCACCGCTGAGTTCAGCTGGTTTATGAGTCACTCTCTCCTTCAAGCCCACAGTTTCAAGAAGTTCTTCAGCGTGTTTTCTTCTTTCATTCTTGCCTAAGCCAGTTATAGCCATTGTTAATTCAACATTTCCTCTTGCATTTAAACGTGGAATGAGGTTGAAGAATTGGAACACAAACCCTATTTCTCGCCTTAAATCGGCAAGTCTATTGTCACTTAGTTGGGAAACGTCAACACCTTCTATGAAGACTTTTCCCTTTGTTGGTTTGTCTAATAGACCGATCATGTTTAAGAGCGTGGATTTGCCGCTTCCAGAAGGACCCAAGATTGCAAGGAAATCTCCCTTTTCAATTTTCAAATCTACTCCTCGCAGAGCTTCTACTGGGACTTTTCCAAGCAGGTAAGTCTTATGAAGGCTAGTTGTTTCAACAACAGGTGTCGACAAAATTTTCATCTCCTTTTGATTCTTTCAGTTATTTCCTCGATTTTTTCAGCGCCCTCGTTCAGAATTTTCGCTGCTTCTTTCACGGTTTGCTCTGACAGATTCTCCTCTAACGTCATCCGTAGATTAAAAAGTGCGGTAACAAATCGTTTGGCGGGCTCTCTAATTTCACGTAGTTTCTCGGAATTGATGCCAGCTAGGAATGGACTTATAAGCAAAGGCGCCAAGAACTCCAATTTTTTCCGAAGTCTTTTTCCGAATTTCACTTGTTCTTTAAAGAGTTTCTTTCCTTCCTCTGTAAGTGCATAGCGTTTTATTCCACTTTCCTCCTTAGGCAATTTTTTTGTGTAGCCTTTATCTTGGAGCCATGTTAGAAGTGGATAGATGGAGCCAGGACTTGGTTTCCATCGTCTATCAGTTTCGCTTTCAATTTCTTCCATTATTTCTGATCCGGACATAGGCTTTTCATTTAGGAGTTTGAGTACGTAAAACCTGAGTAAGCCTCTTGGAACGCCTGCTGTTCGTTTCATCAAACGTTCAAACGGATGTGGTGGATGCTCAAACATAATATCACTACCGATATCTACAGCGATATCGCATACGACATATAAACCTTGCGCATACGCAATCCATTTGCTCAAAAGGTCACAAGAATAATATCGATGGCACGAGAACAAGGAATTGAATTCACGCTACGCTGGAAATATTTCCCGCAAACTCCCTCTTTTTCTAATAGCTTCTAATTCTATCACACGTGTTATCAGTGAACCATCATTTTGTCTTCATGTTTTTTGAGATGCCGTGTAGCTTCAGAGACATCCATGAATAGGTTGCTGACGCGGTTTACATCTTTAATAGCAATATCTTTGCGTTTGGCACTTTTAGCGTTTTGAGCAGCTAAACTCAACAGTTGAACAGAATATCGCAGAGAAGTCTTAGCTCCAACTTCTGTGATTTTTTCTAACGCGTTTTCTTTAATGTTTATTTTCTCCTCTTTGGATCGTATTTTTAGGATTTCGCGAATGCTGTCAGCATCATAATCTTCAGTTCCAATAATTACTGAGCGGTCAACAAGGTCAAGAGGAAAGCCCATTGGACTTTTGACGTCAGTGCCTCGGATAGTAGTGACTCCTCGATTCGTGGCTAAAATGATGATGGGCACAAGCTCGCTTTCAATAGCTCTACCTAAAAAGCTGAAGGCTTCCAAATCTAGAAGATGCGAGTCATCAATGAATAAGACGCCCGGGTGGATGAAGCTTTTTTCTTCGTCCACCATTTTTTTAACTGCTTCATCTACGCCTGTGCGAATTTCAGTGTCTATTTCTTTGGTTTCTGCGCCTCCAAAAAACATGGACATGATTCCTCCTCCTAATCTTTGGCGGGCATTAATTTCATCCATATCTGTTAAGGTTAAAGTGTAAACGAACTCTTTTTCTTTAAGCACGTTTCCTTTTGGGCGAGGGATTTTTTTCCTGGTGTCGATGTCAAGTGTTTTTCCTTTAGTGCTTTCCATACTTATGCCAAGGTTAACTACTCTTCCAGTTTCAGCGTCGATTTGTATCATATATCCTTCTGATATGTTCTGCTGAATGATTTGTTGGGCTATGGTGGATCCTGCTTCGATGGTTTTCTCTTCATCCTGAGTTTTCAATGTGAGTCTAATGCTTTCAGGAACTTTTTGGTAAGGATTGTAAGGATGGGAAGCAGTTCTTATGTCCATGCTGGTAAGTTCTCCTTCGTAGACTTTGCGCATCTCATGAATCTCCACTCCAATGCATTTTCTTATAGCTTCTATGAGAACCTCTGTTTTCTTGCGTTCGCTACTGTATATTTCACTTCCACTCATCTGAATGAACGGTACATTTTCTCCTAGTTCTTTTGATATTGCCACAGCAATGGCTGTCTTCCCTGTTCCAGGGGGACCAGCAAGAATTACGGTTTTACCGCTTAACTTTCCTTCTTTTATCATCTGAACAACAAGACCTGCAGCTTCTCTAGCTCTTTTCTGCCCCACCATTCCATCCTTTATTCTAATCGCTTTCAAGTTTCCATCTAATCCTAAACCTTTAATGTGGGTGTGGGCACCAATTCTTTCAAATCTGGTTGTTGGACGTGTTGGTAATTCTTTAATAGACGCCATAAACATGCCACCTTTCTTAGAGCAGTAAAATCGCAAGTAAAAAGAAAAAACTAAAATATAAACTTCACTTTTCAACGTTTTTGCAGAAAGTCTTTCACTATGTTTAACATTGAAAAAACACCATGAATTCGGGGCTACGCTAAAATCTTCCCATTTTAGCCTTTATTTTAATTATAGCACGCAAGAATTTTCTTATGAATGTTGATCGGTGTAGCAACAAAGCATGTACAACATGTCAAGATAAACTCAAGAGTCGCTCTACTGTGCTCAAATTGTTTTTATTGCGTTTTCAAATATGTCTAAGCCTTTGTTAAGCAAGTTTTCGCTTATGTTTAGTGGTGGTAGAAATCTTATGACGTTCTTATAGGCTCCAGCACCTATTATTATGAGACCTTTTTTATGGCATTCTGCGAGAATTTGGTTTCTCTCTTTTTTAGCTGGTTCTTTGGTCTTTCTGTCTTTAACCAGTTCCACCGCAGTCATTAGACCAATGCCTCTTACGTCTCCGATTATCTCGTATTTCTTATACATCTCCTTAAGTCGGCTCATTAGAAGCTTTCCGAGCTTTTCAGTGTTTCCCAGTAGCTGTTGAACTAGTTCAACAGTCTTTAAGCCCGCAACACAACTTACCGGGTTTCCACCGAATGTTCCTCCAAGCCCTCCTAGGTGAACCGAGTCCATTACGTCTCTTCTGCCTATGGCCGCAGCTAGCGGAAGTCCTCCGCCAAGCGATTTAGCCAGTGGAATAATATCTGGAACCACGTTGTAATGTTCCACCGCAAACATTTTGCCAGTTCTGCCCATTCCGCTCTGAACCTCATCAGCTATGAGTAAGATGCCGTTTTCGTCGCAAATCTTTCTAAGACCTTGCAGGAACTCCTTCGGCGGCACTATGAAGCCCCCTTCACCTTGGATCGGCTCGATTATCATGGCTGCAACTTCGTCAGGTGACAGATGGATGTTTAAGGTGTCTCTTATGTACTCCACACATCTCATGTTGCATGCTGGGTATTCAAGTCCAAAAGAGCAACGGTAGCAGTAGGCGGATGGAGTTCTATGGATGGCTGGGTCTTGTGGTCCGAAACCATACTTGTATGGCTGTACGCTGCCAGTTAAGCTCATAGCAACCCTTGTTCTTCCGTGAAAAGCGTATTCAAAGGTTATTATAGTGGGTTTTCCAGTGTATCTCCTTGCGACTTTGACTGCGTTCTCAACGGCTTCAGCTCCGCTGTTAACGAGCACGGTCTTCTTTTCGAAGTTTCCAGGAGCTATTGTCGACAATTTTTCTGCTAACCTAACGTAAGGTTCGTAAGGGGTCACGTGAAAGCATAGGTGATGATACTTTTCCACCTGCTCCTTTATAGCTTTCATAACCTCAGGGTTTCTATGCCCCATGTTGAGACAGGCGATGCCCGTGGCAAAGTCTATGTATTCATTTTCATCAACATCCTTGACTATTGCTCCCTCGCTCTCAGCAACAAATATCGGCGTAACATTGTAAACTGCTTTGGGTACCCACTTTTCTGCCGATTTCATTAATTTTTCTGCTAATTTCATTAACTTTGCAGATTTAGGGCCAGGTGGCGTAACAACTATTTTTGGAACATCATTTTTTCCCAATATTCACACCGCAGTTTTTTTACAATTTTATAAGTTATAAGTTTGACGTACACAAAAAGAAGGTTTAAATATAGTAAGTGTAACACGTAGCAAAACATAGGGAAGTGGGTGTTTCCATGTCGTTTGTAAAGACGAAGAAGTTATTGTATAAGGAAAAACTAGCTTTTCTGAAGAGGACAACTAAATCCTTTGAGACGTTTAAGAAAGCGAGTAAGAGTGTTCCGATGGGAGTGAACAGCAACGTCAGGTATATATTGCCTTATCCATTTTACGTGGATAGAGCTCTTGGCACCCGGTTATGGGATGCCGATGGAAACGAGTATTTAGATTACCAGCTTGGGTTCGGCGTCTTGATGTCGGGACACAACCATCCGAAACTCGTCGAAGCAGTTAAGAAGAGGCTTGATAAGGGTGGAATAACCTACGGAGCAGAACCAATTGATTCTTACGAAGTTGCTGAGGAACTCGCAAAAAGGTTTAAGCTCGACATGGTTAGGTTCCAATGCTCAGGCACAGCAGCTACATTATGGGCTGTAAGAATCGCTAAGGCTTACACAGGTAAGGAAAAAATCATAAAGTTCGAGGGATGCTACCACGGAACTAGTGATTCACTGTTCGTTTCATACTATCCCCCTCTAGCACCTACAAAGCCCATGAGGATTCCCCACAGCCTCGGTATGCCCGAAGGCACTTGGAAGAAAACTCTCGTCGCAAGGTTCAACGACTTAAACTCTGTTGAGGAGGCCCTCCAAGAAGGTGAAGGTGATGTCGCGTGTATAATACTAGAGCCCGTCGCACTGAACATGGGAGTGATCCCGCCTGAGAAGGGATTCCTAGAGGGTCTTAGGAAGCTTGCAGACGAGTATGGAGCCCTCCTAATATTTGATGAGGTGAAGACTGGAGCCAAACTAGCCTATGGAGGGGCAACCGAGTACTTCAATGTCATGCCGGACATGGTGACCGTTGGTAAGGCCATTGGTGGTGGGTTCCCAATCTCAGCGGTCATAGGGAAAAGAGAAATAATGGAGTTCATTGGACCGGGCAAGGTCGTGCACGCTGGAACGTTTAATGCAAATCACATATGCATAACAGCGGCAAAGGTGGTTTTGAAAGAGATACTTACACCAGACGTTTATGAACCTGCTCGCTCTCTTTCGGAGAAGCTTGCTAAGGGCTACGAGCAGATTCTTGACGACTCTGGAATTGAGGCAAAGGTCATAAACGTAGGCGTCAACGGGCACATCTACCCTGGCGTATCCGAGGTTAAGAATTATAAGGATTATCTCAACCAGGACTCAGAGATGTGGTGGAGCTGGGCATACGCGATGATGAATAGGGGAATAATCTTTGAGGTTCTAACAGCAGATGATCAGTGGACCATGTCGATACAACACACAAAAGAGGATGTTGAAAGAACCCTAGAGACATTCAAGGAAGTAGTGAAGACAATAGCGTAGCACAGACATATTCCTCCTCTTTCCTTTAGTTTTAAAGCCTCACTGTTCCACATTAGAAACTGAGAGTGAATGAATATTTTCGATTCACTCAGGGGATACTGTTAAAAAATTTTTATGCCCGAAGAAACATGTGCATGCGTACTTATTTTGTTATAAGCCATGTCCCAACAATTATGAGAATTAGTGCCAATCCTTTTACGGCTACGACTTTTCTTCCTGTCTCTTCTTTCAATATTCTCGGCACAAACAAGCTAAGCACGAGTGTGATCGCGAAGACAAAGAATGGTTCTAATGATGCCGTTGCAGACACTAAAGACACGGGTCCACTGGAGATCGCAATGTAGTAGAGAACTGTCGCAGTGAGGCCTATTGAAGTGTTTATGATTCTCCATAATAGAACGGTTCTGTTCACTTTTTGAATGTCGTTTAGGAAATTGTGTCTTATCTTTGGAAGACAAAACAATGCAAGTCCCAATATTGCGGTTCCTACAAAATTCCAAGCGAAGTATGAGAAGTAGTCTAAAGCTCCGAGAACATATTTTGTTAAGACTTCGTATCCCGCAAATACAATGCCTGATGTCAAGATTAGTCCCAATGCAGGG
>JGI2173J19968_10000324_pt1 | contig 17266 bp, 19 predicted proteins | sample DeeMarSWOR136_30_FD_19968 | JGI IMG/M metagenome (IMG submission 19968) | reverse complement strand
AAGAAAAATGGAACCAAAAGTGTACAGCGTTCCGAAAGAAATCGACGAACTTGTGGCGAGTCTTAAATTGAAGGCAATGAAAGTGGAAATTGACGAGTTGACGAAAGAACAGAAAAAATATATTGCCTCATGGGAAGCAGGAACAGTTTAACTATTTCTTTCGGAATAGACAACAAACTTTATAATAGGGTTATTTAATAAACATGGCTACGTTGTAGTGGTGATGACATATGGTTAGTAAAGATCAAAGCATCGGCGGATTGATTTTCATAGTCTGTGTAGTTATTGCAATTGGATACATAGTTACATTGTTCGGCTACGATGCAATAGTTAAACCATTGCTTAACTTACCTGAAACGTGGTCTTATGGCGGCGTTCGATTTTGGCTGATCGCTATCCCAGTGCTGGTTGCATTCGTTGTCGTGTTGGCAATCGGAGCTTGGATCGGCTGGACAATGGCGACAACACCGCCTCCAAAACCAATTGAAGAATTTGAAACCGAAGAAAAGGAAGAGGCAGAAGAGAAAAAAGAGTGAAAGAAGAGAGAAAGCACGTTTCTCTTCTTTTTGTTTCACAGTCTGTGGGGCTTCTATGAGTAAAATCAAAGGGTTAATTCTCTGCGGAGGATCAGGTGTAAGACTCAGACCAATCACATACTATTTTCAGAAAACCATGCTACCCATAGGGGCAAAACAAAAGCCCCTTCTAGAATACGTCATTCGGCACCTCAAATTTCACGAAGTTGAAGACCTAGTTCTTATGGTCAACTACAAAGCAGAACAAATACAGAACTATTTTAATGACGGCTCTAGATTTAACGTGAAAATCTCATATGTACATGACGACCCGGAGCTGAAAGGAACAGCGGGTTCCGTGCTAAACGCCTACAAACATGGCGCAGTCAACGTAAAAGACACGTTGCTAGTGTATTATGGAGACATCCTCACAAACATGAATCTCAAAGATTTACTGCAGTATCACAGAGACCAGCGGTCTTCAGCAACCGTTGCTTTAGCCTCAGGCTTCACGGTTAGAGTAGGCTTAGCGGATATGGAAGAAAATGGGAAGATTAGAGGGTTCGTGGAAAAGCCAAAGTTAGAAAAACCAGTGAGCATAGGAATACTGGTTTTAAAGGGAGAAACCATTAACGACATGGACAGGTTGAAAAAGGAACGGCGTGGACTAGATTTGATGAGACACGTAATTCCGAACCTCGTAAAAATAGGCAAGCCAGTTTACGGTTATCTATCGGACGCATTTTGGTATGACGTAGGTAGCACCGAAGCATACGAGAAACTGAGCCCAAAACTCGTCGAAGAAACCTTTTCCTATCTATTCTAACAAACTTAACAGTCACGCTAGCAGATAAAAGTTGAATGTTTTCGTGCGGAAGGAATTATAAATCTAAAAGGACACCACTAAATACCAGAGACGCTTAAAAGAAAAATGTGTTTTGGAGAGTTGCTCCACACACTCCAATGGAAGATGACACAATGGCAAATTCACGTATAACATTGCCCTACATTGTTAAAGACGATGAAAGGAAAAAGCCTTTCACGCAAGACATGGAAACCGCTGCTATTCTCTGCTTAGCAGAGGCGAAAAGGAAAAAACCGCGCATCCTAGGGACTTCACAGGAAAAACTTTCGTTTATCTCCAAATTCTACTATCCCTTGTGGATAATTCCTTGGGACAACACCTCTATAATCGTTGATGGACTGGAGACATTTTCTCACACAATCACGTACATGAAACCTCCAGACGTTAAGCTCTTTGTTGAAGACCTCCAGATGAGCAAAACACTCCGCGAGCTTTTTCGAAGCAGTTTAAAGAAGCATACAAAAACTTTTGAAGATTTCATTGACACGACTCAAATTTCCATGGACACTATTGTGGCAGACAAGGAAACACTTACTATAATCTCACAGTACATCGCACAAGGACCCGCATCTAAGGAAAAGAAAACAGCACCTATTGCATTAATCCCGCCGAAACTCGATGAGAAGGTAGCACTGAAAATGGCTGAAAAACTATTTGACAATTGGAGATTGACTCAGTCAGAGATAAAGGGTTTACAGTATGCCATCAATGTTCTAAGCGAAGAAAGCGGGTTTCATGAGCAGAAAATTGCGAGTGAAGTTGAACAAATAATAGAAACGTTTGAAAAAAAGATTTCGTGCATCAAAATAGAGGTAGATAAAGAAATTGAAAAACTAACGATAGAGCGGAATGACAAAACTAAAAAAATATTTGAGGCTTCTGAGAAGGAGCTGAAAGGCGCGCTTAAAGAGAAGGAGAAGTATGAACAAAAACTGGAGAAGCTGGAAAGAGACAAACGTGTTTATCAGAAAAGAAAACAACTCCGCAAGCGTAAAGGCAATGAAGCAGGCGTAGTATATTGGGACCACAAGATAAAGGCGTGCAAAAACAAGATTTCCGAGACTAAAGGAAAATTCAAAGTTCTCTCACAATTTATCGAAAAAACCCGCAAACAAAGCGAACTCGGCATCAAAAAATTGAATGATAGTTATCAGGGGATGATTGATAAGGAAAGAAAGAAGGTTTCAGATGTAGAAAATTTGCGAGACTCTCAGATTAAGATGACACAGAAAGAAATTGAAGAGTTAACGTCAGAGACTTCGACGATAACAAATCTAATTGGGCAACTCATAGAACAGAAGAGACTGCACGCATCTCAGCTCAAAGAATTAACGATTCCATGGAGACCAGAGAAGATCACTTTAATTAACGTGCCGTTCTACGTGTTTCGATACGAAACCGAGACAAAATCTCGATATCATGTGCATCCGCCTGCAGTCGTCATGGGCTATGAAGGTATCATAAGGAAGATACAAAAGGTCATTTGGAGCTTCAGTCTTGAATCGCGAATCAAACTTCTCTTGCATCCCAGATCAAAAGCATTGGAGGAAATGTTTACTTCAAAGTTTGCCGAAAAGATTCGGGAGGATAAAGCTCTCGTAGAAGTTGTGTACAGAGTAGGCTCTCTTAACAATCTACTTAACACCCAAAATTTCGGAGAAGCATTGGCTAAGGGGATGAAAGAACTTAAAGTGGAAGGTTGGATCGACCAAGAAGAGAAAGATACAATATTAAAAGCCTATACTTAATCAAGCAAAAGCTTCCTTCGATAGTTATAAAAAACTGACTTGTTAATTTCCATTAAGGGGATGTGAATTGGCTTTCGATGATAAACGGCTGGAACGAAAACTCTTGCTGAAGAGAACCTTCCCACGAATAGAACTTTTTGAGATTGGAAAAAAATTTAACATCCCATATTTTGACCGCTTCGAGAGCGGGTGGGACATCAATGAAGACGACGCATCTCTTGAGATAGCATCAAAAATAAGTGATGTGCAACTCAAAAAGGTTTTTGATAAGCATTCGCCTCGCAAGTGGACGGTGTTTAGGGGTACACACTACACGTTCGAAAACGGAGAACTACACTTGAAAGGATCTAATAAAACGATTCAAGCCAATGTTTATCAAGCCAAGAAGAAGTATGGAAAAAACTGTGTCGCCATCTTGAAGACGTTAGTGGAGGCGGGTAGAGGCTGTAGCCTGAATGAGATCAAAAAAGGCTTGAAACAAGACATTGATCTGCTTTCCATACTAACGGAGCTCGAACAGCTAAAGCTCATCACTATATCCTATAAGGGCGGTCAGTATCAAGAGTGGAAGATACCGGAGGAGGTTTCTCCAATGGTTCAGATGGAATTGGGTATTGTTATGCCCGCTCTTCCAAAGATAAGTGCCGCTCCTACTGTTGGAATGGTGGAAGCAGATTATATGTTGGAGGAGCGCCAAAAAATCGGGAATATGGATAAGGAGCTTGAGCAATACTTAAACAACTTGTTAAAACATCGTTTACAGTCAACCATCAAGTTTGGAAAAACTTTCTCCGTAGCTTCTCTGGCAAACTATCTTCAAGATCTTTTTGGACCCATCCTATACTTCGACAGTTTACTCAGCATCATCCAACAGTACGGATTAGCTGACTCAAATATTACCCATGAACATGGAAAGACGGGCATGCGAACTGGTTGGAACCTCTCATTGTTTGGTGAACCTGGAACAGGGAAAAGTTTCTCTGTGAGGGACATGATTCTGGGTAAGCCAGATGCAAAAATCTTTCCACACGGGATTCCTGGGCGCAACCGTTATGCGGTTGGAATGACACCAGCTCGGTTCATCAGGATTGGGCAGGCCTATGTGAAACGAACCTTCAACTTCATCATTCCAGAGTTTAACGACTGGTTCAAATACAAAGGCATGGTGGAACCGCTGAAGCTGGCAATGGAGCGGGGAGAAATTAAATATGAAATGCACCGTGAGGTTATTGGACCGTACCGTTTCGGCTCATTCTTTAGTGTAAACTACAACGTGTCGACCTATGGTAGAGGATACGAAGTGACCGTTAAGGACCCGAATTTCAATGCCATTGAGGACAGAATGCTTTGTCGACTGCACAGATTGACAAAACAGCGTTTCGTGGAGCTTGCTCAAAGCCAGATGAGACTGGTCTTCGGCGAGATTGACATCAAAAAGGGCTCTCAACAAATTCGAGACCACTTAGCCCTTGTCTATGCTATAGAAAGGGGACATCCGTTAGTAAAAGGGCAGTTTCCATACAAGCCTGTGATGATTACTCCTCAAGCCTATGACTTAATGGAGAAAGCTAGAGAAGCCATTTTAGAGTTAATTCCTCACGAGTTTGTGAGGTTTTCAGCGCGCTTAGAGAATCGTGCCATTCGATTTGCAAGTGCCGCTTCTCTTCTCAACTACTTCCATTCTGATTTAGATTACGTACCCATGAGTGAAGACGCGCTAAGGTATGCGGTGCAACTATATGTTGAAGAGGCATCCGTGAGGTCTAGTGAAGAGTTTAAACCAAGAGAAGTTTTGGAGAAATTGGCTTGATTGGCAACTTCTAACATGGATTCGATGAGACTTCTGTACGCATCTGAGACGTCCATATTGTTTTCGTGTGCATGTGCCTTAACCTTCACGTGAACAGCCCTCTCAATCTTGGGTCTCACATAAAGCGAAATATCGGCGTGTTAAAAAATACAAGTCAGCAGATCAGTACAAGAAGGAACGGTTGAAAAATCGAAAACAACGCCTACTTAAACAATACAAGGAAGACCCACTGATGAGATTGTTGTGTGAAGAGGAAAAGGTAGGCAGTTGGATAGATGGAGAAATCGAAAGGTTGCAGGGTTTACTAAAAAGTGGACTAAACAGCCCAGTTTTAGGGGGCCCCGTCAACCTGGATGAAGGTTTACCAAAAATACAGCAAATGGTAGCATTTTGTGGGGTAGGGGGTAAACCATAAACCACGATTGTTCGTTATGCTAACATGCATGCAAGAGCCTAAACTATAATAACTTGGGTTTTTTATGTGTTTTTGGTTTCTTACGCGTGCGCTCTTTTACCCTCCATCGGGATAGCAAGACCACTCCCACGGTGGAGAATATCGCTGTTGATATTATGACGACAAGTGTTATGTTCAAGTACAAATCCGCGTAAGAGAGGCCATACTGCATTGGTATGGTTGCAAGAATCGCGGCGACTAATCCTCGTGTCAACATCACACTCATTATGGAACGTTCCTCACACAACGGATTGCGGATTGTTGCCAATCTCACAGTGCCGTATCGAAGAAATAAAAGCAAAAATGATAAAATTATTCCCCAAAACAATGAACTAACGTCAATTGCCACAGCAAGTAAGCCCAAATAGACAAAGAAGAACGATCGTATAAAGAACGCTATCTCCCCCTCAAATTGTCTCAATCCAGCATCGACAATGATGCTCCGTTCTGGTTTACGATTAAGAATTCGGGATATCTCTCCTTCATTGCCCAACACTATACCGAAAAGCAAAGATGACAAGGCCCCATTGCCACCAAGATACTCTGACACTGAATATGCAAAAAACACAGCTGCCAACGTGAGCATGTATGCATAGGGCACTTTCGCTACCTTTCGAAGAACCCTTAACCAAACCAGCCCAAAGGTCACCCCTATCACAATTCCGATGGAGAACTGACTCGCAATATCCCTAGCGATAATCGCAGAATCCACATAATCAGTCATGATTATTCCGATGATAACCAGAGAACCAACCGTACACAAAACATCATCGATTACAGACTCCAGACTCAGAACAGTTTCACATCTATCGCTCATACGCACTCTATTGACAAGGGACAAAACAGCTACGGAACTGCCTCCTCCCCCGTATATAGCCCCAAACAAAACTGCATACAACAACGGAAGACCCATCGCATAATGCATGAACAAAGTTACGGTAACGAGAGCAAACAAGAAACCTAACGTAGCGAGCAGTACAACTCTCGGACTCTCGGAAAAAACCTTGTGTATACTCATTCTCAGGCCTCCATCAAACAGAATGATGACCAATGATAGTGTTGCTATGTATGGAGCAAAACTCATGATCGATGTAGAGTCAAAAACGCCCAGTATAGACCCAAACATTATTCCTAAAGCTATCAAAAAAAGCATGTCAGGTATGCCTGTCCGTTTGAATAAGTAGTCACCAAGGAAACCCATTATGATTACGCTAGCTAGAATAAAAGCAAGCGCAACCCCTTCGATCAAAGGTATACCTCAGCCGTTACGATAATAAATACTACATTTAAAGAAGTTTGGGTTTGGAGTTAAATTTTAACCCCAAACCCAAACCAATTTTTGTGCATGCGCGCAGTTAAAAACTTACATTTTTGTCAAAAGTGTTTAAAAACAGTCGCGTGCACATCTGTTTTTTGCTTTGAATAGTGGAGATATCTCCAACTGTGCACCCCCTTTTTTTGCGTGCACCTCTTGCATACATGTGTCAACCTACCTATGTGTACCCAAAATCTTATTACTAAACAGAATGGGCATTTTGTTGGAGATATGCGTGCTTAAAGAATTGTTAAAAGGCATCGGGAAAATAGTTAAACTAGCAATATTGAAATCTATGGCATTTGTAATGGACTGTACCGATTTAGTTATTGAAAAACTAACGAAAGAAAAAGGTTAAAATTTAACCCAACCAACCAACCACCTTGAAAAAGCTGACGCTGTACTGAGAAAGTGAGAACCAGCGTCAGCGTAGGATGACTCGCTTGCGCTCGCAACTGAAAAGCCGAAGTCTGAGATGTGCATGCATGCAATCGCAAACCGATTTCATAAACGATCTAAGCGCGAGCTTAAGGATTATCTGCGTTCTTCAAGAAGAGCTGAGACGTCGCTTGCTGCAAGCACCAATAGCTCAAATAGCTTGTATGCTTCTATCATATTACTAGCAGTATACTCTACATGCAATCCATCGATTCTGGTTATCATGGGTGACAATTCCGCAACATCTGCAAAGTGGCTCGCCAAGAAAGCTATGCTTATTTTCACCGGTTTTTGCGTTGTTAGTGGCTCAACGTTATTCTGCTTAAAATTGGTTACTGCCCTCTTCACACACCGCTTTAGTTCTTTCTCAATTTTCGCCATACTGAAGCTCTTCGCGGAGACCCTGCTGAAAGAATGCTTCAAAGCTACAGTTTCGGCCCACGGTGCATGTTTTTTAACGTCATCCTTCAGAAGTTGAGCTTCACCAGCAACCAATATGATGGGCACATTCAACTCTCCAGCTGTGTAAGCATTTAAGAGAAATTCGCTTACCGCGACTCCATTTACTTTCAATTCATTAATGGTTCCGCTGCTGTAAGTGTGATCGAATGTGGATTTTGCGGTTCCAGATTTGGCATGGTATCCAAGAAATAGAGCGACATCGCAACCTTCGATTCCCGAAAGCATGCAAATTGGTCGTGGATAGCCTCTGACAATCTCTACATATTCAGGTAACTCGTCAACAAGAAGGTTAACCATAGGTCCGTGACTGTCGGCGATAATAACCTCATCGAAACCATTTTTGTTCAGTTCGTCTGCCACGGTGAGTGTGACTTTTGTAGAGGTTTTCCTTGCTTCATCATACAATACACCCTTCAGATTTAAGTGACCAGGAATCACAACGTATGGCATACCTTCCAAGTCAACCGAAATGAAGGCTTTCATAGAACTCACTCAATATAGGTCTATGGAAAACAATTAAAGGTTTTTCATGTATGCATGCGCGCTAGAGATCTAGATTTGCTGTCGGTAGAAACTCTGGGGGTTTGCGGGCTTTCGTTGCTTGCTCAAACGCATAGGCCAACTTCAAGAGCGTAGGCTCTTGCCATGCCTTGGACAAAAACGAAATGCCAACGGGTAAACCGAAGATATACCCTGAGGGCACGGTGATATGCGGATACCCAGCCACTGCAGCAGGCGATGTGCTTGTCATATCCCAGTTGTTGGCATCGCCGTCGACCAAGTCAATTAACCACGCTGGACCGCCTGACGGCACGACGATTGCGTCCAGTCTGTATTCCCGCAAGGTCACGTCAATACCTTCTTTACGAGCCAGATAGTGATTCTTTCTAAGCGCGTCGCGATACTTCTTGTCGCATAGTGAACCTTTCTTCTGCGCGATTTCCATATGCTCCTGTCCGAAATATGGCATCACACGGTCTTTGTTTTCTTCATTGAACTTGATTACTTGGGCCATTGTTTTCACGCGTGCCTTCGTAGCCCTGAGGTACTTGTTCAAATCAGCCTTGAACTCGTAGTATAGGACTTCTATTTCTGTTTCTTCGAATTTGTTGAAGTTCGGCACATCAGCTGGGTCAACGATTACCGCTCCTTTCTGCTTCATTACCTCAAGACATGAATCAAAAATCTCGATGACGCGCTTGTCGGTTCCCACCATTTTTCTGGCAACTCCAATCCTTGCACCTTCGAGGCCATCTTCATCAAGGAAATGCGTGTAGTCTCTGAATACTTGCTTCTCACCAGTTCTTGTAACCGGATCTTGATCATCGACTCCTGTCAGCGCCCCGAGCAGAATCACTGCGTCCGCAACTGTGCGCGCTATGGGTCCAGCTGTGTCTTGGCTGTGGGCGATGGGAACGATCCCGCTTCGACTCCATAATCCAAGCGTAGGTTTGATACCGATAATGCCAGTAGTCTGACTGGGACAGATAATTGAGCCATCCGTCTCTGTGCCGATTGCTACAGAGCACAGATTAGCTGCCACCGCAACGCATGAACCTGTTGACGACCCACATGCAGAACGGTCCAGCGCGTAGGGATTGCGCGTGAGTCCGCCTCGAGACGACCAGCCGCTGACAGAACGTTTGCCGCGCATATTTGCCCATTCACTTAGATTTGTCTTGCCCAGAATAACTGCTCCTGCTGCCCGCAATTTCTTGACGATGAACGCGTCACGTGGTGCAATATGACCTTCGAGCGCGAGTGAACCAGCTGTGGTCTGCATTCGGTCATGGGTGTCAATGTTGTCTTTTATGAGGACAGGGACACCATGAAGTGGCCCACGTGTTTTGCCGCGGCATCGCTCATCGTCTAGGGATGACGCGATAGTACGAGCGTCGGGATTTATCTCAATTACTGAGTTGAGTTTCGGGCCGTTTCTGTCTATGGTGTCAATCCGCTCCAAATACAACTCGGTGAGATGACGCGCTGTTAACTCGCCTGTCGCCATCATAGACTGCAGTTCAGAAATCGTCCATTCTTGAAGCGTCATGGTCTTCTACCCGTGATGTCGTATAGCAAATGAGAATTTAAAAGCCTTAATGCTGGTCAAAAATTCGCGCGCGGACAAACGATTTCCATCCCCAACTTCGGAAAGACAAAGATTTTGGGTTTGGGATTAAATTTTAACCCCTAAAATTATTAAAATATGTTGAAATAACATAGAAGATCAAAGGAAGTTGAGAAAATGGTCGTCTACTTAGTAAACACATGGGTCGTCAATTCAGAAAAACAAGAGGAGTTCATGCCAATATGGCGGAAATTCCTTAGATACATAAAAGAGAATCCAGATAAAACTAGAGAATTGAAATCAACGAAACTCTTCACACAAACTTACGGTGGTACGGCTGGTGCATATGTAGAACTGGCAGAGTTTGATAGTCTAGCAGAGTGTGAGAAGTTTTGCGCGAGACTATCAAAAGACGAAGAGTGGGCAAAAATCGATCAAGAATTTATGCTTCTGATAGATCCTGCTACGCTTTCCACAAATGTATGGACTCTTATAGCCTGAGTTATGCGCGGGCAACCGAACCACCCATGTGCAGAAATAGGGCTAGGCTATGTACCTTTCCACTTTCTCATATGCATGCAACGCACGTGCATTCTTTCTGAGAGTCTTCAAAAGAACCACCTCGATATTGTACGTGCGGAGGGTTTAGAAAAAAGGGGGAGTTTGCGGGGGAATATCTCCAGCATCGTGGACTAACCAATTTTATGTGGCCGGTTGATTCATCCTCTTTTTTGTTTAGTAAAAAAAGTTATACGTCAACGTTTGCTAGGACTCTTATGGGATGGTCGTAGTATGTACTCCGCAAAAGTTTCTTATAGTCTAGACAAACATAAACTGTAATTCTTCAGATATTATACGTTCTAAATTTTGCTTGACCGCTTCTCAATAATTTGTTTTATTTTCTTCACCAAACGTACACTCACAGCAATTACGTCATCACGATATTCCCTGACAGCTGTTCCTATTAATGATACGGCAACGCCGAGCACAACATGAAGCGTATAATAAGAGGCAAGAAGCTGTATAGACAATAAAGCGTCATAACCTGTAGAGACACACAGTCATCCAAGGACTATGCCAGTGTTGAGACTTAAGCATGTAATGATTATCTTGATTGCCGTATCCACTTCTTTTACTAAGTACCCTAAAAAAAAGTTGGCTACTACAGGTATAAGCAACCAACCATAAGGAGTAAAAAACGGGTATAAGAAACCCAGCAAATAAGAAACGAGCAAAACAAAAAAGTAGAAACTTCCAAGAACAACAAACCCAAGCCTTGGATTCATGTGTGCGCGCCTCTCAGCGTCGTGTTAGGTATGATCTTCTTTGCGGTGGTGAGAAATGTNTTCATTTTCTCTTCAGAAAAAGGCTTCAACCCATTAAATTTTGGATTAACCGTTTCCACATCGCCTTTATAGTTTTGTATGACATATTTTCTGCATCCTTTTATTCGCTGGCATATCTCCTCAATGTCCCGTTCCTCATGAAGACCAGGAACCACGGTGGTTCTAAACTCACATTCAACCCCATCCATTAACAGAAGGTCTATGGTTTCTTCAATTTTGACAAACAGGTTTTCCACGTTAACGCCGCACACTTTAGAGTATTTTTCCCCAGTTAAAGGCGCTTTGATGTCAATGGCTATGTAGTCCACAAGCCTCTTATCAATAAGTTCTCTTACCATCACAGGGTTCGTTCCGTTAGTGTCCAGTTTCACCAAGAAGTCGGTCTCCTTTATTTTCTCACAAAGCTCCGGCAGATCACTGTGGATTGTTGGTTCTCCACCCGTAATAACAACGCCGTCAACCCATCCTCTACTCTTCTTTAAGCAATCTTCCATATGTTCAAACGGGATGGTTGGCAACTTTTCCGGATGCAGAACTAATTTGATGTTGTAACAGAACGGACAGCGCAGATTACAGCCTGCTAGAAAGACGACTGAAGATATCTTTCCATCCCAATCAACTAGGCTGATATTGATGAAACCTTTGATTTCCATAGGTTGGCGCCATGTGAAGTTTAATAGAACCCTTATTTGTTGTTTGTGCCGCAGGTATGCAATACATGAGTTAGGAGAAAATGGACTGCCAAAAAATAAGCTCCTTTTTTTGCTTAAATGCGTCAAATTCAGCGACATGATAAAACTTTTATATGGAACATGCGGTTTGAATAAATCATTGTTGGTAACTGCGGATGTTGGAACCTAGCAAGAAGCCTTTGAATGTACTGACAAAACAATTGAACAACCAGCTTTCGGTAACGTTGAAGAATGGAGTGGAATATAGAGGCAGAATGATTCGTTGTGATGGCTACATGAATATTCTTTTAGAAGGCGCCTCTGAACACGTGCAAGACCAACTGACCGCAAACTACGGAAGCATCCTAGTTCGCGGAAACAACATCCTATACATTACAATTAAGGGTTCCTACTGAGAAGCTGAAGGTACCCCTTTTACATACGTTAGGGCTTCTTTGAGTCTTGTTTTTGTGTCAAATTTTCTTCGAAAAAAGTGCACTACGTTTCTTACATCCCGCTTAAGAAGTTGATCAGCGTTTGCATGATCTTTCTTCACGTATTGGGGCCAATCGATGATGAAAATGTGCTCGTCTGGTTTGACAATAATGTTGAATTCGCTGAGGTCAGCATGGATAACTCCGACTTCCAGATATGCTTTTCGTATATTGAACAAAATTTCGTTAAGCAGTTTTTGAGGCTCAGATATTTGGATGTAGTTAGTTAGTTCAGCGCCTTCAATCATACCCATTACAATGACGTGTCGGTTTTGTTGAATTGGTTTTGGCACGGCTACTCCACGGGGGTGGACAAGGTTGAGCGCCTCGAATTCTTTTTGAGCGGCAAGTCGGGACTGGTATAGCCAGCTTATGTGTTGGCGTTCTGCTATGTAGGTTCGTTTGCGTCTGGTTTGGCGGAAACTGGTTCTGCCTAGTCGGTGGAATTTAACGGCGACTTGTTGGTTGCCTGGTGTTAGTGCATCGTATACGTCGGCTTCTTTTCCTACTCCTAATGGTTTGCCGAAGGCTTCTAGTGCGTTGTTTTTTACGAGAGCATTAATTGCTAGGCAGTCGTAGCCTGCTTGGTTGAGTTGGTAGCCTGTGTATTGTCCTTTCCAGATTCTGATTAAGCGTGGTTTGCGGAGGCGGGGGAGGCGGTATGTTACTTCTTGTTGGGTGAGGTTTGCGAGTTTGGGAATTGTGTCTTCAGGGACGTGTTGGTAGCGGCTCATGCCTAGTTCGATGGCTAATAGTACACGGAAGTCTTCGGGTTGAAGTTTGCGGAAGGTTTTGACCGCTGTTTCGGCGGTTGACATGGTTAAGAAAAAGAAACGTGAGAGGAGTCATTTAAGGACTTGCTCTAGTTTGCGCGCCCACGGAGATCACTCTGGTCGTTGCAATTCTCTACATGACGGTTTAATGAACTACCATAGAGCTTTTAATTCACATTGCGAAGGTGTTTACACGTTATATCTTCAACCAGACTCAGATACTACAGAAGATTCGCTTAAAAGCTATTCTTGTTGGTATGGCGGATGATTCATATGTATGAACCTCTGCAAGTTTCTGAATGAGTAATGTGGAAAACTTTTAGCAGAACCAAAAAGAACCAATAGATTTCTGGAAGGCACAGAAGATATACGATGACTAACCTATATGAATAAGGGTTACAGAATTGCACTTTAGAACAGTTGCAGCTATTCTGGCGTGGTTCGTAGTAGCATTGCTTATTCTAAACAAATTCTTAAGGTCAGAATGGATATGGTTGATATCAATTGCTATGGCTATATTGGCAGTTCTAGTTTATTTCATTCCTCGACTGAGGAAATAATCTTAAAACATTTCTTCTCAAATTATTAACGCAACTTGAAATGAAATACTTTGTAGGAAAGGAGATTGAATTATGAAAGAATGTCAACGAAGATGAATGTAGAGTTCGAGTGCACTTCGTTGTAGATGGAACCTACTTGTTGCTCATCCTGCGATTAGCCATGCTCCGAGAATTATGAGAACGAACGCTGACATTTTTAGAGTTATTGCTTGTTTATCCACTTCTTCTTTCAGTGTCCCATGTGCAAGAGAGCTGAGTGAAACCGTAAGCAGCAATACAAAGAAAGGTTCGATTGAAGGAACAGCAGCTACTAATGAGATGGACTCAAGCGACACTGCAACATAGTAAGAAATCAAACCGATATAACCCAAGAAAGTGGAAATACCTACCCAGAAGAAAACGCCTTTACTGATTATACGAAAATTGCCTAAGAAATTCTGTCTCACCTTTGGAAAACAAAAAATCAGAAATCCTCCAAGCAAACCACCAATTAGCGACCAGAACAGAAACTGCCAATAATCGAAGGAATCAAGGATGTGCTTTGCTAGAACATCACCCCCGGCTCCTATTAGAGCAAGCGTCACCATGAATCCTAAGGCTGGAGAGATCAGTGAAGATGTTTTTCTCTTGGTCCTTCGATAAGAGACTAGCACTGCACTCAAAACAAGTAACCCAGCTCCTAAATATTTGGGTAGACTCAGGGTTTCTCCGAGAAATATGAAAGCTAATGGTAGAACAAAAATTGGACTCACGAAAAAGAGAGCAATAACTCTTGAGGCTTCTTCTACCCCCATAGCTTTGAGATAAAGGATAGAAGACAGGGAGAAAATAAAACCAGTAAGCATGCTTAATACTGACCAAGGAAAGCTAAAGGAAATAGGCGTCAGTGCTAACAGTAAGAACGGAATTGGAATGTCCATTAACACAGAAAGAAGCTTGTATGAAAAAGGATTCGTAACATGGTTAGTTAAGATGTATTTGTCTATCACATCAACTCCAGCAAACACAACTGGGGCAATCAAAGCAAACATAAACCATTCCATGATTCTATTCCTCGATAGATTAGCGTAGTCTAAGAGTCGTAGTTATTATTCATTTTGGAATACAAAATCAAGGCTTATGTTCCCGTGGATAAACCATTACTAGTATCTAAATGTGAGAAATACGGAAAGGCTATAATTAAACCGAAAGTACTAATTAGAATTGTGAAGAAAAAATATCTAGGAGTAGAGACCCACCAGAAAACAAAAACTATTCATTTTTACCAAAAAAGTCTTCAAGCTTCCTCGTCTCTGACCTACTCAAAATCTCAGCACATTTTCTAGGGTCAAGAACTTTAAAGTCTAGCCCAAGCGTCACCAAAACCCTCTGAACCCCCTTCGCCAACCGAGGAGCCACCAACAACCCACGAACTTCACGACCCACCGTTAAACGAACAGAATCCACATACCTCGCCAACTGAAGAACTGCATCACGTCCAGCAGTTTTCCGCTTAATCTCAACCACCACAAGTTTTCCATCCCTATCAATCCCATAAACATCTACAAACCCAGGTTCAACCTTTTTCTCGTAGGTGATAGGTTTAAAACCCGACTCTACAATCTCCGGCTCAACCAAAATCGCCCGTTGCATATCCTCCTCACTTGCATAAAGCGAAAACTGCCCATTGTCAACTAAACTAAACGCAGAAAGCAAGTAAACACGATCAAAAAACACCCTAACAGACTCGGAAGGCTTCCTTCGAACAGCCCGAACCTCCAAAACACCATCAGTTATGCGAGTTTGAAACAAGCAACCCGGCGGCTGCCAATTCACCGGCTCATACCCAGTAGGACGATGAACCAAAACAGAACCATCCTCCTTTATCATAACAATCCGTTCACCCGACTTCAACTTCGAACTCGCCCTGCCCCTATACTCCACCCAACAATTCCCAACTATGACAAGAGCCTTACGCTCTGAAAGCGCTTTTCTAACAAACTCCGCCGCCTCTTCAACAGTCGGATTTTCCACAGCCCCAAGAAGCTTTCTGCTCGCCACTTCAATTCGCCAACAACCTTTAGAAGTTGAAAAACACAGATAAAACTTCTGAAGAGCCATGACAGAATGGACTAAAAAACGCGAGGTTATGCGTCACTATGACTTCTCAGCTTCTATCTACGATACTCAATACGCTGAAGAACAAAACGCAAAGATGGAGGCAGCGTTAAACAGCATAAGCCTTAACAAAGACAGTTTTGTACTGGACGCAGGCTGCGGAACCGGACTGCTCTTCAAACATATCGAGAAGGCGGCGAAACTCATCGTGGATTTAGACGTTTCGTTAAAAATCTTAAAGAAGGCGAAAAAACGCGTAAGACAACTCTCCAAAGTTGCGGTCTTACGTGCCGACGCTGACTTTCTACCCTTCCAAAACAATGTTTTTGATGCAACTTTCGCGATAACCTTGTTGCAGAACATGCCAGATCCTCTAGTAACGCTTGATGAAATGAAAAGGGTGAGCAAAGACCATGCAATCATTGTTGTCACCGGATTAAAAAAGAAGTTTTCTCAAGAAGTTTTTGTGAAACTTCTCCATAAGGCGGGATTACATGTTTCAATTATGAAAACGAACAGTCAAATAAATGAAACTGTCGCCACATGCAGGAGGATTGGAGAAGAGAACATTTAAAAGATGCTTTTGGATGGTATAAAGCGTGATGGGTTAAAATGCCAACACACGGATCATTGTCAAAGGCTGGAAAGGTTCGTTCCCAAACTCCGAAGTTTGAGCGGACGCTTAAGAAAAGCCATATCCCTAGATTGCGATGTCGACGCAACTACGAGAAACGAGTGATTCTTCAGCGGGAGTCCGGACAGAACTTGGGCGGCTCACGACGACGACGACGGCGACGACGATAAAAAAAGGTTTCTGAAAACATAGCGTTTCTTTCAGGTTTAAAGTTTGAAAGATGAAGTTAGCATGCGCATTTCATTTTTTAGAAGGGTTTCTCCCTCCACAGTCTAACAGTTTCAAACCATAAAATGAAACAAGCTATGACACCGAAAATAATAGCGACTACGTTGTGGATACTTCCATTTATCCCATAGAAGACTAGGTAAACAATCAACATGGTGGAGAGCCATACAGAATAAAACAGGTAGCGGGGAACAAGAAAACGCCCCAGCCTAGTGAAAAATTTTAGCAGACCAACCTTCACTTCCTGCGTTAAGAAATACTCGCCTGTTCCCTTTTTATCAACCAACCCAAGCGAAAGAAGCTTATCCAGATGATGGGCAGCAACGCTTGGACTTGAAAAGCCTAACGCTCGCTGAACCTCACGAACACCAACAGAGGAACTGGAAGATCTTAGCAGATACCAATATACGAGGAGAGTTTTCCCCTTCAACTGAGATTCAATCACCGCCAAATCAGAAGAGGAAACATCAGACACTAGACTCGCCCAAAAAATATATAGATTGGCTGTTCAATTATAACGTTTTTTAAACGATTAACACCTGAGTTTCACTTGCATTTTCCGAAGAATCCCTTTTATCCAAGTCGACGCTATTCAACGCAGAAAAGCTTAAACATGGACACGTTCTCTAACTAGAAAAATCAGACAACGCATCAAATTGTTTGGACTTGAGGATTTGTCATGGGAAAGCTTGAAGACCTAGTTGTTTCAACGTTAGAAAGTTCTAAGGAAGAATTAACGCTTGCTGAAATTGCTGAAAGAGTTGGAGAAACTGAAAAGAAAGTTTCAA
>JGI2173J19968_10000322_pt1 | contig 17316 bp, 10 predicted proteins | sample DeeMarSWOR136_30_FD_19968 | JGI IMG/M metagenome (IMG submission 19968) | reverse complement strand
TGACCACGATATCCGTGTTTCTCCCTGTTATCTATGTGCATGGAGTGGCCGGGCAGTTGTTCAGAGACCAGGCGTTAACTGTGACCTTTGCGCTTCTTTCCTCTCTTGTTGTTTCTCTGACTCTGCTGCCCATGCTGGCCTCAAGGAAATTCGAGTTTGAAAAAAAGTCTGAGCGAATAGATGTTAAGGATACAGAAGAAGAGAAGAAAGCTGTCGGGAAGAAATCTAAATTAAGGTTTCTTTTCTACCCGTTCGTTTGGGCTTATAAAGGATTGAAATGGCTGCTGAAGTATGCGTTTAAAGGCCTTTATCTGGCCCTTAACTTCATATTCAGTTTTTTCCTTCAGCTCTTCCTTTTGATTTTCCATTACCTGGGCTTACCTTTACGCTTTATTTTCAAGCGTGTCTTTAAAGGATTTAATTTCATCTATCAAAAATTCGCCACTCGATACCATCAATTTCTCGTCTGGAGTCTGGATAATAAAGGAAAAGTACTGGCCGTGTCATTCGCCTTTTTAATCCTGACAGGGCTCCTGGCGACTCAAATCCCCAGGGAACTCATGCCTAAACCTCAGGCATCTTCGTTTGAGTTGAACTTGAGGACTTCCGTGGATTACTCACTCGAGCAGACTGTGGGAGTTGTCTCCGTTATCGAAAATTGGCTGGGAAACCAGGATTCTGTCGATAAGCATTTTTCACAAATTGGTGTCGTGAGTGGGATGGAGAGTCTTAATCCTGACGTCTCCCAGAATTCGGCACAGATTTATGTGGAGCTTCATCAGGTCTCTCAAGTGGATAGTACGATCGAGGCCCTCAGAGCAAGACTGGAAGAATATCCTGATCTCAGTTTCTCCATCGTCAAAGAACAATCCACACTGGCTCAGTTCCTCGCTTTTTCAACGGCAGAGATTGGATTAAAAGTCAAAGGAGATGACCTCAACCGCTTGACAACAATAGCCGAGGAGCTTGTCACAAAATTGAAGAATATCAGAGGGATTGCAGATATAAACACAAATGTCGAAGAAGGAAAACCTGAGTTTTTAATCCAGATAAAGAAGGATGCAGTCGAGAGATACCGCATTCCTCCGATGACTATAAGTCGGTACCTCGTGAATGCAGTCAGAGGTAGTCTCGCTTCTCAATTTAAACAATTAGAGAAAAAATTTGATATCCTGGTTCGGATGGATGAAAAGACAAGAGGAAACATAGAGACGCTGTTGGATGAGCAGATTTTCTTTCAAGGAACGGCTATCCCTTTAAGGGAGCTGGTTTCCTATGATATGGTTAGAGGACCGAAGGAGATTCGGAGAGAAAATCAGCAGAGGGAAGTCGTCGTGACGGCCAACCTTCGCGGGACAAAAATAAGCCAGGTGGTGCCGGAGATTCAGGAGAAGATCGACGAGCTTTCCCTGCCTTTCGGTTACAGGATTGTCTTCAGTGGAGAACAGGAAGAGATGAGCCGTTCTTTCAGGAGTCTGATTTTTGCTTTTTGCCTGGCTGTCCTCCTTGTGTACATGATCATGGCAGCTCAGTTCGAATCTCTGGTCCATCCCTTATTGATTCTGTTCACTCTTCCTATGGGACTCATAGGCGCAGTCTGGGCTCTGTTTTTGACCGGCCAGACACTCAGCGTGATTTCTGTGATCGGGATGGTGGTTTTAGCGGGAATTGTGGTCAACGACGCTATCGTGAAAATAGACTACACCAACCAGCTCAGAAAAAAAGGAATGGACAGAAGGGAAGCCATCCTGGAAGCGAGCCGGGTGAGGCTCAGGCCGATATTGATGACCACGGTCACGACCGCTTTTGGCCTTTTTCCCATGTCTCTGGGAATAGGAAGGGGGGCTGAGCTCCAGCAGCCTATGGCCATTTCCGTCATAGGAGGCCTCATGCTAGCGACGTTCCTGACGTTGATCTTGATTCCTGTGGCCTACGAGCTTGCGGAGAAAAGAAAATCTCGGGTTAAAGCATGAAAATATTTATTGAACGACCGATTGCCACAGCTACCTTTTTTATCGCCATCCTCCTTCTGGGAATCTACTCGTTTCTTAACCTTCCCTTTGAGTTCATGCCCAAGGAGGATTATCCGCGTGTGAGTATCTCTACGCGCTGGAATGGCGTGCCCCCGGAAATCATACAGGCTCAAGTCACTGCCCCTCTGGAAGAAGTAGCTTCCAGAGTCAAAGGAGTGACAAAGATCACTTCTTCCTCTCGAATTAGCATCTCAACGATTAATTTGGATTTTGACCCCAAAACCAACATGGAGTTTGCCACACTGGCTCTTCGAGAAGAAATATCCAGGATAAAGGATGACCTTCCGTATGGAGTTAATCCCCCTCTCGTCCAACCATATGTCCCTGAAGAATTCAGAGAAGATCCTTTCCTCAACTATTCCATTTCCGGGGATTACACTCTTCACAAACTGAGAGAGCTGGTCAAGGATAGGATTGAATTTGGTGTTGGCTCTGTAAAGGGAGTGTCTGATGTTATGGTCACAGGGGGCTCTGACCCTGTGATTAAAATCGCTCTGGATAAGGATAAGCTCAAAGCTTTGAATATCCATCCTCAACTGATTTTTCTGGCTGTGAGTAACAGGAATCTGACATTTCCTGTCGGAAAGATACAAAAAGGAAGCCAGGAGTACATATTCAAGATTTCCACTTCGATCAATAGCATAAGGGAGTTAGGCGAAACAGTCGTCATGTACTCCGGCGGGAATCCGGTCAAATTGAAGGATGTGGCTCATGCGTACCCTTCGTATGATGAGGTAGACCGGATCAACAGAATAAACGGACAGCCCACGATCTCATTGACCGTATGGAAAGAAGCAGGAACGAGTACCTTGAAAATAGCGAAGGCGGTCAAGACGAAGCTGGAAGAGATCAAAAGCGGGCTGCCTCAAGACTTGGTCTTCAGGACGGTGGCTGACCAGAGTGAGGATATCAAGAAAAACCTGAGACATCTTTATCTCATAGTGGGAATCGTCCTTTTTGTCATTTTTATCCTTGTCTTTTTAATCTTGAGAAGTTTTAAGCCTTCCATCCTTGTCCTTTCCTCTATCGCTTTTTCCGTCTTGATCACTTTTAACCTAGTTTATTTCCTGAAGATTTCAATAAACATCCTGACTCTGGGAGGTTTGGCATTAGGCTTTGGCCTTTTTGTGGACAACTCCATCGTCGTGTTCGAGAATGTTCTGCGATACAGAGAAAAAGGAGCTTCCCCTGTTGAGTCAGCCATCAAGGGGTCTAAAGAGGTCTTCCTCCCAGTTCTGGCTGCGACTTTGACCACGATGAGCGTTTTCTTTTCTTTCGCCTATTTCACTGGCCGTCTTCAGCTTTTTTATCTGCCCCTGGCTATCGTTATCGCCTCTGCTCTTGCCGCTTCTATGCTGGTATCATTTTCACTGATTCCGGCATTGAGTCCCAGGTTGCTGAAGAAGGGCAAGAAGGAAAGAAAGGAAAAGTTTCGGGATACCTACGAGAAGGGCTTGAGGGTTCTCCTCCGCCATCCCGTTATTGTACTTCTTATTATCGTTTTGGCGTTTTACGGAAGCTACAAGTGGTTCAAGGATGAAGTCTCTGTAGGAGACTGGTGGGGAGGATGGACAGAACAGAGGCTTCGTGTCTATATCACAATGCCTCCTGGAACGCCCATTGAGAGAACAGATGAGGTCATTAAAAAATTTGAAGAAAAGGTCTTAGATAAGGAATACGAGAAAAAAATGGAGACTCAGGTTTTTCCCGAAAGAGCATACATTAGTATCACTTTCCCCCCCGAAATAGAATTCTCATATCGGCCTTATGCTCTTAAGGAAGAGTTGATCCAGATAGCCACGAATTTTGCTGGAATAAGCGTGGGAGTGTACGGATTTGACCCGCAGAGTTACTCGACATCTATGGGTTCGGGTCCCATGTGGGACTCGCGCATTGCATTTTTTGGCTACAATTTGAAAAAATTAGGCGAGATTACATCCGCTCTTGATCGAACACTGAAAAGGAATCCCCGGATCAAGGATACTAAGGTTGTATCAAACCTGTGGGGGTGGGGATGGGGATTGGATACGTTTGAGTACATCTTAAAAATAGATAAAGAAACCTTAGGGAAGTACGATATTGACCTTTGGTACCTTTATAGTCAGATTTCTCCTTATATAAGCGGAAGGGTGCGGAAGCTGCCCATAAAGATCAGCGGAAAAGAGATGGAGATTTCCATGAAATTTCCTGAGGCGGATGAGACGGACCTGAAGATGCTTCAGGATACACTCATCCGGACTCGATCAGGAGAATTTCTGAGGCTAAAGGACGTCTCCACCCTGGAGGAGAGGCCTGTCGCCGGCTCCATAGACAGGGAGAACCAGCAGTTCAAGCAAACCCTGATGTGGGAGTTTAGAGGGCCGGCAAAGGCCGGGCAGAGGTTCAAAGAAGCTATTTTTGCTAAGCTCGATCTCCCTCCAGGCTTCTCTGCCAGTTTAGAGGAGACATGGCGGATAACAGAGGAAGAGGAGAAAGAAATCGTATTTGCCATCATCTTTTCCCTCATCATCATCTACATGATCCTTGCGTCTCTGTATGAATCCTTTATTCATCCCTTTTTCATCCTCATGGCTGTGCCTCTAGCGCTGATCGGAGTGTTCGTGGCTTTTGTCGTTGCCGATTATACCTTTGACTCTGCAGCTTATATCGGAGTCATCCTGCTCGGGGGAATTGTGGTTAACAATTCTATCCTGCTCGTTGACCATATCAATTTACGACGAAAGGAAGGCCTCTCCCTCCTTGATGCTGTCCTGAAAGGGGCGAGAGAAAGAGTCAGGCCGATTTTCCTGACCACGAGCACGACTGTCCTGGGGATGCTGCCCATGGTTCTACTCCAGGTCGAAGAAGGAAGAAGACATATCTGGTCATCACTGGCCCTCTCCGCAGTGGGAGGGCTCATCAGCTCCACGATTTTTATTCTGGTGGCCATCCCCATTTTTTATCTTTACGGGGACAGAATCCGAACCTGGACAATAGAAAAAGCCATGGAGCTGAAAAAAGCCTGGAAAGGCCTATAAAACAAAAAGGGGACGTTCCCCAAGGTGCCACCTTATATCTATTTCATATGATTATGATAAAAATGGATAGCCCTGGAGTATGTTAATTTTTTCTATATTTTAAAAAAGTAATAATTTATTCATAAGGTGGCACCTTGGGGAACGTCCCCATTGTTTTGATTTGGATTCCCATTTCTGGTATAAAATAAATCCTTCAGAGGTAAAAAAGTGGCGGTCTTATCGATCCCTGAGATCAAGAAGAAGATTCACACTTTTCCGAAAAAAAACCTGATACCTTTACCCACTCCCTTGCAGAGACTGGAAAATCTTTCCCAGGCTCTCGGAGGACCGAACATTTATATCAAGCGGGATGACCTGACTGGCCTGGCTTTCGGCGGCAACAAGTCGCGCAAGTTAGAGTTCATCATCCAGGATGCCCTGGATAAGAATGCGGATGTGATTATCACCTGGGCAGCGGTGCAGTCCAACTGGTGTCTCCAGACTGCTGCAGTGGCCAGGAAATTCGGGATAAAGCCGATTCTTCTCCTTTTCAAAACATACGAGCTTCCAGAGGAGTATGACGGAAACCTGCTGTTGGATTTTATCCTGGATGCTGACGTCAGAATAAGAGAGGCCGAAGCAGGCAAGGTGTTGAGGTTAGACGATGTGAGGGGAATAATCGAAGAAGTGGAGAACGAAGTCAAAGAAAAGGGAAACACATCTTATGTTGCACCCATAGGGGGTTCGATGGTCGGCGGCTCTATGGAGAAACCTTTAGGCGCAATCAGTTATGTCAATGCTTTCATAGAGATCCTGGAACAGGCTGAGGAACAGGATTTGAATATCAATACTATTCTTCATGCAACAGGATCATGCAGTACGCAGGCCGGTCTGGCTGTTGGTGCAAAAGCATTGGGAAAAGACGTGCATATTCTGGGCATTTCTGTTTCGGATGACAAAGAATCAGTAAAAGAGGAAGTGGCGACTATTGCTCAGGACACTGTACAGGCTATGGACCTGAAGATTTCGGTTAAAAAGGAAGATATGGTTGTCTTTGATGAGTACATAGGGGAAGGCTATGGAGTCATGAATAAGGATGTGGCTGATGCTCTGCGGTTCGTGTCGAATCAAGAAGGCATTTTCCTGGACCCCGTTTACACAGGGAAAGCCATGACGGCCCTGATTGACCTTATTAAAAAGGGTTTCTTTAAGAAAGAAGACAATGTCATTTTTCTTCATACAGGTGGAACACCAGCTCTCTTTCCGAATAAATTCAACTTAGTCGATTTCCTGAAAAAGTAAGATTTCTCTTTTCGCAAGCGGAGCCTAGAAGAACCAAGGCTGGCGACCGCATCCTGAAAGCGGCTCGCATTTTTCATTTCACTGACAGAGCCGGATGTATAGAATGACTATAAGGTGGTGATGATGAAACCTGAAAGACCGACATTCCAAGACATCTTAGAGGCAAAGAGTTTAATCAAGGAATTCCTCCCTCGGACTCCAATGTATTCCTACCCGCAGATAAATCAAATTCTGGACGCAAAGGTCTACATCAAGCATGAGAATTTTTTGCCTACAGGTGCATTCAAGACCAGAGGAGGGATCAACCTGATTCACAGCTTGAATCGCGAACAGAAAGAAAGAGGAGTGGTGACCGCCTCAACCGGAAACCATGCACTTTCCATCGCTTATGCCTCGAATCTTTTTGGAATCCCGGCAACGATTGTAATGCCTGAAAAGTCGAATCCGCTTAAAGTGAAAGCCATAAAGGCCCTTGGAGCGAACATCGTTTTTTTCGGGCGTATTTTTGAAGAATCCAAAGAATATGCCGAAAAGCTAGCCGGGGAGCGGCGCGCGCGATTTGTTCATCCCGCCAATGAGCCATATCTGATCGCAGGAGTGGCCACCTATGCTCTGGAGGTATTCGAAGACTGCCCATCGTTGGATGTCATCATCGTTCCAGTGGGAGGAGGAAGCGGTGCTTCAGGATGCTGCCTGGTCAAGGAAGTAGTAAGCCCCAAGACCCAGGTAATCGCTGTCCAGGCGGAAAAAGCCCCTGCAGCCTATCTTTCATGGAAGAATAAAAAGATTGTCATCGATAAGATGGAAACCGCGGCTGAGGGATTGATGACAAAGATGGGGTATGAATTGACCCAGGAGATCCTGCAGGATTTCCTGTCAGATTTTATACTCGTTTCAGAAGAAGAGATGGTCCAGGCCATTCTTCACTATCTTGAGCTAATCAGGAATTTATCCGAGGAAGCCGGATCGGCTCCTTTGGCGGCTGCCCTCAAGATAAAAGACAGGCTGAAGGGCAAGAAAGTGGCGCTCATACTCACAGGCAGCAACATCTCCATGGAAAGATTGACCCAGATCCTAGGGGTCGCATCTTAACATTTGACATTTCTTATTGAGGATTTTTATCTGAAGAACTTCTCTTAAACGTTTATCAAGTGAATAAATAAGAAAAATATTTAATGCCGGATCTGTCCCCATAAATCTATTAATACTGAGAAATGTCAAATGTTAAGATGCGACCCCTATCCTCATTACCTGTTGTTACCTGCTTTAATTGAATCGCTGGATGAACTGTCTCTTTCCTGAGTTATCGACGGCTTGTTTTACCTTTTGTTTGAACTTTTCAGGTATTTGAGGAATTCGGCGTCTGTAGAAAGCAGCAGCCATGTCTCTTTGTCCAGGCTGGCGATGTATGTCTCCAGGGTTTTCATGAACTGGTAGAATTCCGGGTCGAGGTTATAGGCTTGTGCGTAGATTTTTGTGGCTTCCGCATCCGCTTTACCCTTGATTTCCTGGGCAGTCCTGTAAGCTTCGGACGTGATCCTCTTCAGCTCCCTCTCTTTTTCACCCCGGATCTCAGCGCTTTTTCCATCTCCCTCGGAGCGGTACTTGGCGGCAATTCTCTTTCTCTCAGAGATCATGCGGTCAAACTGCTTTCTCTGGACTTCTTCAACGTAGTTGACTCTTTTGATCCTGACATCTCTCAGCTCCACCCCAAAATCTGGAGTAATTTCAGAGGATTTTTCCAGGATGGTCTGAGCGATTTTTTCTCTTCCCGTGACAATTTTGGGAATGACAGAGGCAATCTCGAGAATAGCTGTTTCTTCGGTTTGTTCGAATTCGCGGTTAGAAGAGCGGACAATCTCGATCAAATCATAATTGGCTATCGCATTTCTTGTTTCACCGTCTATGATATCATCGATTCTTGAATGAGCATTTCTTTCATCCCTCAATCTCTGGAAGAAAACCAGGGGATCGCTGATTTTCCAGCGGGCATAGGTGTCCACCCATATGTATTTTTTGTCTTTGGTCGGAATTTCGTTGGGATCTCCATCCCATTCCAGCCAGCGCTTCTCGAAGTAATTGGCTTTTTGGATGAAGGGGACTTTCATGTGCAATCCGGGTTTGGTGGTGGCATCTCCGATGGGTTCTCCAAATTGGGTGATAATCACCTGATTGGTTTCTGAGACGACGTAAAAAGAATTGAGGAGGACGATGATGATAAGGAAAACCAAAATCCCAATAAGAATCTTGACTGCTGGTTTGGTCATTTCTTCACCTCCTCTCCCAGGTTCAGTAGGGGCAAAATATTTTGCTGCTTCTCGTCAAAGATGATCTTTTTGCTGATTTTGGGGAGAATCTGAATAATGGTTTCAAGGTAGAGCCGCTTTCGGGTCACCAGGGGAGCGCGAGCATATTCTGTGTAAATAGCTCTGAATCGGTTGGCGTCTCCCTGAGCGTTGTTCACCCGCTCCATGGCATAACCCTCAGCTCCCCTGATCATCTGTTCAGCCTCACCCTTCGCTTTGGGGATTTCCTGGTTGTATTCTGCGTAAGCTTCGTTTATTTTTCTCTCTTTTTCCTGGAGAGCTTCATTCACTTCGTTGAAGGAAGGCTTGACCGGATCAGGAGGGTTGACATCCTGGAGCTTGAGCTGGTTGACTTCAATGCCGATTTCATACAGGTTGCAGAGGTTCTGGAGTTCCTCTCTGGCCTCTGCTTCGATTCTGGCTCTGCCGACAGTGATGACTTCGTCTACTGAATTGTCTCCGACGACTTTTCTCACAACAGCTTCATTCATGTAGCGGAAGGTGCTGTCCACATCCCTGATTTTGAACAGGTAGTTGTAAGCATCTTTGACCTTGTACTGGACTATCCATTCCACCACAGCCACGTTTAAATCACCTGTGAGCATCACCGCTTCTCTCTGGGAAGCGGGCGTGACTCTGTATTCAGTCCTGATTCCAGGTGTCACAGTCCTGAAGCCAAACTCCATTTTGAGCTGCCTTTGGACAGGAACTTTCCACAACTGCTCTATTCCCAGAGGAATCTTGACATGAAGACCGGGTTCTGTCGTTCTGACGAACTTACCGAACCGGAGGATTACGCCTATTTCTTCTGGCCTTATCTGGTAGACTGAACTAGCGAGAAGGATGAGAATAAACACAGCCACGACAATGAGTTTGATGACTCCTGTTTTGATTTTGGGGAGTTTAATTTCCAGATTTGGAAAATCGTTACTCATATAAACCTCCTTTAACTGGATTGAATGCGGTTATGATAACACAGCTTTGCTCTGAGATAAAGAAATGAAAGCAAAGACTCTCAACATTTAACATACTCCCTTTTTATGCAATTTATTCGATTAAAAATTGGAGTTTGATCCAGAGCGGTGTGACTGTATCATTGCGCATACAGAGTGGCGATATTAGGTTGTGTCATTGCGAGCGAATCGTGGCAATCTCGTATGGTAAATACATGTCTTTTCATCAGGTTGCCTCTGTTATTGGGTTGGCAATTTTTAGCAGTTATTCTCTATGAAACAGGGAATCAATCGTTTTCTCAAGATTCGAGAGGCTTGCCTTATGGGCATCTATTCTGGATGATTCCAGAGATTCCATGGCTTTTAAACCGCTTCCTGTGATGACGAGGACAATCGAATTATTTTTCTCGAGTTTGATTTCCTTTGAAAGTTTCAACAGCGCTGCCAGTACAGTCGCTGAAGCCGGCTGGCAGAAGATACCTTCGAGTTCCGCCAGCATTTTCTGTGATTCTAAGATGTCTTCATCGGAAACATCGATGAGCATTCCGTTTTGATCCCGAATCAGTTTAAGGGCTATGTTGCCTCCTGGAGGATCAGGATTGGATATGGCATGGGCGATTGTCTCGGCTTTTTTTATTCTTTTGACCTGAGGATTTCCAGATGCATAAGCCTGAACGATGGGCGAGCAGCCCCGAGCTTGAACTCCCACAATCGTGGGGAAGTCCTGGATGAAGCCTTCCTGTTTAAGGTCCATGAATGCTCTGATGAGTCCGGTTAAATGACCTCCTGCGCTCACGGGAACGAAGATAAACTGGGGAATTTCGCGTTTGAGTTGATGGAAAATCTCGTACCCTGTGATCTTATAACCTTCTATGCGAAAAGGGTCGACCGAATTCATGAAATAGATTTTGTGTTTCTTTCCGATGGAAAAGCTCTTGCTGAACAGCTCTCCGTAATCTCCCTTGACCTTGATGAGAACCGGATTGTGAATGCCTGACATGAGTAGTTTATCAAGAGGTGTATCTTCTTTGAGAAGAACCAGCGTGTTTAAGCCTGCTCTGGCTCCGTAGGCGGCAGTCGAAGAGGCCATGTTTCCCGTGGACACGGTCCCGATTTTTCCTATTCCCATGGATGCTGCTTTCTGGACAGCCACGGCGGTTCCCCTGTCTTTGAAACTGAGAGTCGGATTAGCCGCTTCATTTTTAATAAAGACCGGAGGGAGATTGAAGTTTTTCGTCAGGCTGTCGAGCTTGACAAGAGGCGTATTTCCTTCTCCCAAACTGAGACTCGGGTCAACCTGAGAGAGAGGCAGGAAATCTAAGAACTTTTCCAGAGGAAAGCTCTTTTCCTGGGAAATGGTTCTTTTTTTCTGCGGGGTAGGGCAGAGGAGAGGCTCCTGGCATTCGGGACAGAAAGGATAGAAGATATCAAGGGGGAATTTTTTCTGACAGAAGAGGCATTCCAGTGATTCTCTTTCTCTCTTCATCGTACAAAAGCATGAGATTGCCACATTCGCTACGCTCTTCGCAACGACGTCTACGGCAACCTCGACTCGTGAATAATACAGGTTAGCAGAGCCGCTGTAAAGATGAAATCCTGAAGACCTGCCATTCATGGGGTCAGGGCTCGACATTCGACATTTTTGAATACTTATGCATGCATGCTTTCCCTTCTTAGCTGGATGTTTCTCTCTCCAACGCCGCGCCCAAATCCCTTACAACTCATCCCTTACAGCATTCCTCTTGGTCTTGTCCATCACGGGGAGCCCTTTCTGCCTTCTTGAACGCAGTTTGTAATATTGAAAAAACCCAGGTAAAATCAAGCCTCGAGGACTCATGTTCGAATGAAAGATGATGAGTTTTTCATGCGTCAGGCTCTAGTGGAGGCTCAAAGGTCTTTAAAAAAGGAAGAAGTGCCGGTCGGCGCTATCCTTGTCTTTGAAAAGGAGATTGTGAGCCGAGGCCATAATGAGTCTATTGCAAAGAACGATCCGACTGCTCATGCTGAAATGGTCGCGATGAGGAAAGCGGGCTCAAAAAGAAAAAATTACAGGCTGTCCGGTTGTGACCTATATGTTACGCTCGAGCCATGTGCCATGTGCCTGGGTGCGGCCGTGCATGCCAGGATTAGAAAGCTGGTTTTTGGTGCTATTGACCCAAAAAGCGGGGCAGTGGAATCGGTCATGAAGTTTCCGCTGGAGAGAATGAATCACAGAGTTGAGGTTATAGGCGGTGTTTTAGCCGATGAATGCAGCCAGATTTTAAGAGATTTTTTTAGAAAGAAGAGACAACCCAAGAAAGAATAACTCTTGAGGAATCTAGGAAGGAACAAGTATTATTATGAATGAGATGGAGAGGTGGCCGAGTGGTTGAAGGCGGCGGTCTCGAAAACCGCTATACTGTGAATGCAGTATCGTGGGTTCGAATCCCACCCTCTCCGCCAGTGATACCCATTCGAGCCTTCTAAGTCTTTCATCCAAAAAGCCTGGTGACTTTTTTCTTTTCTACTGCTCGATCCGGATAATATATTCGCCTTTGAGAGGCGTCTTCCTGACTGTGAGAATTATCCTGAACAATTGGTTCCCCCAGGAAGATCTAAGCCGTGCATCTTCGACAGTAATGGTTTCAAAATCAACGCTGAACATCTTTTTGTCATAATAAACATAAACCGGCTTTAAATTTTCAACTCCCTCAGGATTCTTCAATCTGATTATTCCTTCTGTTTCCAGCTCAGGCTTCCGCCAGCTCATCAAAGTCAAATACATGTTTTTTTCCACCTCCCCGAGCTCGTAACTGTCTCGGATGGTGGCGTGCTTTCCCCTCTCCATGATGATAGTTCGCGTCCAAAATTTGACCTTTGCTTCTTCAGGATAGGCTTTGGATATGTCGAGGCTGAACACGGCTCTTTTTTTCCCGACTTTGTAGCTTACGTTCGCGGCTCGATACTCTGGACCGTTTTTCTGCATGATGCCGTTAATAGTCGGTAAGTTATGGTAAGCTGACTGCATGGTCCAGATCTCGTACCTCCTGGAACTGAAAGTCTTGGCTGTATAGGTCTCTACTCCAACATCGATGAGCGCCGGATAGCCATCCGCATAGACGATAAAATTCCCCACATCATTATGATTGTGGCTTTCTGCGTTATGTCCGCCTTTGGCTGCCACGTAGAGGCCCTGTTTTGAATCCTGCCCCCTGGCTCCCATGACCTGCAGTTCCGGGAGCCAAAAATCTCTCATCAGCGGCTCCCTGGGCTCAGTCTTCAGCAGTTCATCGAGATGAAAAAGAGCGGGCAGAATTCTTCCCAGACAGCCCCAACCTCCTCTGAGATAGTCTTCCCCGAGGTTCTGTTTCCGGGCCAGGAAAGACCCAAAACCCATCAAATCCGCATCAGCGATGCTCTTTCCGTATCGAAATACGAGGCTGGCATCGGGATTCAACTTGGCCGCGGCATCGGCGAAATTGATGAAATACTGGTCATGAATATAGACGCGGGTAATGTACCGGCCCATTTCCTTTATCAGAGGCTGGTCAAATATGTCAATCTTTCCTCTTGATGCGCTGTGAAGCAGCTCCAAACAATCATAGAGGGAGGCAGCGGCTCGACCCCAGTAGCCAGGCCCTTCGTCACACCCTCCGTCCCGCGGATAGGGATTCAGAAAATTATCCAGACACCTCAGGATTTTCTGGATGGATTGAATCCTTCTCTGCGGGTCGTTTTCCAAAATCAGCACAGCGGCCAGCCAGTTAGAACAAATCCACGGGTTCCAGTTGTTCACTCTCCGGCCGCTAAAACCCATCCACCAGAAGTCGTCTCGTTCGAGGTTGACCGACAGGATTTTATGCTGAACTTCATGATGAATGCGTTCCGTTATCAGAGGGGAGATACGATCGAGCGGCTCGCTGAGGAGATAGTCAATCCAGGCCAGAAGCATTCCGGTTTCAGCGGCAAATAAATCTACGGTCGGCTCTTTAACATCGGGCAGGCCAGGTCCTCTCTTCTGAGCTCCTACATGAGCGGGGACTCCCCAGTAAGTCTCCTCGCAGATGGCCCAGATGCCGTTCATTATATCGTCCAGGAAACGTCCTTGCCCTTCGATACATTCGGCGATAACCAGCTCAGCCAGTTTCACACGCCTGCCATTGGCAATCCTCTGATAATTAGTCCGATTCCCTGTCCTGACAAATTCTAGAAAGACAGACGCTTTGGGTATCTCCCAGTCGCAATTAAGATGTTTCTCAGCCTGGCGAAGGTGCGCTATTCGAACCTTCTCCGGGAGCTTCTGCCATTCGTCATGATTAGAGGCTTTAGGGAAGGGATGCCATTCCTCGGCTGGCACAATAATTTCTTTGAGTTTTTCCAGATTGTATTTTCCGCTGAGCAGATTCAGCTCTTCCTGCTCTCCCGCTGAACAGACTGAAATTAATAGTACTAATGAAAGAGAAAAAAGAATTGACGCTCGTTTCATTCTATCTCCTCCTTTAGACTAAAAAAATATTTTCTTTTCTGTATCTAACCTATCCATTCACTTATCAGTTTCAAATTTTGACACCTTTAGCATTAATATATCAGGAGAAAATGGATGTCAAAGGCAAAACAAAAACAGAAAGCTGGTCCTGCCTTTCAACTCATCTTCACTTTCATTTGTTATTATGGAAAAACTGTCATAAAATACACGGCAGCATGATCCGGCTAACAACAATGGGTTCTTTTTCCCCAGATCTGTAATAAATTTTAAATAATGACATTTAAAAAGGAGTCCATTCATGAAAAATAATCGGATCGGCCGGCGAGATTTCATCAAAAAATGCTTAACAGGAACTGTCGCTGTCACAGGACTATCCTGTAAAAACCTGTTCGTTCGGGAAAAAGGAAAAGTCTACGATTCCAAAGGATTGCCGACCACTGTGCTGGGGAAAACAGGCGTGCACGTGCCCCTCATCGTTGTCGGCTGCGGCAGCCGCTTCTGTGCAGTCCAGGAACAAGAAAAAAGCGTAGAGATCCTCAATTATGCTTTAGACAACGGCTTCTACTACTGGGATACGGCTCATGATTATGTCTACAACAATGTGGTCAGCGAAGAACGATTAGGACTCGTCCTCAAAGACCGGAGGGAAGAGGTTTTTCTGTCAACCAAAGTCGGAGAGAGGACTTATGACGGCGCCATGCGTCATATTGAGGAGAGTTTGACACGTCTCCAGACCGACCGGCTCGACCTCTACCAGATCCATCTTGTCCGCTCTCTGGACGATGTTGAAAAGATCGGGGCAGAAGATGGCGTTCTCAAGGCTCTCCGGAAGCTCAAAGACGAAAAAGTGACCCGGTTCATCGGATTTTCAGGGCACCTGTCGGCAGAGGCCATGATGGAGATGGTTAATCGCTATGATTTCGACACCATGCTTATTGCTCTCAATCATTACCATGAGCGCCAGGGGGATTTCGAGAAACAGGCTGTTCCTGCGGCGGCCCAAAAGAAAATGGGGATTCTGGCGATGAAGGTCATCCGTCCCAGAGAAACGGTGGAAGGCCTTGCGGCAGAGGACCTGATCCGTTATGCCCTCAGCCTCGAACATGTTCATGCCGCGGCAATCGGCACGGACAGCCTCGATGTCCTGAAGAAAAACATCCAGCTGGTGAGGAACTTTACCAAGATGGCTCCTGAAGAAATGAAAAAAATCAGTGTGAGCCTTGAACCATTTTACGCAGGCCGCAATCTCCCCTGGATGGACCCAGGGTATACGGATGGTTTCCTGGTTTGATGAACAGCCGCAGTCACGGCCGACAAGAAATTTTCTAAAAAATATGGCTTATAATTTTTTCCCTTGGAATAGTTTGGCTCACATTGAATGCTGTCTTTAGGATAATCCGAATAATAAGAGGATGATTAAGATGAAACACTCGATTATCACCTTCAGGATTCTTTTTGTTTTGACCTTTCTTTTCTGCCTTCTGAGCTGCGGGAAAGGAGGAATGAACGAGCTCCCTCTGCTGGCGAGCGATGACTTTGAAGACGGCCAAACAGAGGGGTGGAAAAGCAACATACCTGAGCACTGGCAGGTCGTCGAAAAAGACGGCTCGATGGTTTACGAGCTTGTCTCACCTGGACCACAGGGGGAGATCCGTGCTCCGACGTCCTGGTCAATCCTGCCCGAACACGATGTCACATCATTCGTTTTCACAGGCCGCCTGAAATGCAAGGCAGAAGCATCCAATCCCCACCGGGACATGTGCATCATCTTCCATTTTCAGAATCCGACGCATTTCTACTACGTGCACTTCTCGGCCTCGAGCGACGGCCTTCACAATATCATCGGTCTCATCAATGGGGCCGACCGGGTCAAGGTCAACTCTGAACCGCCGGGAGAGTCACGGTTCCTTCTTACAGATAATGATTGGCACAACTTCAAAGTGACCTATGACGCCGAGACAGGAGACATGAAAGCCTTTCTTGATGATATGGACGCACCGATCCTGACAGCCTGCGATAAAACATTGACACACGGATTTGTCGGGATTGGCTCCTTCGATGATACGGGCTATTTTGATGATATTATTCTTCGAGGGAGAACATCCAACATCCGATGATTGAAAGATAACATAAATATTTGAAATCCAAATCATAACCCTCAGCTGATGATGAACAGCGTCGACAAAAAAGAATTCCTTCAAAAAGATGAACTCCGCCGCGGCCTGCCCATGGTCGAAGCCCGGGACCCTGAAGCGCTGGAGCATGAAAGACAGGTCCTGAGAGAAATCAATGCCCGGCCGCACTTCTGGCAGCGGTGGAGAGGCTACTGGGGGCTCTCCGGCCCAGGCTGGATCCAGAGCGCGCTCACACTCGGCGCCGGATCAGCCAGCTCGGCCATCTTTGCCGGGGCTGTCTACGGCTACAAGCTGCTCTGGGTGCAGCCCGTGGCCATGTTCCTGGGAGTGATGATGTTCGCTGCCATAGGCCACCAGCTCCTCGTCACGCGTGCCAGGCCTTACGATGTCTTCTGGAAGAGACTGCATCCCAGCCTGGCTCTTCTCTGGGGGTTTAATGTTTTGCTGGCCTCTATAGTCTGGCAGTTCCCGCAGTACTCCCTCGGAACCGCGGTCTTCAAAGACATTTTTGACGTCTTCGGCATCCACATGACTAAAGGACCGATCGCCCTGACACTGCTCGTATTCGCCACAACGATCTGCTGGAGCTACGGCCGCGGCAGCCGGAAGGGAATCCGCGTATTCGAGCGAACCCTCAAATACATGTTGATGCTCATGGTTCTCTCTTTTCTTCTCGTGGTCATCAANACCGGAGTGGACTGGATCGGGATGGTCAAGGATTTTTTCTCTTTTCATATTCCGCGGAGNCGTGANGGCATTACNATAGTTCTTGGACAGCTCGGNGCNGCNGTCGGTGTCAACATGACCTTTCTTTACCCCTACNCNCTACTGGCCCGCGGATGGGGCAAAGAGCACCGCGGGCTGAAGAATTTTGACCTGGGCACTTCGATGTTTATCCCTTTTATTCTCGCGACCAGTTTCGTCACCATCGCCTGTGCCAACACCCTGCATCTCCAGGGAATCAAAGTGCAGGGCGCAGTCGATGCGGCCCATGCCCTGGAGCCACTTGTGGGACTCACCTTCGGACGTCTGATCTTCTCCTTCGGGATTCTGAGCATGTGTCTCACCACTCTCATCATCGAGATGCTCATCTGCGGGTTCGTGTTGAGTGAAATGTTTCGCTTCG